>DSTFC04002__coassemble_586_pt1 | contig 62814 bp, 58 predicted proteins | sample DSTFC04002__metabat2_high_PE_021 | metagenome-assembled genome bin DSTFC04002
AAGAGACTTCCGGAGAAGACAAAGAGAACGGGACGAAAGAGCCGCAGAAGACGATTATCTACTATGTAACGGATGAACAGCAGCAGAGCCAGTATATCAATATGTTTAAGAAGGAAGGCATGGACGCCGTTATTCTGGGACATAACATCGACGCTCCGTTTATTACACAGATGGAACAGAAAAACGAAACCATCCGGTTCCAGAGAATCGATGCAGACCTGACCGACACCTTCAAGGAAGAAATCGGGGAAGACGAAAAAGAAGAGTTCCAGAAAAAAGCGGACAGTCTGACGGAAACCTTCCGGAAAGTGCTGGGAAATGACAAACTGGCCGTAAAAGTGGAAAAGATGAAAGATGAAAATGTGGCCTCCATGGTGACCCTGTCCGAAGAGTCCCGCCGTATGCAGGAAATGATGAAGATGTACGGCATGAGCGGCATGGATACGTCCATGTTCGGCACGGACGTAACCCTGATTCTGAATGCCGGACATCCGCTGGTACAGTATGTGACAGAACATGCAGAAGGAGAAAACACAGACCTTATCTGCCATCAGCTGTATGACCTGGCCATGCTGGCGCATAAACCGCTGAGCCCCGAGGAAATGACCGCATTTGTGAAGAGAAGCAACGAGATAATGCTGCTTCTGACAAAATAACTGCATAAAAAATTTCCATGCGCGGTTTCCATGCGCATGGAAATTTTTATATAACCGGGAATTTCATGCTATTCCGGTATCTCGAAGGGAATCCCGTGCTTTGTGAAAAACTGCTGGGCCTCCTTGTCCCAGGCCTGTTCCAGGCTTTTGTCCAGGGTGAACAGGTTCAGGGAAGTGCCGGTAGTGCAGGAAAGTTCCGTCCCGTTAAAGTGGAAATTCAGGTAAAGTCCCTGCACGTCTTCCGGTGTAAGGGAAAGGTTTTCCTGTTCCAGAAGCCGGACGGTGTCCGGCCGGGAAAGGGCAAGGATAAACCGGAAATTCAGCGGGGTGCGTTTCCCCCGGATAAGGGAAAAACAGTATTCCCGCTGTTCCTGCCAGAGGGAGAACTCCCGGTCGGGAGCCTCCTCTTCTCCTGCCTGATGGAAGAATTCTTTGTGAAGCCTTCCGTCAATGTGGAACTGACAGAACGTGGTGATTTCTCCCTCTATCAGAAGAAAGGAATCGAAGATGGCAGACCGCAGAAGGGCATTCATGCATGCCCGGGTCTCCGGCTGAAAGATTTTCATGAAAGCAGCCTCCTGGTCATTTATTCTGCCGTGCCCTTTAAAGAACGGCAGTAGTACAGTTTGAATCCGCCCCGGATGATGGACGTGACGACAGCAGATGCAATCAGGGTCGCAAATACCGTGAAATTGAAGTATCCTGCAATCACGCCTGCCACCAGGAGCAGGATTATCGATACATTGACGGCGGATGCGCCGGATTTCCAGTGAATGTACCGGTTCCGCTCATCGTGCTCTTCGTAGTAGAGCTGTTTCAGACGGTTTTCGTCCTTCAGGGCTTTCTGATAGCGGACGATGGTGAAAAGGGCCACGGCCAGGATACCGGACAGCAGACCCAGCTGAAAACCGCTCATGTAGTCGGACAGATGGGGATTCTCGAGACGAACCGGAATGACGCCGGAGACAGATGCTATAAGCAGCAGCAGAATACAGGCGGCAAAGCCCCGGCTCTGGTTGAGTTTCCTGCGGATATCTTTTTCCATACGGGCTAATTTTTCATTCATGGCTTAATCCTCCTCAATCTCGCTGAAATCAAACATCTCTTCAATCGTGACGCCAAAATAGTGTGCAATTTTGTAGGCCAGCACCAGTGAGGCCGTATATTTTTCCGTCTCGATAGAGGTGATGGTCTGCCGGGTCGTGCCGACGGCGTCTGCCAGCTCGGCCTGGGATAACTTATGGTTTTTTCGGAATTCCTTGATTTTCGTTTTCACAGCCTGCCTCTTTTCTGTCTGGTTTGCAATGTCTGCTTTGCATTTTTAGTATAGTTCGCTTTGCAGAAAATGTCAAGTTAATTTTGCAAAATAAAAGAAAAGAATTTTGCGGACCGGTTTTGGGGGAAGTGGGGCGGGAGGTTTGACTTTTTCTCTATAACAAAGTAAAATAAAACTATATGCGTATATGGGGGAGAAGATATTATGAAAGAAACAAAAGAAATTCGAAATCTGGCGTATTTTACAGAGACGGCGGTCTCCCCGTTTCACACGGTGGAGGCTGTCCGGAATGTTTTACATAAGGAAGAATTTGAGGAACTGCCTTTTTCCGGCGGGTGGAAGCTGGAAAGGGGCGGAAAATACCTGGTATCCGTGTATGACTCGCTGGTCTTTGCCTTTACGGTAGGCAAAGAATGGGAACCCGGGGACGGCCTGCGGATGGCCGCGGCCCATGGGGACTTTCCGGGCTTCCGCGTGAAACCCTGTCCGGAAGTGCGTACCGGCGACTACGTGCGGCTGAATGTGGAAACCTACGGCGGGGTCAACCTGATGAGCTGGCTGGACCGGCCGCTTTCCCTGGCGGGCCGGGTGGCGCTCCGCTCGGCGGATGTGTTCCGTCCAAAGCTTAGACTGGTGGATTTTCGGGAGCCGCTTCTGGTGATACCGAATATTGCCATCCACATGGAGCGGGACCTGAATAAAGGGATTGAGCTGAACCGGCAGGTGCATATGCTGCCCCTGTTTGCCCTGGACCAGGACCAGAAGGAAGACGTGTTTACGGGATTTTTGGCGGAAAAGCTGGGCGTGAAAAAAGAGGACATTCTGGATTATGAGCTGAATGTATATAATCCGGAGAAGGGAGCCTTCAGTGGACCGGAGGGAGAATTCTATTCTTCTCCCCGACTGGACAATCTGACTTCCGTCTCCGCCCTGGTGGACGGAATCACCGCGGGCGGCCGGGACAGAGGCGTTAATCTGATGGTGGTGTTCGACCATGAGGAAGTGGGGAGCCGGACCAAGCAGGGAGCCGGATCCACGGTATTTCCGCTGGTGCTGGAAAAGATATACGGGGCGCTTGGAAGCAGTCGGACGGCCCTGACGGAAGTACTGCCCCAGTCCATGCTGCTGTCCGTGGATGTGAGCCATGCCATGCATCCGGCATACGAAGCCAAAAACGACATTACCAGCAAAAACATGCCGGGACGGGGCTTTGCCATCAAGGAGGCCTGCTCCCAGTCCTATGCTACCGACAGCCGTGCGGTGGCCGTGGTACAGCAGATCTGCGACAGTGAGAAGATTCCCTGCCAGAAATATGTGAACCGGTCCGATATCGCCGGGGGAGGAACCCTGGGAAGTATTGCGTCGGCGATTCTCCCCGTTCCCACGGTAGATATGGGAGTCCCCCTTCTGGCCATGCATTCCAGCCGGGAGCTGATGGGAACCAGGGACCAGGAGAGTCTCTGCGAAATGCTGCGGGCATATTATACACTGTAAAAGAAAGGTACGGTAAAGGAAGAACGTTACCATGAAAAAACACATAGATAAGAGCCGCCTGGAGGAAGTCCGGCGGAAAAAGATGCTGCTTACGGCAGCGGCGGTGATTGTGGTGGCCACCATCTGTATCAGCGTGGCCCTGTCCCATATATCCGCCCGGAACGTGGATACATCCAGAGGACTTGCGGCCATTGAGGAACTGGAGAATACGGATGTGGCGGAGATTGAAAACCAGATAGAAGAACTGGAAAAGGCGGAGCGTCAGGAGGACGAGGACTGGCAGAACCGGCCCCTCTCCCAGAAGTTTGAACATTCCGTGGTGATAGGGGATTCCATTGCCAGCGGCTTTTCCACTTACGGAGTGCTGAGCGCTTCCTCCGTTGCGGCGGAAGTGGGAATGACCCTGACGGAAATCGGGGACCTGCTGGATACAGCGGCAGGGCTGAACCCGGAAAACGTTTTTTTCTCCCTGGGACTGAATGACATTACGGCCACGGCAGGAAATACGGAAGAGTTTGTAAAAAATTACCAGAGCGTGGTGGATACCCTGCGGGAAAAAGTGCCGGATGTGGAAATTTACATCAATGCTGTTCTTCCGGTACGCTCCGACGTGCTGGAGGACCATCCGGAATACAACGACATTGACGCGTACAACAAAGCCCTTCAGTCATTCTGCGAGGAGGCCTCCGTCACCTTTGTGGACTGTACGGACCTGGTACAGGAGGACTATTTCGAGCAGGACGGCGAACATTTTAAATCCGATTTCTATACCCTCTGGGGAGAGCGGATGGCGGAGGTGGCAGGACTTTGAGTGTACAGAAGAAAAAACAGGAAAAGAAGAACCGTCCGGATATTCTGAATCTTATCCGGTACGGAATCGCGGCGGCCGCGGTTGTCTATATCGGCGTCCTGCTGGCCCTCCGGGGAAACAGCAGCACTCCTTTTGACCAGGTGGAGGCCGCGGTGGAGGAAACCATGGATGTTTCCACTTTGAAAAAGGGTTCCAGCCAGGAACTGAAACGCTTCTACGGCTTCAGCGAGAGCGACTGCGACAGCGTCTGCCTCTATGTGCCGGAGGAGTCCATGGCAGTGGAGGAGATGCTGCTTGTAAAGACGAAAAACGGTTCCGGGACAGAAAGTATCCGGGAAGCCATGGAGTCCAGGCGGGATACCCAGATACAGAATTATGAGGGGTATGGTCCGGAGCAGGTAAAGCTCCTGGAAGAATCGGTCATCAAAGAAAAAGGTGACTATATCATCTATATCGTGTCCCCAAACGCCCAGAGCGTGGCGAATGCGTTTACGGATGTGCTGTAAACGGAAGAGGGAGGAACTGAGGAATGAGTTTTAGCAGCATCCTGTTTATTTTCATTTTTCTGCCGGTTATGCTGGTAATCTATTATGTGGCGCCCCGTTTTCTGAAAAACGGCGTGCTGCTTCTGGGGTCCCTGGTCTTTTATGCCTGGGGAGATCCGGTTTATGTGATTCTTTTGTTTCTGTCCGTGCTGTTCAACTATTTCAGCGGACTGGATATTGCGAGAAAGCAGGGGAAAAAACGGGCCCGCATGAGGAGCATGCTCTTTGCGGTCTGCGTCAACCTTCTGATTCTCGGATTTTTTAAATATTACGGATTCCTGACAGAGTCCCTGAACAGGATTCTGCCTTTTGATATTCCGGTATGGGAACTGGCGGCGCCTCTTGGGATTTCCTATTTTACCTTTCAGGCGCTGTCCTATATCTGGGATGTATACCGCGGTATGGCGCCGGTTCAGACCGGGGTGCTGAAGCTGGGACTCTACCTGGCCATGTTTCCCCAGATTACGTCCGGCCCCATCGTAAAGTACCGGGACATTGCCCCCCAGATTGAGCAGAGAGAGGAAAGCCTGGGAAAATTCGGACAGGGTATTATGATTTTTGTCGTGGGTCTTTCCAAAAAACTCCTGCTTGCCAATACGCTGGGGCAGGTGCATACTTATGTTGCGGGACTTTCCCCGGACCAGGTGTCCGTGCTGACAGCATGGGTGGGGTGTCTGGCCTATACGTTCCAGATTTATTTTGACTTTGGCGGATATTCGGACATGGCCCGCGGAATCGGAAAAATGTTTGGATTTGAACTTCCCCGGAATTTCGATTACCCCTATCTCTCAAAGAGTGTAACGGAATTCTGGCGGAGATGGCATATGTCCCTGGGGGAGTGGTTCCGGGATTACGTGTATATTCCCATGGGTGGCAACCGGGTCAGCGTGCCAAGACATCTGCTGAACCTGCTCACCGTCTGGTTTCTGACCGGACTCTGGCATGGCGCAGGATGGAATTTTATCGTCTGGGGACTTTATTACGGCGTGGTGCTGATTCTGGAGAAGTATCTTTACGGACGGTTCCTGGAGAAGCTGCCGGCGGGCGTGTGTATCGTATATAACATGCTGCTTGTCATGGCAGGCTGGGTGCTGTTCTTTTCGCCGGATCTTTCCGGAGCGCTGGCCTGGCTTGGAAGAATGGCCGGGATAGGAGCCGCCGGAATCGTGGATTCCCGGGCGGTGTATCTTCTGAAGACGAACTGGCTTTTCTGGGCGGCGGCCATTGTGGGAAGCACCCCGGTAGTAAAACGGATGTATCTGCTGTTTGCCCAGGACGGAAAACGGACCCGTCCCGTAGCGGGAGCACTGATACTGGCAGGGCTGTTTTTCCTCTGCATCGCATATCTTGTGACAGAGAGCTATCAGCCGTTCTTATATGTACAGTTTTAAACTGAGGACTGACGGATATGGAAAACGAAAAGAAAAAAAGAGCGCGAAAACAGAAAAGAAGTTTTTCCGGGAAAAACATCCCGCTTCCCCAGGGGAAACTGCGCAACTACGCAGTAATCTGGGCGCTGTTTATTCTGATTATCGCCGGTTTCGCCGTGGCAAACCTGGTTCACAAAGACCAGGAGGTCTCGGTGATGGAGAACCGGTCCCTGGCGCAGAAGCCGGAACTGACCTGGGAGGGCCTGGGCAGCGGGCGGTACATGCAGCAGTATGAAACCTGGCTTTCCGACCAGTTTGTGGGCCGGGACTTCTGGGTACAGCTGAAAACTTTTGCGGACAGCGCAGGCGGGAAAAAGGAAGAAAACGGCGTATTCCACGGAAAGCAGGGAATGCTGCTGGAGGATATTGCCGTGCCGGAGGAAAAGGCCCTGCAGGAAAACCTGGACGCCATGAAGACTTATCAGGAACAGTACAGTGATTTGAACATGCACGTCCTTCTGGTGCCCAATGCGGCGGAAATTCAGTCGGACAGACTGCCGGCTTTTGCAGTGACTGCGGACCAGTCGGCTCTGCTGGCACAGGTGCAGGAGGAACTGGGAACCGGTTTTGACTGGATTGATGCGGGAAGTACCCTGGAGAACCATAAAGATGAGGAGATTTACTATCATACCGACAATCACTGGACCACTCTGGGCGCCTGGTATGTGTTCCAGGATGCGGCGGAGAGTCTGGGCATTTCATCAGACAGCATGATTTCCATGGAACCCTGCGGAGTTTCCCGGGATTTTACGGGAAGCCTTTCCTCCATGAGCGGGTATGAGACCGGTTACAAGGAGCCTGTCTATATCTATCTCCCGGAAGGGGACGCGCCCCAGGTGGTGGTCAACTATGTGGAAGAGCAGAAAAAAACAGCCTCCCTTTACGATTCCTCCATGCTGGAGGGTCGGGACAAGTACGGAGTCTTCCTGGGCGGAAACCATCCGCTGATAGATATTAAGACAACGGCAGACAGTACCAGAAGGCTGCTGATTTTCAAGGATTCCTATGCAAACTGTTTCATTCCTTTCCTGACGCCCTATTTCCGGGAAATCCTGGTGGTGGACCCCCGGTACTATACAGGGAATCTGGAGGAGCTGATGGAGCAGAACCGTCTGACGGATGTGCTGTTTCTTTATAATGGAAATACGTTTTTCCAGGACCGGATGCTTTCCGGCGTCCTGGCTTCGGGGAGTACGGCAGATGAATAAGATGGAGCAGGAGTACCGCCGGCAGGGAATGCAGGAGGCGGTACGGCTGAATAAATATTTAAGCGACGCAGGGGTCTGTTCCCGGCGGGAGGCGGACAAACTGATTGCAGCGGGCCGTGTGACCGTGGACGGGAAAGGGGCCCGGCCCGGCATGAAGGTGGAACCCGGCCAGAGCGTCCGGATAGGGAAAAAAGAAATAAACTTCCAGGACGACCTGGTGGTGCTGGCAGTGAACAAGCCCCGGGGTATCGTCTGTACGGAGGAGCGCAGAGAGCGGGACAGTATTATCCGTTTTCTCGACTACCCGGTGCGGATTACCTATGCGGGCCGGCTGGACAAGGATTCCGGGGGACTGCTTCTAATGACCAACTTCGGAGAGCTGATTAACCGTCTGATGCGGGCCCGGAACTACCATGAAAAAGAATATAAGGTGACGGTGGATAAGCCGCTGACAGAGGAATTCCTGGCGCAGATGAGCCAGGGAGTTCCCATTCTGGACACGGTGACCCGTCCGTGTAAAATAGAAAAAACAGGGAAATATAAATTCCGTATCGTGCTGACCCAGGGGCTGAACCGGCAGATTCGCCGGATGTGCGAGGCCCTGGGCTATGGAGTAAAGGAGCTCGTCCGGGTCCGGATTGCGGACATAGAACTGGGCAGTCTGAAACCGGGGCAGTACCGGAACCTGACAGACGAAGAGCTGGACCGGCTCTATGAACGTCTCTGGCTGCCGAACGGAACTCTTTAGCGGAATTTGGGAGAGAATATGGATAAGAAAAAGAGGATGCAGGATCTGGTAACCCTGCTGAATAAGGCCGGGAAAGCCTACTACCAGGAATCCCGGGAGATTATGAGCAATTATGAATACGACGCCCTCTATGACGAGCTGAAGGGGCTGGAAGAGGAACTGGGAACCGTGCTGGCGGGAAGCCCCACCATCCACGTAGGATACGAGGTGCTGAGCGAGCTGCCGAAGGAACGGCACGAGTCCCCCATGCTTTCCCTGGACAAAACCAAGGACGTCTCCCGGCTTGCAGAGTTTGTGGGAGACCAGAAGGCCGTCATCTCCTGGAAGCTGGACGGTCTGACCATCGTCCTGACCTACCGGGACGGGGAACTGTTTAAGGCGGTAACAAGAGGAAACGGAGAGACGGGCGAAGTCATTACGAACAATGCAAAAGTGTTTGCAAACGTGCCGCTTCGGATTCCTTACCAGGGAGAACTGATTCTCCGGGGAGAGGCGGTTATCGGCTATAAAGATTTTGAGAGAATCAACGCCACCATTGAAGATGTGGATGCGAAGTATAAAAATCCCCGGAATCTCTGCAGTGGTTCCGTGCGCCAGTTAAACAGCGAAATTACGGCGCAGAGAAATGTAAAATTCTATGCCTTTACCCTGGTGCGGGCCCGGGATGTGGATTTTCACAATTCCCGGAAATATCAGCTGGACTGGCTGGAAACCCAGGGATTTGACGTGGTGGAGCATTACATGGTGACCAGAGACACCCTGGAAGAGCGGGTGGCCTTTTTTGAGCAGAAAATACCGGAAAATGACTTCCCCTCGGACGGTCTTGTGCTCGTCTACGATGATATCGCCTACGGGGAGTCCCTGGGCAGAACAGCCAAATTTCCCCGGGATTCTTTTGCCTTTAAATGGGCGGACGAAGTAAAGGAGACCAGACTGAAGGAGATTGAGTGGAGTCCTTCCCGGACCGGGTTAATCAATCCGGTGGCCATCTTTGAACCGGTGGAACTGGAAGGCACCACAGTGAGCCGTGCCAGCGTGCACAACTTAAGTATTATGGAAGAGCTGAAGCTGGGAATCGGCGACACCATTGAAGTATATAAGGCCAATATGATTATCCCCCAGATAGCCAGAAACCTGACGGGAAGCGGTACCGTGGAAGTCCCCGCCGTCTGTCCGGTGTGCGGGGGAAAGACAGAAATCCGGCAGATGAACGACGCCAGGTCTTTATACTGCACCAATCCCCGGTGCCAGGCAAAACGGGTAAAGTCCTTTGCCCTTTTTGTCAGCCGGGACGCCCTGAACATCGACGGATTTTCCGAGGCAACGCTGGAGAAATTTATCGCAAAAGGCTTTATTCATAAATATACCGATATTTTCCACCTGGCGGACCACAAGGCGGAGATAGAAGAAATGGAAGGCTTTGGAGAAAAATCCTGTGCCAACCTTCTGGAGAGCATTGAAAAGGCCAGGAAGACCACCCTGGCAAGGGTCATCTACGGACTGGGAATCCCCGGTGTTGGGCTGGCCAACGCAAAAGTGCTCTGCCGGCAATTTGACGACAGCCCCGAGGCGCTTCTGCATGCCGGTGCCGAAGACCTGGCTGCCATCTCCGGTGTGGGAGAGGTAATCGCCGGGGCCTTTACCGGGTATTTTGCCCGGGAGGAGAACCGGGAGGAGTTCCGGAACCTTCTGAAGGAACTGGAACTTGTACACGAAGAAGGAGGAGAGAATCAGAATCTGAAGGGAAAAACCTTTGTGGTTACGGGGAGCTTACAGCATTTTCCGGGCCGCAGGGAGCTGAAGGAATGGATAGAAAGCCGGGGGGGAAAGGTAACCGGCTCCGTGACGGGAAAGACGGATTATCTCATCAACAACGATGTGAATTCCGCCTCTTCCAAAAACAGAAAGGCCCGGGAACTGAATATTCCCGTAATTTCCGAGGAGGACTTCATGGAGCTTGCAGGGACAGATTTGCATCAGAAGGAGGAACAGTAAATGTCAGGAAATGAAGACACCAGGGACAAAAACATGCCCACTCGTGCAGAAGATACAGAGAAAAAAGACGAATACGAAAAAGTCTGCTTTATCTGTCACCGGCCGGAGAGCGTGGCGGGAAAAATGATTGACCTGCCGAACCATATCTCCGTATGCGCGGACTGTATGCAGAGAAGTTTTGACGCCATGAATAACGGCGGTTTTGATTACAGCCAGTTTATGAACATGCCCGGCAATCCCATGATGGGATTTGGCGACGCGGAAAACCAGATGCCGAAAAGCCAGCGGGTAAAAAAGAAAAAACCCGAGGAAAAAGCGGAGCCTGTTTTTGATATTCACAATATCCCGGCGCCCCACAAAATCAAGGCCCAGCTGGATGAGTACGTGGTAGGGCAGGAGCACGCCAAGAAGGCCATGGCAGTGGCGGTGTACAACCATTATAAACGGGTGGCCACCGACACCATGGATGATATTGAGATTGAAAAATCCAACATGCTGATGATAGGTCCCACCGGTTCCGGTAAGACCTATCTGGTAAAAACCCTGGCCAGGCTGCTGGATGTGCCGCTGGCCCTGACCGACGCCACTTCCCTTACCGAAGCAGGTTATATCGGAGACGATATTGAAAGCGTGGTATCCAAGCTTCTGGCGGCGGCTGACAACGATGTGGAGAAGGCTGAGAGCGGAATTATCTTTATTGATGAGATTGACAAAATTGCGAAGAAGAAAAATACCAGCCAGCGGGATGTGAGCGGGGAATCCGTACAGCAGGGAATGCTGAAACTGCTGGAAGGAAGCGAAGTAGAAGTGCCGGTAGGCGCCAACAGCAAAAATGCCATGGTGCCGCTGACCACGGTCAATACCCGGAACATTCTCTTTATCTGCGGCGGCGCCTTCCCGGATCTGGAGCAGATTATCAAGGAGCGGCTGACGAAACAGTCCTCCATGGGATTCGGCGCGGATTTAAAGGACAAGTACGACAACGACAAGAATCTGCTGGAAAAGGTGACGACGGAAGATCTGCGGAATTTCGGCATGATTCCCGAGTTCCTGGGACGTCTTCCCATCGTGTTTACTCTGCAGGGACTGGACAAGGAAATGCTGGTGAAGATTCTGAAGGAACCGAAGAACGCCATCTTAAAGCAGTATCAGAAACTGCTGGCGCTGGACGAAGTGAATCTGGAATTCGAGGACGACGCACTTTCTGCCATCGCCGAGAAGGCCATGAAAAAAGACACCGGAGCCAGGGCCCTGCGGGCGATTATCGAAGACTTTATGCTGGATATTATGTATGAGATTCCAAAAGATGACAGCATCGGGGAAGTGGTGATTACCAGAGCTTACATAGAAGGAACCGGCGGGCCGGTTATCCGGCTCCGGGGCCAGGAAGTTCCCCGGATTGGACAGTCCCAGGGGTAATCCGGCGGTCATACTGTGCAGGGGATACCTCATATACTTTGGAAAAAAGTATATGAGGTATTTTTTATGCCGGAAACAGCGGACTGCAGAGAGCAGATTCTGTCAGAGGATACCAGGGATTTTATTCTGAATACCAGGCGGGAGTCTTTTCTGGATACGGCTCTTGAGGAGATGGGCGGGTGCCGGATGTGGATTGGAAGTACGTTTTCCAGCATTTCCGTAGGGAAAAACGGGATACAGAACCAGAATCTGGGACAGTTTCCCTATTATTCCGTGCCGAAATGTTATACCCTGCTGGATAATCAGGCCATGGCCGAGGCAGGCATTCTGCAGATACAGAATTATCCCAGGCTGGAGCTCCAGGGGGAGGGGGTGCTGGTGGGAATCGTGGATACCGGGATAGCCTATGGGGAACCTGTGTTCCGGGACCTGGCCGGGGGAACCCGTATCCTGCGGATCTGGGACCAGACCATCCAGGAGGGAACGCCTCCGGAGGGCTTTTTTTATGGGACGGAGTATACAAAAGAAGAGATTAACCAGGCGCTGGAGAGCGAAAATCCCTACGGGGAGGTGCCTTCCCGGGATGAAAACGGGCACGGCACCTTTCTGGCCAGTGTGGCCTGCGGGAGTCCGGATGTGGAGAACCGGTTTACCGGGGCGGCGCCCATGGCGGAACTGGCGGTGGTGAAGCTGAAGGAGGCGAAAACCTGGCTCCGGGATTATTACCTGATTCGGCGGGATACGCCCTGCTACCAGGAGAACGATGTGATGGCAGGGATCCGCTATCTGGATGAACTGGCAAGGGCCCAGGGGAAACCGCTGGTACTCTGTCTGGGTCTTGGTACCAGCATGGGGAGCCATACCGGGGCCTCGCCTCTGGGACGGTATCTGGAAGAACTGTCGGAGACAGCCCGGAGGGCTGTGGTGACGGGAACGGGAAATGAGGCGGAAAAGCGGCACCATTTTCAGAGCATACTGCCGGGAGAGGAAGAGAGGGAGGAAGTGGAAATCCGGGTGGACCGGGACTGTCCCGGGTTCTGGATGGAAGTCTGGAGCGATATCCCCAACATTCTGGAAATCGGCATTGTCTCGCCAAGCGGGGAGACGGGAGGGGCGGTATCGGGCCAGCAGGGAACGCTGACCTACCGGTTTCTTTTTGAACAGACCACGGTATCCGTAACTTCCCGTCTGGCAGTGGAAGGCACCCGGGCGGGGATGTTTGCGCTCCGGTTCGAACGTCCGGCGGAAGGGATATGGAAACTGACGGTCCGGGCGCTGAAACTGGGTTCCGGGCGGTACGATATCTGGCTTCCGGTCAGTGAATTTCTGGACGGGGAAGTCTATTTTCTAAGGCCGGATCCCTTTACCACGGTTACGGAACCGGGGAATGCCTGGAATCCGATTACGGTGGCCTGGTACAATGGGGCAGACAAGTCTATTGCCATCAGTTCCGGGAGAGGGTATACTAGAGAAGAACGAATCAAACCGGATTTTGCGGCGCCGGGTGTGGAGATTCTGGGGGTGAATGCCCGCGGGCAGACGGCCCTTCGTTCCGGCTCGTCTCTGGCGGTGGGAATCACGGCGGGAGCCGCGGCGCTGATGCTGGAGTGGCTGGCCCTGCGGCTGGAACAGAATGTAAATACCGTGCAGATTAAGAGTCTGCTGATGGCAGGAACCCAGAGAAGGCCGGACCTTGCGTATCCCAACCGGGAGTGGGGGTACGGGACGCTGGATCTGTACCAGACCTTTGAGGAACTGCGCAGATTCTGAAGGAGAAGCGGGTAAGAATCCGTGAGCGGGCCAGAATCCGGGAGCGGACAGATAAGGAGTGCTTATGGAGAAAGAGAAAGGAAGTATGTCGGTTTTTGTTTTCCTGGCTGCGGCTGTGGCGGGAGCAGACCTGCTTTTGAAGGAACGGACAGTAAAGGACATGAAACCGGGGGAGGAACGCCGGCTTTTTGGCGGCCGGCTTTTGTACCGCCGGGTACATAACCCGGGGTTTGCCATGAGCCGCCTGAAAGAGTACCCGAAACTGGTAAAGGGTGCTTCCCTGGCGGCGGGAGCGGTGCTGGCAGCAGGCTGGTTCCGTCAGGGACGGCAGAAAGGGCATTTGCTGGAGAAAGCGGGCCTGGCCCTGATGAGCGGCGGCGCTGTGGGCAATGGATACGACCGGCTTTTCCGGGGATATGTGGTGGATTATATTGGTTTCCCGTGGAAAAAAGAGAGTCTGCGGAAGATAACCTGGAATGTGGCGGACCTGGCTCTTCTGGCAGGGGGCCTGCTCTGGGGAGCCGCCTCCTGGCTGTCGGGAGGGAAAAAATGAAAGAGATACTGGTGGTAGAAGACGACAGAACGGTAAGCGGGGGACTCTGCTGGCATCTGCAGAGGGCAGGCTATGCCCCGTTTCCGGTCTATTCGGAAAAAGAAGCGCTGGAGGCATATTCCCGGAAAGAATATGCCCTTCTTCTGCTGGATGTCAATCTGCCGGACGGCAGCGGGTTTTCCCTGGCCAGAAAGCTGAAGGAGAAGCGGGATACCCCGGTTATCTTTCTGACCGGCTGTGACCAGGATGAGGAAATGCTGGAGGGCTTCGAGGCCGGGGCGGATGACTATGTCACCAAGCCTTTTAATGTGAAGCTTCTGCTGAAGCGGGCCGAGGCGGTGCTGCGAAGAAGCGGGAGAGAGCCGGGCGGCCGGGTGCTGGATTTTGGCGCTCTGGAAGTGGACCTGGACGGGCATCAGGTGTCCCTGAACGGGGAGAGAGTGGAACTGACGCCCACGGAATTTGAGCTTCTGTCCCTTCTGTGCCAGAATCCGGGTGTGGTTCTGACCCGCCGGGTGCTGCTGGAAAGGCTCTGGGATTCCCGGGGGAATTTTGTGGATGAACACGCACTGACGGTGCAGATGAGCCGGCTGAAAGCGAAACTGAAGGATGGGGATATTTCTTATATCCGGACCGTGTACGGCACCGGCTACCAGTGGACAGGAGGAACCGGTGACTAGCGCGGCAGCTCTGGCCGTCAGCCTGGGGGCGGTTCTTTTTTCCGCCCTTTTCTGTGCCTGGAACTGGCGGAACCGGCGGCGGGAGCTGACAGAAACTGTGGAGAAACTGGAACGGATGATAGAAGCGGCGGAACGGGGAGAGGCGCCCTCCGCCCTGGAAACCGGAAGCGGGGAGACGCTGCCCTCCCGTCTGTATGCGGAGCTTCAGAAACTGGCGGCCGTGTATCAGGCGGCGGAGAAAGCCAGCCGCCGGCAAAAAGAAGAGGTACAGCAGACGGTGTCGGACATTTCCCATCAGCTTCGGGGTCCCATGGCAGGGCTTCTGATGTATCAGGAGATGCTCCGGGATGAGAATCTGGATAAGGAGACGAGGCTGCGCTGTCTGGATGTGATGGAGGAGCAGATACAGAAACTGGATTTCCTGGTGAAGGCCCTGGTAAAGCTTTCCCGGCTGGAAAGCGCCATGATAAGGATGAACCGGAAGGAGGAAAATCTGTTTCAGTGCCTGGCACGGGCGGTGGCCTCCGTCAGCGAACGGGCAGAAAAGAAGCACACACAAATCCACATAGACTGCCCGGAAGGGCTGATTCTGCCGCTGGACGCGAAGTGGACTTCCGAGGCGGTGGTCAATGTCCTGGACAATGCGGTAAAATATATGAAGGAAGGCGGAAACGTAACCATCCGGGCCGTTCCCCTGGAACTGTTCGTCCGGGTGGATATTACCGACCAGGGACCGGGAATCCCGGAGGAGGACTACTCCCGCATTTTCCAGCGGTTCTGGCGCGGACCAGAAACAGGAACGCAGGAGGGGGTGGGAATCGGTCTTTACCTGACCCGGGAGATTGTAACCCGGCAGGGTGGATACGTAAAAGTTGCCTCCTGCCCGGGAAAAGGCAGCACCTTTTCTCTGTATTTTCAGAAAAGAGATTGACAAGCGCCGGGAATCATATTATACTTTTTCATGCAAAAGATGTTAGGACACTAACATCTTTTTTGTGACTGAATTGTTTTAGAATTGTCGTGGGGGACGGGTACGGGCTGGTCCGTACCCGTCCCCCACGACAATTGCGGAGGTGAACTGAAATGAAGAAGACGGCCCCGGCGGACTGTCAGGGGGAAGCAGGACAGCTTCCTTATGCGGGAAAGCTTATCCGGTGCCTTTCCCACCAGCTGGGAAGAAAAAGTCTGCTGGAGAGAACCGACTGCGGCGGACTGACCACGGCTCAGAAACATGTGCTTCAGTTTATTCTGATGAGGTCCATGGAGGGAGACGTGTACCAGAGAGAGGTGGAGGAAGAGTTTCAGATACGCCGGTCCACGGCCACGGGCATTTTAAAGCTGATGGAGCAAAAGGGATTCATCTGCCGGGAAAGCGTGGAACAGGACGGACGGCTGAAACGGATTGTGCCTACGGAGAAGGCCCTCGGGCTTCGAACGGGTATCATTCAGGATATCCGCCGGAGGGAAGCAAAGCTTCGGGAAGGCATTCCGGAAGACGAATACCGGATATGCATAGAGGTTCTGCAGAAAATGCTTTCGAATATTTCAGGAAAAGCATCCGAGAGAGAAGAAGATATGACAGGGAGGTAAGACAGACTTATGAATCGAAAACTGTTCCGGTCTATTCGGGAATACAAAAAGGTGTCGATTCTGACGCCGCTGTTTGTTGTGCTGGAGGTTCTGATGGAGGTTCTCATTCCCCTTCAGATGGCCAACATCATTGATATCGGCATTCAGGACGGGAATCTGCCCTACATTATCCGTACCGGGCTGATTCTGGTAGTCCTGGCCATGCTGGCGCTGGCGTTCGGCGCCCTGGCCGGGAAACTGGGAGCCGAAGCGGGAGCCGGATACGCCAAAAACTTAAGACACGATATTTTTTACAAAATCCAGGATTTTTCTTTTAAGAACATCGACCACTTTTCCACGTCCAGTCTGGTAACCAGAATGACTACGGATATCACGAACGTGCAGATGGCCTACATGATGAGCATCCGTCTGCTGGCCCGGGCACCGATTATGATTGTGCTGTCCCTGGTGATGACGCTGACCATCAGCCAAACGATTGCGCTTCTGCTTCTGTGTACTATACCCGTACTGGGCGGCGTGCTGATTTTCATTGCCAGAAAGGCACATCCCCATTTTATCCGGGTGTTTGACGAGTACGACGTGCTGAACAATGTGGTGCAGGAAAACGTCAATGCGGCAAGGGTCGTAAAAGCCTATGTCCGGGAGGACTATGAGATTGAGAAATTCCACGGAATCTCAAAAGTGGTATTCGACCTGTTTACCCGGGCTGAGAAAATTGTGGCCTGGAACTCGCCCACCATGCAGTTCGTAATCTATGCCGTGGTGCTGTCCATGGTGCTGATTGGCGGGCAGGATATTGTACTGGGAACCATGGAGACAGGAGAACTGACCAGCGTCATCGTCTATGCGCTTCAGATTCTTTCTTCCCTGATGATGGTGTCCTTTGTATATGTAATGATTATGATTGCGGAGGCGTCCTCCGACCGTATCGTGGAAGTGCTGGATGAGGTTCCGGAGATGCAGAATGCGGATAATGCCGTGAGCAACGTTCTGGACGGAACCATTGATTTTGAAAACGTGGACTTCAGCTATTCCGGGGAGGGCGGAAACCTCTCCCTGAAAAATATCAGCCTTCATATTAAATCCGGGGAGACCGTGGGAATTATCGGCGGTACCGGAAGCGCAAAATCCACTCTGGTACAGCTGATTCCCCGTCTGTATGACGTGACGGCAGGAAGCGTGAAGGTAGGCGGAAGAGATGTGCGGGAGTACAGCCTGGAAGCGCTCCGGGACCAGGTGTCCATGGTGCTTCAGAAAAATGTACTTTTTACCGGGACCATTGCCGAGAATATCCGCTGGGGCGATGAAAACGCCACCGACGAGGAAGTGGAGCGGGTCTGCAGACTGGCCCAGGCGGATACGTTTATCCGGGAATTCCCGGCAGGATACAACACCATGATTGTGCAGGGCGGAAATAACGTGTCCGGCGGACAGAAGCAGCGGCTCTGTATTGCCAGGGCTCTTCTGAAAAAGCCGAAGATTCTGATTCTGGACGATTCCACCAGCGCCGTGGATACCAGAACGGACGCCCTGATTCGAAAGGCTTTCCGGGAGGAAATTCCGGAGACGACGAAAATTATTATTGCCCAGCGGGTTTCTTCCGTGGAAGATGCCGACAAGATTATCGTGATGGAAAACGGAGAGATTAACGGCATCGGCACTTCGGAGGAACTGCTGAAGACCAACGCGATTTACCGGGAAGTATATGAGTCCCAGGTGAAGGGAGGTGCGGACAGTGAGTAGAGAAGGAAAACTCAGGATTACCGGAAACACGGTAAAAACAGCAAAGAGGCTGCTTTCCTATGTGACGAAGTCCTATAAAAAGGAATTTGTGGCCGTATTTTTCTGTATTATTATCAGTTCCATTGCTTCTATCTCCGTGTCCCTGTCCCTGAAATTTCTACTGGATGACTTTATCATTCCGCTGATTGGGCAGGCAAATCCGGACTTTGCGGAGCTTTACCGGGCGCTGGCCCTGCTGGGAACCATTTTTCTCTGCGGCGTGCTTGCCACGTTCTGCTATACCAGGCTGATGGTAAAAATCGGCCAGGGTGTGTTAAAGCAGGTGCGTGACGAGATGTTCGAACATATGCAGACCCTGCCCATCCGGTATTTTGACCAGAATACCAACGGTTCCATTATGAGTCTGTATACTAACGATACTGACACCCTGCGGCAGATGATTAACCAGTCCATTCCCCAGGTGCTGATGTCAGCCATTACCATCGTGGTAACGTTTCTCTCCATGCTGCTGCTCAGCCCCCTGCTGACGGTCCTGGCCGTGGTGATGATAGGCGTACTGATTCTGGTGTCCGGAAAAATCGGAGGCAACAGTGGAAAATATTTCGTACGGCAGCAGCTGGACATCGCCCAGATTACCGGATACGTGGAAGAGCGGATGAACGGGCAGAGAGTCATTAAGATTTTCAACCATGAGAAAGTGACAGAGCAGGAGTTTGACGAGCTGAACGAAAAGCTCTGCCAGAGTGCGGCAAACGCCAATACCTATGCCAATATGATGGGGCCCATTATCGGAAATATCGGCAACCTGCAGTTTGTGCTGACCGCTGTGCTGGGCGGCGCCCTCTCCGTGGCCGGAATCGGGAATATTACACTTGGCGTCATGGCTTCCTACCTGCAGTTTACCCGCAGCTTTACCCAGCCCTTCATGCAGGTAGCCCAGCAGTTTAACTCCATTATTATGGCGCTGGCCGGCGCGGAACGGATTTTTGCCATGATTGACGCGGAACCGGAGGTGGACGAAGGATACGTCACCCTGGTCAACTGCCGGAAGGACGAGAAAGGCAATATCATCGAGTGCCCGGAGAGAACCGGCATGTGGGCATGGAAACATCCCCACCAGGCGGACGGTACCGTCACCTATACGGAACTGAAGGGAGATGTGCGCTTTTTCGATATGACCTTCGGCTACACAGAGGATAAAATGGTGCTCCATGACCTGACTCTCTATGCGAAGCCCGGACAGAAGCTGGCCTTCGTAGGTTCCACGGGAGCAGGGAAGACGACCATTACTAACCTGATTAACCGGTTCTACGATGTGCAGGACGGAAAAATCCGTTACGACGGTATCAATATCAATAAAATCAAAAAGAGAGACCTGAGACGTTCCCTGGGAATTGTGCTTCAGGATACCCACCTGTTTACCGGAACGATTATGGAAAACATTCGTTACGGACGGCTGGACGCCACAGACGAAGATGTATACGCGGCGGCAGAACTTGCCCATGCCGACGGCTTTATCAGAATGCTTCCCGACGGGTACAACACCCGCCTCTCCAGCGACGGAGAAGAACTCTCTCAGGGACAGCGCCAGCTTCTGGCCATTGCCAGGGCGGCCGTGGCGAATTCCCCGGTACTGATTCTCGATGAGGCCACCTCCTCCATCGACACCAGAACCGAGAGCATCGTCCAGAAAGGAATGGATAACCTGATGAGCGGACGTACCGTATTCGTCATCGCTCACCGGCTTTCCACTATCCGCAACAGCGACGCCATCATGGTACTGGACCACGGACGCATTATCGAACGCGGAACTCACGAAGAACTGCTCAAAGAACACGGAACCTATTATCAGCTTTATACAGGGAAACTGGAACTGAGTTAACTGACTGGGGACGGGTACAGGCTGGCCTGTACCCGTCCCCGACTACAATTCTCAAACAATTCTGAAAAGAAGAAACAGTTGACCTGGAGTCTGCTTCAGGGTATAAAATAGAAAGCAGAGGAGGGAACCCTGAAGGCAGAAAGGCGGGACAGATTATGACGATAAAAGAAGTGAGTGAAAAGTACCATATTTCCCAGGACACCCTCCGGTATTATGAGCGGGCGGGGATGATTCCACCGGTTACCCGTACGGCGGGGGGCATCCGGGATTATCAGGAAAGCGACCTGGGATGGGTGGAAACGGCCATCTGCATGCGCAATGCGGGACTTCCGGTAGAGGTTCTGGCGGAATATACGAAGCTTTGTCAGGAAGGGGATTCTACCATCCCGGACCGGCTGCGGCTTTTGACCGGCCAGCGGGAGATTCTGCTGGAGCAGAAGCAGAAGATAGAGGAGACGCTGGAGCGGCTGAACTACAAGATTGAGCGGTATGAGATAGCCGCCAGGACGGGAGTGCTCTCCTGGGATACGGAGGATGGAAGCTGCACCCTGCCGCATGCGGACGACTGAGAATGCCACAGCGTAAAACGCTTTTTCCAAAAGAAAAAGGTATAATTATGAAAAAGCACCGGCTTGTCGGTGCTTTTTTGTGCATAAATTTACATTTTCCTTGTATTTTTTTACATGGATTTTAAAATTTCTTTTGCAAAACAGGATAGAAGCGGAAAAAATCATGCGCTATTATATTTAACGGATTTTGAAACTGTTGACTGTATGAGGCAGAAAAGTGTCTGGGCCCGGGCAGTTTCCTGTCTCATACCACAGCAGACCGGCTGTACCTCATCTGCCGGTCTGTCACACGAGGAGAATGTTTATGTTTAAGATGCTGAATCCGCGGCGTTTCTATCATGCCGTGGGACGAAGAAAATTTCTGGAGTTCATTCTGCTTGCGGTATTTATCCTGTTTTTCTACGGACCACTTCTGAATATGCTGATGCTTGCATTCGCAAATGAGTATACCGTTCCGAATGTGCTCCCGACAGAATGGGGATTTGACTGGTGGAAATATGTATTTGGCCAGGACAGTCTGGTGTCTTCCATGATTCAGTCCTTCGTTGTGGCAATTACGACAACCGTGATTTCCATGATATTCTGTATTCCTGCAGCATACTCCATTGCACGGTTTAAATACCGTGGAAGAAAAGTGTTTATGCTGTCCTTCTTACTTACGAATGCATTTCCGAAACTGGGAATCTACACATCCATCGCAGTACTGTTTTACAAGTACGGACTGATGGGAACCTACCCGGGAGTCATCATCATTCACATGATTAACTCCATGATGTTTATGGTATGGCTTCCTTCCAGCGCATTCCGCAACGTACACCGTCAGCAGGAAGAAGCTGCCAGGGATGTGGGAGCCGGTCCGGTAAGAACCTTTTTCAAGGTTACCCTGCCTATGGCAATGCCGGGTATCGCAGTGGCTACCTTGTACACCTTCCTTGGTTCCATGGAAGAGGCGCAGGGAACCATGCTGGTAGGTCTGGCACAGATTCAGACCATGCCGGTGGCCATGTACGGTATCGTACTGGACAGCTCCGCAGTTCAGATAGGCGCGGTGTTTGCACTGCTTCTGATTATTCCGTCGGCTGTTCTGATTTTCGCCATGAGAAAATTCATTGGCCCCGAAGCAATCGCCGGTGGATTTAAGATGAATTAGATTTCAGGAGGAAAGTAAAATGACAAATACAATGGCAGGCGGCACCGCTGTGGAGGAAAAGACAGAAGCCGCCGCAGAAAACCGGAAAGTAAAACTGGAAATTAAAGATATGGCAAAAAAATATGACAATGGAGACGGTGTAGAGCACATTAACCTGAAGGTGTACGAGGGCGAGATTGTGACATTCCTCGGACCTTCCGGATGTGGAAAATCCACCATTCTCCGGGCAATCGGGGGATTCGCGGATGTAACCTCCGGGGATATCCTGATTGACGGTAAATCCATTGTGAATCTGGCGCCGGAAAACCGTCCGACAGCCATGGTGTTCCAGAGCTACAATCTCTGGCCCCATATGACGATTTACGAGAATCTGGCATTCGGCCTGAAGCTTCGTAAAATCCCGAAAAAAACCATAGATGAAGATATCAAAAAAATGCTTGCCCTGGTATCCATGAGCGGAACGGAGAAAAAATATCCCAGCCAGCTCTCCGGTGGGCAGCAGCAGAGAATTGCCATCGCAAGGTCCCTGCTTCTGAAACCCTCCCTTCTGCTTCTGGATGAGCCCTTCTCCGCGCTGGATGCAAAAATCCGTCAGCAGATGAGAGAAGAGCTGAAGCGGATTCAGAGCGAGCTGGGCATTACCGTTATCTTTGTAACCCACGACCAGGAAGAGGCAATGGCCATTTCTCACAGAATCGTGGTTATGAACAAAGGAAAATTCGACCAGGTAGGAACACCGGATGAGATTTACGACAACCCGGCCACACTCCATGTTGCCTCCTTCATCGGCGAGATGAATTTCATCAAACAGAACGATACAACCCTGGCTGTCCGTCCGGAAGATCTGACCGTTACCGAAGGTCAGGGCGATATGGAAGGGACTGTCAGCACCGTAATGCTGATGGGACATTATGTTCTGATGACCGCAAAGGTTGGCGACGACATGGTAAAATGTTTCGTCAACAGAGAGATTGGAAATAAGCTGGAAGAAGGAAAGACTGTAAACCTGAAAATCGGAAAACATACACAGTTTCCGATGAGTGCATAGCAGAGAGAAAGGAAAAAAGAAAATGAAAAAGATGAAAGTGAAAGCATTGATTGCAGCATTGATGGCAGGTGTAATGACAGTAGGAATGATGGGAATGACCGGCTGCGGCGGCGGTTCTTCCGATTCCGGAAGCGGAAGCGGTTCTGATGACAAGACCGTGACAATCTGGGCAACCGGTTCTGACAATGTGCGTCAGATTTACGAGGCCCTGGTAGAAGACTTCAATGAAAATTCTGATTACGCAGGAGAATATACAGCAGAGCTTCAGTTCATGCTCAGCGGAACAGGTACACAGAGCCTTTCCGATATGCTTGCGGCTGCCTACAAGGCAAACCAGACCAACACGGATTATGACCTGGTAGACTTAAGCGGCGACGACCTCTCCAAAATCGTATCCCAGATTGGGGAAGAGGCACTGGTAAAACTGGATGACTCCAAGATTCCGAATGCAGACAGAGTAAGTGCGGAAAGCACCGTTGCAACCGATTATGTACAGCCCTACCGTGGAACAACCGTAGTTCTGGCTTATGATTCCGAGACTGTAACCAATCCGCCTACAACCATGGATGAGCTGACAGAGTGGATTAAAGCAAATCCGGGACGTTTTGCCTACAATGCACCGGGAACCGGTGGAGCAGGCGACTCCTTTGCCCGTACAGCAGTATACAATTTCATGCCGGAAGAAGCTATCACCTCCGATGACCCCTCCTGGGAAGAGCAGTGGGACGAAGGCTTTGACTACCTGAAAGATATCCATGATTCCATGTATTCTTCAGGCGGCTCCATTGTATACCCCAACAAAAACCAGGGAACTCTGGACCTTCTGAACCAGGGCGAGATTGATATGTGTCCGAACTGGGCAGACATGGTACTGTCCCAGCGTGCAGAAGGAACCCTGAAAGACAGCATTAAAATTACACAGATTGACCCGGCCTTTACCGGTTCTCTGCAGTCCCTTGCCATTCCGACCTTCGGTTCCAACGAAGACGGAGCTTACGCATTCATCGATTACATGCTGACTGACGCTGCTCAGGAAATCATGGTACGCCAGATGGCAGCGATTCCGCTGGTAGATACATCCAACATCGATATGACCGGATACGAAGATATCCAGAACCTGGATGTAAACAACTTCCGTATCATGTCCATTGGCGATTTAAGCACTGATTTCAACCAGCGCTGGGACAGCGAGATTGGCGCAGCGAACTAAAACAGATTTCTGAAACGGGAGGCACGCGCCCGGCAGGAGGCAGGGGTGCGTGCTCCGCAGTGAAAAGTTATTAAGGAAGGGAAAAACAGATGAGTAAAAATCTGAAGCAGAAACTGGTTGCCTATGGTATGGTTCTGCCGGCGTTCCTGGTAGTTATGCTGACGGTTGCCTATCCGATTGTGTCGGCTGTTATCCAGAGTTTTCAGGATGGTTCTACCGGAGAATTTACCCTGGCAAACTATACATACTTTTTCACGGACGCTGCCCAGAGAAGCAACCTGCTGTATACACTTTATATCGTAATTGTAACCGTAGTAATCGCAATCGTGGCAGCCTATCTCCTGGCGCTGTATCTTCGGTTTGTAAAATCAAAAATCTCCCGGGCCATCGGTATGCTCTACCTGCTGCCCCGGTTTGTACCGGCCATGTGCGCGGTATACGCCATGATTACCATTATCCGGGACACCGGACTGATTAACCGGATTGGACAGCTCTTCGGCGTCAACATCAATCTGGGAATGATGTATCATGCAAGCGGAATTATCACCATGAACCTCTGGTTCAATATCCCCTTTGCAGCCATGATGATTGCGGCAGGTCTGGGCGGTATCCCGGACTCCATTATCGAGGCGGCAAGCGATGTGGGAGCCGGAAAACTGAGAATCTTCCGGACCATGATTCTTCCGCTGTCTGTCAAGGACGTAGTGGTAGCGGCCACCTTTGTATTTATGTCCAATGTAAGCTCCTTTACCACACCGTACCTGATGGGCGGGAACGCACCGAAAATGCTCGGTATCGCACTGTTTGACCAGTTCAACCGGTATCTGGACTACAACCGGTCCGCAGCACTTTCCGTAATCATGTTCCTTATCTGCTCCGTATCAGCCGGAGTATACATCTACACGAACTTAAAAGAAAACGACTGGGAAAAATAAAATATGAAAGAACACAGAACACTTGTTACTGCACATTCCGGAGCGGACGGATTTCCGGAAAACAGCATGGAATTTGTCAGATACGCCCTGGGATGCGGGGCGGATACGCTGGAAGTGGACGTCCGCCTGGATGAAGAAAAAAACCTGATTATCAGTCATGATAAAATCCGGGGAGAAGCGGTGACGCTCAGGGAAGTGTTCGAGACAGTAAATCCGGTTTCCGGTATACGGATAAACTGCGATTTAAAAGAATACGGCCTGGAAGAGGCCGTATTTTGTCTTGCACAGACCTGCGGCCTGCATCCGGAACGCATCCTTTACTCCGGAAGCGTCACCCCGGTGAAAAAAGAAGAACCCTGCCCCTGGAGAGAGGTGGAGATATACTGGAACGTAGAAGAATGCCTTCCCGGCGTATACGACTGTCCCCGGGGAGAGGCCGTCCGGAGAATCACGGCAGAGATGGCCCGGCGCCTGGGCGAAGCATGCGGGGCTTACGGCGTTTCCACCATCAATATCCACGAAAAATTTTTAAATGAAGCTGTCGCAGAGGAAATGAACAGACGGGGAGTGGGAATCTCCGTATGGACGGTGAATGACGCCGGCAGAATCTGGGAGCTTTTAGGAAGCGGCGTGAAAAACATCACTTCCCGGAAACCCAGGCTGGTTCTGGCTCTGCGGGAAGACAGAGAAAAGGAAAAAATATGATTTTATTTCACAAAACCTGGCAGTGGACACCTGCCGATACAAAAACCGATGTGTCCTTTTCTTTTACCTGCCCGGAACATACAGAGGAGCTTTGCCTGACCGTTTCCTTTTCTCCGGACGCCCTGCGGGAGGAGCAGGCATGCCTTCCTCCCATCGAACATGCCCTGGAGCAGTATTACGACGGGAGAGACCGAAACCGGGAGCCTATGGAGGCCTCCGGCTTTCTTCCGCTGAAAAACCTGATAACCCTCTCCCTTTCCCGGGAAGGCGTTTATATGGGAAACGCGCACCGCTGGCAGGCCAGTCAGGTGCATGTGCTGACGAAAGAAAAGGCAGCCCCCGGCTTTACCGTGCCGGAGCGCCTGGAAGGAGACTGGGAAGGAATGCTGCACCTGCATGCCATCTGCACCTCTGCGTGCAGGGGAGAACTGACAGTAGAGGCTGTGCCGGAAGGGAGGGAAAGCGATGCACTGGTATCCCGTTGAACTGCATACCCATACCTGCCACAGTGACGGGGATTTTACTGTAAAGGAACTGGTCCGGACGGCAAAAAGAGACGGTTACAGGGCCCTGGCCCTGACTGACCACAATACCGCTTCCGGTGTGGAGGAGTTCTGCCGGGAAGCAAAAAAGCAGGGAATTCTCCCCATAAGAGGGCTGGAATGGACGACCTATCACGGCCACATGACGGTGCTGGAAGAAGAAGGGTATACGGACTGGCGGGGCGCAGGACCGGAGGACATCGATAACGCCATCCGTGCCATTCACAAAAACGGAGGTGTCGTGGGAATTGCCCATCCCTTCGCCCTGGGAGACCCGGTAAACACCGGTTACCGCTGGGAGTTTCAGATAAAGGACTGGACGCAGGTGGACTGTCTGGAGGTCTGGTCCCGGAACTGGGCGCCCCGGAGGATTCAGACGGAGCGTGCCTTTGCGATGTGGGACGACCTGCTGAGGAAAGGGTTTCACATTACAGCCGTGACCGGGAGAGACTGGCACTGGGACGACCGCCTGCCCTGCTGCTATACCTGGGTGGGGATGTTCGGCGAACTGACCCGGGAGGGACTGCTGGACGCCCTCCGCCAGGGAAGGGTATGCCTGACGGCAGGTCCCTTTTTCACCATGAAACTGTTTCAGGGACACCGGGAATTCTTCCCGGGAGACACCCTTTCCGTTTCCGGAAGGTTTTGTCCTGGAACCGGCGGGCCGGAAGCCGGCACATCGGAAGCCGGCACACCGGGAACCGGCGCAGGGGAAGAAAAAGTCCGGGCGGAGGTTCTTCTGGACCGGGACGTCCTGCCCGGGACCTGGGAGAAAAAACAGGTGGTGCCGGAAGAAATCTGCCTGATTGTAAACGGAACGGTGCGGGACGTGGTGCCGGTCAGAGGAAAAGTGAAGCTGGATATTCAGCCGGAGAAAGGCTGGGCCCGGGCAGAGCTGTACGGACGGTATTACGAAACAGAGCACTGCCGGATAGCCGTTACCAATCCAGTGTACATAGACTGAGAATCTGGTAAATTTAGAAGTTTAACTCTATTTAGAAGCTGAAAAAACAGACTGCAAAACTGAGGACGCCGGTCAGAACCGGCAGATACCAGGGAGCGCCTTCCGTATGGGAGGGCGCTCCTTTGAGCGATAAGCCCGGATATTCTTAAAAATCTCTGAAATAATCAGGAAGCCGCTTGACCGGTTGTAACAGCCGGATAGTATAGTCGGTTCTGGAAATAAAAACTGCCGGGCAGAGAGTGCGGCAAAGAAAAATGAGAGGAGAATCTGGTATGGTATTTTATTTTACAGGAACGGGAAACAGTCTTTATATTGCAAAGCAGCTGGAGGAAAATCCGGTGAGTATTCCCCAGGCAATCCACCGGAAACCGCTGGAATTTACAGCAGAAAGCATCGGAATCGTGGCTCCCGTGTACGGTCATGAAGTGCCGGACATGGTAAAAAATTTTTTAAAGCAGGCCGTTTTTCACACCGGTTATTTCTATATGATTCTGACCTATGGGAACCGGCACGGCGGAGCCGCTGAGCTGGCCGAAAAACTCTGCCGGGAATGCGGGATTGAACCGGCCTACATTAACGTGATACTGATGGTGGATAACTGGCTGCCGGGATTTGACATGGAAGAGCAGAAAAAGACAGAGAAAAATGTGGAAGGCCAGATGGAGACAGTACTTGCAGATCTGCGCGCCCGCAAAAGAGCAGTTTCCGAAGTGACAGAGAAAGACCGGGAGGCCCGCAGACAGTTCCTGGAAAACACAGGAAAAATGCCGGCCGACGCATGGCAGCACCTTCTGAAAATCGGTGACACATGTATCGGCTGCGGCATCTGTGAGAAAGTCTGTCCTTCCGCATCCATTCATGTGGAAAACGGAAAAGCCGTACATACACCCGGACACTGTCAGACCTGCCTGGCCTGCGTTCACGCCTGCCCGCAGAAGGCCATCGGCCTGGTCATCCCGGAGAAAAATCCCAGTGCATGGTACCGCAATGAGCATATCTCACTCCAGGAAATCATAGAGGCTAACTGCCAGACAGACAGAAAATAAACAGAATTGTTTCCAAATTGTAGTCGGGGACGGGTACAGGCCAGCCTGTACCCGTCCCCGATTGCGTCCCTAAATCTGTTCCAGCCATTCGGACACAGCGCTGCCGCTGTCTTCTGCTTCAGAACTTCCCAGGGCAAGTCCTTCCAGCAGCACGGCATCCGGTTCCATGCTCTCCAGTGTGGCAAGTGTATTCGAAAAACCACTGCCGCCGCTGGTGACAAAGGGCATGACGGTCTTTCCGGAAAGGTCACATTCACCATAGTCGTCCGTATAGGGCTCTGCGGGTGTTAATTCGAAGATGTCTGCACCGGTCTGAGCCTGGATTTCCGTTGCCACGGCCTCGGTATTGCCGGACCAGGAAAAATAGACAATGAGGGAAGAAGAACCGGCCGCCTCCGGCGAACCGGAAGTATCTGCTGATTCAGAAGTATCAGCGGTATCAGCAGTTTCTTCCCGGGATTCCTGCGCGGTGTCTGTGGATGTGTTTTCTTCCTCCTGGCTGTTTCCGCAGGCGGCAGCCCCCAGAAACAGAGTGGAAAGAAGAAAGAGGGAGAGAAATTTTTTCATCATAATGGTTGCTCATCCTTTCCAAAAATCGGGTTTATTTTGGTGACAGTCTTTCTGACAGCTTTATTCTAAGGTGCCGGGAAGGAAAAGTCTAATACCTGGTTTTCATTTCATGTTATGCGCGGAGCGTATTGCAGTTTTTGAAAAAGACAGATATGATAGAGGGGAAACGAAAGGACGGCTTGTCCGGGAGGGATGAAAAGGATGTTTACAGTCAGGGATATGCTGGATATGCCGGTATTTTGGGATTTCCGGATAATCGCAGGGGAAAAGGGAGAAGGACGGGAAGTGACGACCGTCAGCGTAATGGACGCTCCGGATATTTACGAGTGGATGAAGGGCGGAGAATTTCTGATTACGTCCGCCTACGTGATGCGGGAGCATCCGGAAGAGACGGAAAATCTGATAGTACGTCTGGTGGAGCACGGAGCCAGTGCCTTTGGCATTAAATTTTCCCGTTTTATCGACCATTTGCCGGAACGTGCGCTGGAAAAAGCGAACGAGCTGAATTTTCCGATTATTTCCATTCCGGTAGAATTTGCGTTTACAGATGTCATCAATCCGGTGCTTCAGGAAATTGTGGACGCCCAGGCAAGTGTACTGCGGTATACGGAACTGCTGCATCAGGTTTTCACGGAAAGCGTTCTTCAGGACCGGAGCGTGCCGGATATTCTGGAAATGCTGGAAACGTTTATTCCGGGGGCGGCAGTGCTGGCAGATATCAAGTTCCAGCGCATTTACTGTACAAAAAAGGGGGAAGAACTGAGAAAAAGTCTGGAAGGACTTTCCCTGGATGAACATATGGAAAAAGAGCTGGAAGGAAGGGAAACCTTCTGTCTCAGGAACAGCGGCGAGAAATACGGCTGTCTGATTTTTGAACAGAGAGAGGATGAGAAAAGCCCGCTTCTGGAGTACCGGAAGATTGCGGTGGAGCAGGCGGCTATCGTGCTGATTCTCAAAATTCAGAAAATGCTTTCCAATGCCCAGATAGAGGCAAAGTACCGGGAAGAATTTGTCCAGGACCTGATTTACAGCAATATCAAGTTCCGGGAAGAGATTCACAACCGGGCCGGTATTTACCGGTGGGATTTCACAGAAGGCGGCGTGGCCGTACTGGTGGATGTGGATGATTTTAAGCAGAAGTATGCCGAAGGATTTGACCGTCAGACAAATGAGAGCATGGAGCGGGAGATGTCCCGGGTGATGCGAATCAGCAGAAACATTCTTAGGGACAGCGGGTACCAGATATCTTACAGCAAACTGAATGACCGGGTGGTGTTTCTGGTCAGTGTGCCCGGCTGGAGAAAGGAAACGCCCCGTTTCCGGGAGATTCTGGAACGGCTTCGGGAAGAGATAAAAAAAACCATGGATTTTACGGTCACAATAGGAGTCGGGCGATACCGGGAGGATATCCTGCAAATCAGCGAGAGTTTCCGGGAAGCCCGGACCGCGGTTTCCATTTCCCGGACCATGCAGCCAAAAGACCGGGTATGCTGGTATGAAGAACTGGGCATCTACAAACTGCTGAGCCTTGTCAGGGACAGCAGGGAAGCAGAGGAATTTGAAGCCTCCTATGTCAGAAAACTGCAGGAATACGACCGGAAAAATCATATGGAGCTCTGGAATACAGCGGTGACGCTGGTGAACTGCGGCTGGAATCTGAAGCAGGCGTCGGAGAAACTGTACATTCATTACAATTCCATGAAATACCGGTATCGGAAAATCTGCGAGATACTGGGAGAAGATTTAAAAGACAGCGACAGCCGTCTGAATCTTCAGATAGCAGTGAGTCTGTATCAGATGCGGGAGATTTCACCCCTTTAAGTGCCGGGCGAAAACAGACGAAAAATGTCGAAATGGGACAAAAAAGAATAAGAAATTTTGTGCGGCAGGGATAAAGATAAAGGCCGGGTTTCTTGTTATACTACTTTTAACTCAGAAAACAGACAGGTTGAGTAAGGAGGTAGAGACATGTATAACAACAAACCTGGCTTTCTTAGTGACATTCTGGCGACAGTGCAGAACAATGCCCTGAAGGATACGGTGGGGGACACGCCGAAAAGCGGACGTCTGATTTTAAAAGGCGGCTGTGTAATTGATCCGGCGAATCAGGTGGAAGAAGTAAAAGACATTGTGATTCAAAACGGCGTGATTGCGGAGACGGGAGTGGATATCCCCGCGGAAAAGGGCGACAGAATCATTAACTGCGAGGGACTTCTGGTCTGTCCGGGACTCATTGATATGCACCTTCATCTCGGGGATTTGTTTGAAGTTACGACAAACCCGATTTTCTGCGCGGCAGAAGACGGCGTTACACTGGGACTTTCCCCGGGGGCCGGCAACACGTTTATGGCGCCTTCCCTGCTGGGAGCGGAAGTAGACCACGGCGTACCGATAAATCTGGGCGTTTACCTGGGCGCGGCCAATGTGCTGGGTACCTGCCTGGATGTGGAGGAACTGATTTCCATGTTCCGGGGTACCCTTCCGGCAGAAGTGATGGCCGAAAAAATGAGCCGGAATAACATCACGCTGACTACAGCGGCGCTTACTGTAGGAATCAAGGACCACATGGGACATTTTATTATGTCGGATGAAAATATTGACAAAATTTATGAGATTACATCAAAGGCCGAGCTGATTTATATGTCCCATACCCAGGACCCGGAACATGCCGAACGGATAGTAGGCCTTTCCAAAGGACGTCCCATTCATCTGGCCCACGCCACGGCGGCCGGCTGTGGAAGCCACATGGACCCGGAAGAGGGCATGGAACGGGTGCTGAATCTGATAAACGGAGAGAACGTGACCGGAGAATTCGTTACCACAATGCTGCGGGAAGGAAAGGGCAGCAGGGAAGGTCTTCAGATGACTGCAGGCTCCCAGCGGCTTGCCCTGGATGCCCTGGCGTCCGGCAGGGTAAAGATTCTGATATCCGACGGACAGAATCAGGCAACCATGAAAGGATTCGGAGATACCCGGGACAATATCCCGGCCATCATCGAGCTTGCCCAGGAAGGAGTCCTTACCTTATCTCAGGCAGTGGCGACCATGACCTGCAATCCGGCGGAACTTATCGCAAAGCGTACCGGAAATTCCTGGTGGAAAGAAAAGACCGGCCATCTGGCACCGGGAGCCCTTGCCAATGTTACGGTGATTGATAAAGCGGATAAACTGGCCACCTATACTATCGTAAACGGCGAAATCGTTTCCTTCGAGAACCGGGCCGTCAGACGGAATGTCGGAAGCGGAGGATGGGTCAGCAAATTCGGCATGGTCAGAAGAACCGGTGTCGGTGAAATGCCGATGTTTTCCTATAAAAAATAGAGAGGAGACAAAAGACATGCTGAACTTACGGCCGGACATCAAAGAGTGTGAAGCTCTTCTGAAAGCTCTGGTTCGCAGAAATACCAGCCAGCCGGAGGGAAACGAAGGCCCTCTGGCCGACTGGATTCTGGAGAGGCTGCTTCAGAAGGATTCTTTTCAGAGGCTGACGTATCAGTTTCTGGAACACGGCGGCCACAGAAAGACGCTGATTGTAAAGATAAACGGCGCACAGGACGGCAGAGGAACCGCCTTTGCGGGGCATCTGGACACGGTGGACTGTGCAGAAAACAAGAACTGGAAATATCCGCCTCTGGACGCGGTGGTAACAGAAGACGGTTTTCTCTATGGAAGAGGCGCTGCCGATATGAAAAGCGGAGTGGCTTCCATGATACTGACGGCGGAATATCTGCTGAACAGGGCAGAGCCTCTGGCGGAGCCGGTGTTTTTCTGCTTTACGGCAGATGAAGAAAAAGACGGAGCCGGAGCAAAAGCACTGGCAAAAAGCCCCTGCATGGAGGAAATCCGGGAGCTGGTCATCTGCGAGCCGTCCAGCGGAAAAATCGGTTACTGTGAAAAAGGAGCGCTCTGGCTGGCTGTGGAAATTCACGGAGCGTCCGCCCATGCCTCACGGCCCGAAATCGGCCTGAACGCCATCGAGTACGCCATGAAATTTGAACGGGAATTCCGCCGTTTTGCCGCCGGGAAAACCAGACATAAGGAGCTGGGGGAAAATACCATGTCCATTACCCGGTTTCAGGGCGGGGTAATGACCAATATTATTCCGGACGAAGCGCTGATGGAAATGGATATCCGGACCGTTCCGGGGACTTCCCACACATCGCTTATCAGCCATGCAAGGGAACTGGCCCGGACGATGGAGGCAGAGTGTCCGTCTCTCCAGTGCCATGTCAGCGTCATGAATAACCGGCCGGCGGTAGAGACAAAAGAGGAACATCCCCTGGTCAGAAATATGCAGAATGCGGCCCGTTCCTGCCAGATGAGCGGAGAACTGAGGGGACTTTACTTTTATACAGATGCATCCCAGCTGGTGCCGGAAAAAGGGCTGCCTTTCGTAATAGCCGGACCGGGCGATGACCGGATGGCGCACTGCGTGAATGAGAAGGTGGCTCTTTCGGATGTGGCAGAGATGACAGAAGTTTACATACGGTTTTTAGAGGACAAAAGGAGTGAGACAGATGAACAGAGAAGTACAAAATGACAGAAGATTTGGTTCCGTGGCAGGGCTTGTTATTTCCCTGGCCATTGGATTTGCCTTTTATTTTGGCCTGCAGGCCGTGGGCGGAAACCAGGAGTCCTGGGCGTATGCCAGTATCATTGACGGGATTGCGGATTCCCTTCCCAAACAGATGCAGTGGTTTCTGATGGACTTTACGGAAGCACAGTTTTATGCAGGAGTTTTTGCCGGGGCAGGAGTCATCATTGGCGGCGCTGTGGCATGGATTCTGGCAGTAAAAGGCTCCCGGTATGCCGGATTTGACGTCTGCTATGGAAGCAGTACCCTGTTCCCCTGGGTACTGGCGTCCCAGATTCTTTCTCTGGCCCTTGCCATTTTTGTATTCCGTTACATAGACCTGTTCCGGGGAGATTCCGTGACCTGGGCGGCAACCTTTATTACCGTGGTAGGCGCGCCGCCGGCTGTGATGCTGCTGTATGGACCCAGTATCTCTGCCCTTCTGACCAGTTCCGTTCTGGGCGGTTTAATCTGTGCGCCGGTGGCTACGTGGATGGGAAGTTATGTGATTACTCCGCTGGGCCTTCCCGGCGTGGTGGGAAATGTACTGACCATGGCGATTACCGGCATCATTGTCTGCAAAGTATGCCAGGTGGCGCCCTGGGTTGAGAAAAAACCGGTGCCGCCCCACAAATCCTTTGCAAGGGAAGAAGACGTGTACAGCGCAGGCTGGTTTGTCCGAAGAGTGCTGGCCGAATTTACAGAAGCGCCTTTCTATGGAAATGAAGTGGCCTCCCTTTTTGTACTTGCCGGCGCTGTGATTGACTGGTGTATCTGCAGTCTCCACGGGGCAAACGGGGCGGGAACGGTTCCGGCCATAATTCTGTCCCAGTTTACCGGTGCCGCCGTAGGAGTCTTCCTCTACGCGAAAAAATTTGACAAAGGAGGCTGGTATGCTACTTACGTACCGGTTGTAAGCGTAGGCCCGGCCTGCGTGCTGATGTTTGGCGGGACCGTGCCGGTGGCTCTTTTTGCCGGCGCCCTTGGCGGAATTCTGGGCGGTCCCGTGGCAGAATTTTTTGCCGGAAAACTGCCCGAAGGAATCCATGTGACCGTAGCCAATGTAACGTCCATGGCAGTCTGTACCACAGTAACCGCAGCAGTGATGCAGATACTTCCTTTCTTCTCCTAGAATTGTATAAATTGTTTCCAAATTGTATTCGGGGACGGGTACAGGCCAGCCTGTACCCGTCCCCAATGCGTCTCCTGACAGTTGAAATTCGTTTCCGGGGCATTTATAATAAAATCATAGAAGCGGGAGGTGACGCGAGATGGAATATGAAGGCCAGATATGCAGGGCGCCGATGGAGCGCTCCGCTTTTATGCTACCGGTTATGGTGGGCTGCTCTTACAACGGCTGCCGGTTCTGCAATCTGTTCCGGCATCTGAAATACCGGGTGCTCCCCATGGAACAGATAGAAGGGGAAATCCGGCGGGTACAGAAGGCCGGTGGAAACCCGCGGCGTATCTTTCTGGGGGACGGCAATGCCTTCGACCTTTCTGCGGAGCATCTGCTGGAGATTCTGGAACGGATTGAGAAGGCCTTTCCCGGCAGAGAGATGGTAAACATGGATGCCACGGTAACCGGGATTCTGAAAAAAAGTGATGAAGAGCTGCGGCTTCTTCAGCGCCACGGAGTCCGGCATCTGTATCTGGGCATCGAGAGCGGCCTGGACGATGTTCTCGCCTTTATGCACAAGGACCACAGCCTGGCCCAGGCGTACGAGGCGATTGGACGCCTCCAGGAGGCGGGGATGGTATATGACGCCCACATTATGACCGGAATCGCGGGGAAGGGACGGGGCCAGGAAAATGCGGTGGCCCTGGCGGAATTTCTGAACCGGACAGGACCGGTTCATATCGTGAATTTTTCCCTGTTTCTGCACCGGGAAGTTCCCCTTTACGCGAGCATTCAGGACGGCAGTTTTGTGCCGGAAGAGGAGACGGAAAACCTGCGGGAGGAGCATACCCTGATAAAACGGCTGAACCCGGCGCCGGGAACGGTGTTCCGGTATGACGGTTTCCACGATTTTATTGAATTCCGGGTGCGGGGAACCCTTCCGGATGACCGGGAGAAGATGCTGGAAAAACTGGAAAACGCAGTGGAGATTTATCAGAACCGGGCCCCGGTCTATTCGTTTGTCGGCGGGGAATGCCCGAAACTGATAAAATATGAGGGAGAAGAAAGGAGAGGAAACGTATGGCAAAACACGTAATTATTGCAATCGGAAGGCAGTTTGGAAGCGGGGGACACGAAATCGGAAACCGGCTTGCCCAGAAGCTGGATATTCCTCTTTATGACCGGAATCTGGTACGGATGGCCGCGGAAGAACTGAATATCACCAGTTCCGCGGCGGAGGAAGTGGATGAGACCGGACTGAACCGTTTCCTGGCGTATTACAGCACGGCGCCCATGGATTACACTTCCTATTATCTGAATGATTTTCAGGCAGGACAGCCCTTAAGCGAGCAGGTTTACTATGCCCAGAGAGCCATTATGCAGAAACTGGCCTCCCGGAGTTCCTGCGTCATGGTAGGCCGGTGCGCGGACTACATCCTGGAAGAGGAACCGGGACTTATCAGTGTGTTTGTGATTGCCTCAAAAGAAGACAAAATCAGACGGATTGCAAAAAAATATCAGCTCTCTGACAAAAAAGCGGCGGACAAAATCCGGAAGGTGGACCGGGAGAGGCGCTACTACTACGAGCTTCACACGGGACGGGACTGGGGAAGCCCGGAATCCCACCAGATTGTGCTGAATGTGAGCATGCTGGGAATGGACCAGGCAGTGGAAGTGCTGGCCGCGCTCTATGAAGAAAAGAAAAAGGAACTGGAGGAATAAGGACCATGCGGACAAGAAAACTGGTGTTCTGCGCCGTGGCAGTTGCCCTGGCTTATCTGACGTCCTATATCCGGCTGTTTGAGCTCCCCTGGGGAGGAAGCGTGACGCTGTGCAGTATGCTGTTCATCGTCCTTATCGGGTACTGGTACGGCCCCGCGGCAGGAATGGCTACGGGATTTGTATACGGGATTCTGCAGTTTATGCAGGAGCCCTACATGCTTTCCCCCTTTCAGGTGTGCTGCGATTACCTGTTTGCCTTTGCGGCCCTGGGGCTCTCCGGATTTTTCCGAAAGCAGAAACACGGACTGATTACAGGATATCTGGTGGCAGTACTGGTCCGGGGCGCGTTTCATGCCCTGGGCGGATATCTGTACTGGATGGATTACATGCCGGACAACTTTCCGAAAGCACTGGCCAGTCTGTATCCCATTCTTTATAACTACAGTTTTCTTCTGCTGGAAGCAGTTATCACCATTATCATTATCTCCATTCCGGCGGTGGCAAAAGGCCTGAACCGGATAAAGAAACTTGCAGTAAACGGATAGAAGAAGAGCAGAGTCCTGCTTTTATTATTGACGGAATTGTTTTAGAATTGTCGTCGGGGACGGGTACAGGCTGGCCTGTACCCGTCCCCAATCACCAATCAATTATTCCAGGGCCACGCTCTGGCTTCCCCGGGAGGCGTAGACGGCCTCAAACCGGGCTCTGTCATAGGCAACCTCCCCCTCCATGGGGTCCGCCATGGTGACGGTGGTCTCCGTGTAGCCGGTCAGTACCATGCAGTGGTCGTTGGCGTCCCATTCCACATAGTCGCCGTCTTCCGTGTACCATCCGTGGGTGCCGTACCGGTCTCCCATGTCAAGAGTCACCCACACGGCTACGGGCTGATTCTGGCTGACCCGGTGGTACAGTTCTTCCGGAGTACTTCCGGTCAGGTCCACGGCACGAAGAGCACTGTCCTCGTCCTGGAGATAGCTGTCAGCCGCGGTCACAATGGCCGGGGTTCCGCAGATAAGTCCGGTGTCGTCAAAGGGACTGCCGATAAAATACCGGTTCATGTCCGCACCGTAGAGTCTGCCGTCTTCTCCGTAGTAGAGTCCCGGAGCCGCGACGGGAAGATAGCGGGTGGCCATGATGAGTTTATCAGCCGGAAGGCCCTCATAATTCAGCAGCATGGTAAGGGCTGTAATTTCGCAGCCCATGGGCAGTTCCGGGTTCTGGTAAATCATGGGAAAACCGGAAATCTGATACTGGGCCGGCAGGGAATTCTCCTGCCCAGTGTCCTGCCCGCTCTCCGTTTCACCGCCTTCTTCGGCCAGGTATCCCATGGTGGGGGCGTTCTGACCGGTCAGCGCGGCCACAGCGGCAGGTCTTGGCATACTTCCGGTGAGAATAAAGCCGGTGAGAATCAGAACAAGAAGAAAAGAGAGTCCTCTTCCTGTGCGGGGGTCATCCGGCAGCCTGTAAAATCGGTATTTCATATACGGTATCCTTTCTGTATACAAGTCTGTTTTTTGTTTCCGCCCCCCGAAATCTCTTATCCTGTCATAGAGAAAAATAGAAAAATAGAAAAAAGCAGTGCGCCACAGCAATCCTTTACTGTAGTACACTGCTATCATAACCGAAAACAGGCAGGTCTGTCCAATACCTGCTTTTTATTTCTGTGCATACCTTCCGGTTATAACCAGAACCGGTATCCGCCTATTTCCGGAGAAACTGTTTGGCGATGCAGGTCACCAGTCCTCCCACGCAGAAGGGGAAGAACATTGGATACAGAGACCCGAATTCCGCAAGGCCGGCCCGGATGCCTTCCACCATAACAATGTTTTCCGGGACCAGGTTTCCTGCTACACTGGCTATCCAGGAACAGACATACACAAGAATGAAGAAGGTCAGTCCCCTTCCCGTGCCGGACCAGAATCCGCTCAGCGCGAAGAAAAAGGAACTCAGCTCCCACAGAAGCAGGAGCCCGGCCACGGCCAGATAGGCATATACCGTAGCCTGCTGTTCTGCCGGCAGGGCAGAGAGATCCCCGTAAGAGGTAAAACCGTCCCAGAAGGAAAAGGCCGTTATCAGGGTAATCACCGCGGCAAACACAATCGGAGCAGGACGCAGAACAAAGCGGGTCAGCTTTTCCACTGCCTTGGTGCCGGTGCGGACAGGCCTGCGAATCTGGGATACCAGCTCTTCCTCCGGGCGGGACCGCTTTTCCTGCCTGCGGCCGGAATCTTCCCGGCTCCGGTTTTCCTGCCTGCGGCCGGATTCCTCCCGGCTCTGGTTTTTCGCTCTCCGGCGGGGCGGCTCCCGGTATGCTTCCTCATTCTCCCAGGCGTCCCCGAACTCCTCCGTGTCATCATCCAGACGGATTTCCGGAAGGTCCCCGGTATAAGTAACTTCAAAATCATCTCCAAAGTAGTCGTAGTTGTCTTTCTTATCACGCATAATACCACTCCCTGCCAGTATGTTACTATGTCTTTCCTGTTTCTGTCAAATGAAATTCGGCATCTTCCCGGATTGCCTGTGAATAGTAACGATTGTTTCGGCACGCCACTTGTGGTAAAGTAAAGGCGTGAGAGTGGCAGGAGGGAAAAATGTGAAAAAAGATGTTGCGCATATTCTGAGGCGTTCCGAACGTTTTCAGGTGATTTTAATAGGAGAAGGAATTCTGGCAGGGGCAGTGGCCGGTCTGGTGGCGCTGGGCTACCGGATTCTGCTGGAGCAGGCAGGAACCTGGCTGAACCTGATTTTGCAGGCCGTCAGAGGGTCCCTTCCGGGAATTCTGGCGTGGTTTGGCGCGCTGGCGGTTCTTGCCGCCGTAGTGGCGGCGCTTCTGAAATTTGAGCCGCTGATTTCCGGAAGCGGGATTCCCCAGCTGGAAGGGGAGATGACGGGAAAACTGACCCAGACCTGGTGGAAGATTCTCCCGGCCAAATTTCTGGGCGGGTTTCTGTGCATGCTGGGCGGTCTGGCCCTGGGAAGGGAAGGCCCGTCCATTCAGCTGGGAGCCATGGCGGGGAAAGGAATCTCCCACGCCCTGGACCGGAGCCGGACGGAGGAAAAATATCTGCTTACCTGCGGGGCCGCGGCAGGACTTTCCGCCGCGTTTCAGGCGCCCCTGGCAGGGGTGATGTTTTCCCTGGAAGAGGTGCATAAAAACTTTTCCGTGTCCGTTCTGGTGTCCGTGATGAGTGCTTCCTTAACTGCGGATTATCTGGCCTCCCGGGTTATGGGCACGGACACGGTATTCCAGTTTCCCATTGCCCAGGAGCTGCCTACGGGATACTACGGGCTTCTGCTTCTGCTGGGCGTCATTCTGGGAGCAGGCGGCGCGTTTTACAACTGGTTTACCCTGAAATCCCAGAAACTTTACGGCAGGCTGAAAACCAGACCCTTTGTAAAAATGCTGATTCCTTTTCTGACTGCCGGCGTGCTGGGACTTTGTCTTCCCCAGGTGCTGGGAAGCGGCCACAGTCTGGTGGAATGGATGACCGGAGGAGAGTGTACCCTGGGAATGGTGGCCCTGGTGGTGGCGGTACGGTTCCTGTTTGGCGGCATCAGCTTCGGCTCCGGAGCGCCGGGAGGTATCTTTTTTCCGCTTCTGGTGCTGGGAGCGGGAATCGGTGCTCTCTTTGGCCTGGGCGGGACGGCGCTTTTCGGAATCAGTCCGGAGTATCTCAACAACTTCGTACTGCTGGCCATGGCCGGATATTTTACCGCCATCGTCCGGGCACCCCTGACCGGCATTATTCTGATATTTGAAATGACCGGCTCTGTCAGTCAGATGCTGTCTCTGTCCCTGGTTTCGATTACCGCCTACGTAACAGCGACGCTGCTTCGTTCAAAGCCGATTTACGAAAGCCTTCTTGACAGCCTGCTGAGGAAAAACGGCATTTCCGGAGAAGAGGGGAACGGAGAAAAGATTCTGAACCGGTTTGCCGTGGCCCACGGCTCCGCGGCGGCCAATCAGAAAATCCGTGACGTGGACTGGCCCGAAAACTGTCTTGTGGTATCCCTGGAAAGAGGCGATGAGGAACTGATTCCCCGCGGAAAGACGGAGATTCTGCCGGGCGATTTGATTGTGATTATGAGCGAGGAACAGGAGAACGGCCGGATATATGACCAGATGACCAGGCTGTGCCGGGAACGGGAAGAAAAATAAAAAAAGGCTTGCAATCGGAAACGAATTGTGGTATTATCTGAGCTAGTTTATTAAAGTAAAGCGATGAAAGAGACTCTTGCTTTTGGAACCTGCCAGAAATACGGCGTCACCGGCTGAGAGCGCTGTTCAGGGAATAAGGCGAAGGGAACACTCCGGAGCAGACTGGCTGAATGTGGAAGACAGAAGCCTTCGGGACTGTTTTTCAGTAGGTCAGTACGGGTGATGTACGTTATCACATCGAAGAGCGGAATCCCAAGGGCGGGGTTCAAAGCGGGTGGTACCGCGGATTGTCGTAAGAAATTCGTCCCGGAATACAGAAAACTGTGTTCCGGGACTTTTTATGCTCTGGAGGAACGTTTTCATTTTTCGAACAGTAGCCCTCCAGTATAAAAACCTCCGGAATGCAAGTCATGAAGGAGGTTTTTTTATGGAATTTTTAACAGGCGTAAAAGAGGAACAGACATTATCCCTGGCGCAGCTTAAGGAGCCGGAAAGACTGGGGCAGACGGTGCAGGTTCAGGGAGCCGTCCATGCCCTGCGGGATATGGGAAACGTGGCTTTTGTCGTCCTGCGCAGACGGGACGGACTGGTACAGTGTGTGTACGAAGAGGGCGTTACAAAATTTAACTTGAAAGATATCCGGGAAGCGGCTACAGTAGAGGTAACAGGAAAACTGGAAGCCTCCGAAAAAGCGCCCGGCGGCGTGGAAATCCGGCTTTTGGACGTCCGGGTTCTGAGCATGCCGGAAGCGCCCCTTCCCCTGGCCATATCCAAATGGAAACTGAACACTTCCCTGGAGGCCAGGCTGAACTACCGTTCCATTTCCCTGAGAAATATCCGGGAGCGGGCAAAATTCAAAGTACAGGAAGGACTGGTCAGAGGATTCCGGGAATTTCTGTACCAGCAGGGGTTTACCGAGATTCACACGCCGAAAATCGGGGCCAAAGGAGCGGAAGGCGGCTCCAACCTGTTCCGGCTGGACTATTTTCACAGACCGGCAGTACTGGAGCAGAGTCCCCAGCTTTATAAGCAGATGATGGTGGGCGTGTTCGACCGGGTATTTGAGACGGGGCCGGTGTTCCGTGCGGAAAAGCACAACACCAAACGGCACCTGAACGAATACACCAGCCTGGATTTTGAGATGGGATATATCGAAGGCTTTGAGGACGTGATGGCCATGGAGACCGGATTTCTCCAGTATGCCATGGAACTTCTGAAAAAAGACTACGCAAAGGAACTGTCCATTCTGGACGTATCCCTGCCGGAGGTATCCCGTATCCCGGCTATCCGCTTTGACGAGGCCAAGGAAAAGGTGGCGGAAAAGTATCAGAGAAAAATCCGTAATCCCTTTGACCTGGAGCCGGAAGAAGAACAGCTCATCGGGCGGTACGCAAAAGAGGAATGGGGAGCGGACTTTGTGTTTGTGACCCACTATCCGTCTAAAAAACGTCCTTTCTACGCTATGGATGACCCGGAAGATGAGAGATACACCCTGAGCTTTGACCTGCTTTTCCGGGGTCTGGAGGTTACCACAGGCGGACAGCGTATCCACGATTACCGGATGCTTCTGGAAAAACTGGAAAAACGGGGAATGACAGAGGAAGGACTGGAAACCTATCTGGATACATTTAAACACGGAATGCCTCCCCACGGGGGACTGGGAATCGGGATGGAGCGGCTGACCATGCAGCTTCTGGGCGAAGAGAACGTCCGGGAGACCACGCTCTTCCCGAGAGATTTAAGCAGACTGGTTCCTTAACGGGGTGAGAAAAAAGAGAGGGGGAACCTGAGTATGTTATTTAAGAGGAGAACCTGTTCACTCTGCGGCGGCAGACTGGAGAACAATATCTGTACGGAATGCGGACTGGACAATTCCAAAAGCGACGACAACTATGTGTACACGCCGGATTCCCGGCATGGCGGGGAGCTGACCCATTCCCACGGGGATAGGCAGGACCCGCTGGCCGGGAAGACCCTGACAAGGGAAGAACGCCGGAGGGCGGAGGCACAGATAAGACAGCAGAAGAAGCAGGAGCGGGAACAGCAGAAAGCCAGGGAGGCCGCGGCCCGGAAGGCACAGAGCGTCCGGAATACGCAGAGTACCGGAGGGGCCTGGACGGCGGCGCAGGACCGGGGAAACCCGTCCCGCGGCAGCTGGAATACACAGACCAGGAGAAGGAATCCACGGAAAAGGCTTATCGTAATTATTGTGGTGATTGTCCTTCTGATAAATTTCCTGCCCCTGATTTTCACGGCCCTGTCGGAGCTTATTGACGGGGTACGGTACGGATTTGATTCCGGACAGAGTTACAGCGACGACTACAGCTACTATGATGACGGGGACGAAGACATCTATGCCTATGTCCAGGAAGAGCTGGATGAGACCGGGGAGTCCTGGGAAGAGACGCTGACGCCGGGGCTTTACATGGGAGGCGTACATATCCCCGCTGGGAATTATACCGTTTTCCTGGAAGCAGGCGATGGAACTCTTCTGCTGGATGACAGCAGAAACAGTATTTATCAGACCTGGTTTTTCTCTGCATCTCAGGAGAGCGATGAATACACCACCTACACCACCCGGCAGGAGGACGTCCGTATCTATGAGGGGGCCAGACTGGTTATCAGCGAGGATGTAACCCTGCGTTTCCAGACGGAAAATGCCCAGGGAGAACTGACGCAGCTTCCCAATCCCAATACGGAAACGTATACCTTCAGCGGTGCCTTTACCGTGGGAGAGGACCTGCCTGCAGGAGTTTACGATATTTACTGTGAGGAGGGCTCCGGTATTTTCGAATACTATGTACCGGCAGATGGCTATGAGAGCTATCAGGGACAGCTTATCGGGGATACATCCTCTACCTTCCCCCGGGAGATGAAAAACATCGTTCTGCCGGACGGGGTGGACGTCACGATTGAGGATATGACGGTGACGCTGACCCCCAGCGAATACATAGGTTCCGAGGATTACGGGGACTATTACGCCGATTAGAGGCAAAGAGAAGGAAGGAGCAGAAAAATGGCAAACCGGATTTCCGATGAAACGATAGAGTATGTAGGCATTCTGGCCAAGCTGGAGCTTTCCGGAAGCGAGAAAGAAAAAGCCCGGGAAGACATGGAGAAAATGCTGGATTATATTGACACGCTCAATGAGCTGGATACAGAAGGCGTGGAGCCCATGGCCCATGTGTTCCCGGCCAACAATGTGTTCCGGGAGGACGTGGTGACCAACGGGGACGCTCATGAGGCCATGCTTGGCAATGCGCCGGCGAAAAAGGAGCAGAGCTATAAAGTGCCCAGAACATTTGAAGGATAGACCAGGAAGAAGGAGGAAGCCATGGATATTACAGCACAGACAGCCCTGGAACTGGGCAGAAAAATCAAAGCAAAAGAACTGTCCGCGCCGGAGGTGATGGAAGCTTTTCTGGCAAAGGCAGAGTCGATGGAAGAGCGCGTGCACAGCTTCGTTACCCTGGACAGAGAAGGCGCCATGGAGCGGGCAAAAAAGGCCCAGAAAGCCATCGGGGCGGGCACTCTTCAGGGCCCCCTGGCCGGCGTGCCGGTGGCGCTGAAAGATAATCTTTGTACCGAAGGGATGGCCACAACCTGCAGCAGCCGGATACTGGACGGATTTCTCCCGTCCTACACGGCGGAGGCCGTGAAAAAACTGGAGGCGGCAGGCGCGGTGAACATGGGGAAGACCAACATGGACGAATTCGCCATGGGAAGCACCACGGAGACATCCTGGTACGGCGTGACCCGCAATCCCTGGAATCCGGACCATGTGCCGGGCGGTTCCTCCGGCGGCTCCTGCGCCGCGGTGGCGGCAGGAGAGGCGCCCTTTGCCCTGGGCTCCGACACCGGCGGTTCCATCCGTCAGCCCAGCTCTTTCTGCGGTGTCACGGGAATCAAACCCACCTACGGAACGGTATCCCGGTACGGGCTGATTGCCTACGGTTCCTCCCTGGACCAGATAGGACCCATCGCCAAAGACGTGGCGGACTGTGTGACGGCACTGGAGCTGATATCCGGGCACGATGAAAAAGACAGCACCTCCATTGCCCGGACAGATACGGACTTTACCGGCGCCCTGCAGGCGGACGTGAAAGGCATGAGAATCGGTCTCCCACGGGATTATTTTGGAGAAGGCCTGGACGGGGAAGTAAAGGAAGCCCTGATGGAAGCGGCAGCTGTGCTGGAAAAAGAAGGGGCCGTGATTGAGGAATTTGACCTGGGTCTGGTAAAATACGCCATTCCCGCCTACTACGTGATTGCCTCCGCGGAGGCCAGCTCCAACCTGGCCCGGTTCGACGGCGTCAAATACGGCTACCGGACGGAAACTTACGAGGGTCTTCACAACATGTACAAAAAGACCCGTTCGGAAGGCTTCGGAGAAGAAGTGAAGCGCCGGATTATGCTGGGCTCTTTCGTACTGAGCTCCGGCTACTACGACGCCTATTATCTGAAGGCCCTGCGGGTCAAAGCGCTGATTAAGCAGGCGTTTGACCGGGCATTTGAGAAGTATGACATGATTCTGGCTCCGGCAGCGCCCACCACGGCTCCAAAGCTGGGGGAGAGTCTCTCGGATCCGCTGAAGATGTACCTGGGAGACATTTACACGATTTCCGTAAACCTGGCAGGACTGCCGGGTATCAGCGTGCCCGCGGGCAGGGACGGAAAAGGCCTTCCCATCGGAATGCAGCTTATCGGAGACTGTTTCCAGGAGAAAAAGATTATCCGGGGCGCTTATGCCTTTGAATGTGCCACGGGGAAACAGTGGACGGCGGATTACCAGAGAAAACAGACAGCGGGAAAGGAGGAGGCGTAGATGGCCAGACAGTATGAGACCGTAATCGGACTGGAAGTACATGTGGAACTTGCCACAAAGACCAAGATTTTCTGCGGGTGCAGTACGGAGTTTGGCGGCGCCCCCAATACCCATACCTGCCCGGTGTGCACCGGAATGCCGGGAGCCCTTCCGGTCCTGAATAAGCAGGTGGTGGAGTACGCCATGGCGGTAGGACTTGCCACGAACTGCGAGATTACCCGGGTGTGCCGGTTTGACCGGAAGAATTATTTTTACCCCGACAATCCCCAGAACTATCAGATATCCCAGCTTTATCTGCCCATTGCCCGGAACGGGTACGTGGAGATTGAAGTGGGAGACACAAAGAAGAAAATCGGCATCCATGAGATGCATATGGAAGAGGACGCAGGAAAACTGGTTCACGACGAATGGGAGGACTGCTCCCTGGTGGACTATAACCGGAGCGGCGTGCCCCTGATAGAGATTGTCTCGGAGCCGGATATGCGCTCCGCCGAAGAAGTGATTGCCTACCTGGAAAAGCTCCGGCTGATTATCCAGTATCTGGGTGCTTCCGACTGCCGCCTTCAGGAAGGTTCCATGCGGGCGGACGTCAATCTGTCTGTCCGGGAAGTGGGAAGCAGCACGTTCGGCACCCGGACAGAGATGAAGAACCTGAACTCTTTCAAGGCCATTACCCGGGCCATTGAAGGTGAGCGTCAGCGCCAGACAGAGCTTCTGGAGGAGGGAAAGCAGGTCATCCAGGAGACCAGAAGATGGGACGACAACAAAGAGTACTCCTACGCCATGCGGTCCAAGGAGGACGCTCAGGATTACCGGTACTTTCCGGAGCCGGACCTGGTACCGGTGCTTATCAGCGAGGAATGGATAGAAGAAGTAAAGGCCAGACAGCCGGAATTCCGCACGGAGAAGCTGGAGCGGTACAAAAAGGAATATGACATTCCCCAGTACGACGCAGAGATTCTGACGGAATCCAAGAAAATGGCGGACCTCTTCGAGGCGGCCACGGCCATCTGCCACAAACCGAAAAAAGTATCCAACTGGCTGATGGGAGAGACCATGCGCCTGATGAAGGAGGAAGGCATGGAGGCGGAAAACCTCGCCTTCTCCCCGGAAAATCTGGCAAAGCTGGTGGACCTGGCCGACGCAGGCACCGTCAACAGCACGGTGGCAAAGGAAGTCTTTGAGCACGTGTTCCGGGAAAACACCGACCCGGAAGTCTATGTGGAAGAGCACGGACTGAAAACCATGAACGACGAAGGAATGCTGCGGGAACTGGCAGAGAAAGTTATCGCGGAAAATCCCAAATCCGTGGCGGATTTTAAGGGCGGAAAAGAGAAAGCCCTGGGAGCCCTGGTGGGCCAGATGATGAAGGCCACAAAAGGCAAGGCAAATCCTGCCATGATACAGAAGCTTCTGCGGGAAGCGCTGAAATAAGAGAAGTATAAACTTTATCGAAAATGTCTGAAATGATGATAAAGTCGGTTGACAGAAAAGGCGCAGTTTTCCTAATATGAAAACGTACTTGTAAAGTTTTACAGAACAGGAGACGAAACATATGGGAAAAGTGATTGGAATAGACCTGGGAACGACCAACAGCTGTGTGTCCGTGGTGGAGAATAACCTGCCGGTTATCATTCCCTCCTCATCTGGAAGCATGACCACGCCAAGTGTGGTGGCATTCACAAAAAAAGGAGAGCGGCTTGTAGGAGACCGGGCCAGACGGCAGGCCGTCACGAATGCGGAACGGACCGTAAGCTCCGTAAAACGGCATATGGGGGAGCCCTGGAAAATCCGGATTGACGGAACGGATTATAACCCTCAGACTGTCAGCGCCATCATTCTGACGCAGCTGAAAAAAGACGCGGAAGAATTTCTGGGGGAACCGGTGGAGGAAGCGGTCATTACGGTTCCGGCCTATTTTAACGATATCCAGAGACAGGCCACGAAGGACGCCGGGAGAATCGCCGGGCTTCAGGTCAAGCGTATCATCAACGAACCAACCAGCGCGGCGCTTTCCTACGGACTGAATCACGGGGAACCGCAGAAAGTCATGGTCTACGACCTGGGCGGCGGAACCTTCGACGTATCCATTATTGAAATCGGGGAGGGCGTTATCGAGGTGCTTTCCACAGCCGGGGACAACCATCTGGGCGGGGATGATTTTGACGGACGGATTACCGACTGGATTATTGAGAACTTTAAGAAAGAATACCATGTAGACCTGCGGAAAGATTTTACCGCCCTGCAGCGGGTAAAGGATGCTGCGGAGCAGGCCAAGAAGGAGCTCTCTGCCTCCGATTCCGTACAGATTCTTCAGCCCTACATTACCGAGAGAAAGGGAGAACCGCTGCACCTGGAGATGACCCTTACCAGAAGAGAGTTCGAAGGACTGGTGCAGGACCTGATAGACAGAACCCGGGGGCCGCTGGAAAATGCCCTGAAGGATGCGAATATGACGGTTTCCCGGTTAAACCGGGTGCTGCTGGTGGGCGGCTCCACCCGAATCCCGGCGGTGCAGGAGAAAGTAAGACAGTGGACCGGACTGGAGCCTTCCCGGAACATCAATCCCGATGAGTGCGTGGCGAAGGGAGCGGCCATTCTGGGCAGTACTCTCCAGGGAAACGGCCTGGTAGCGGCAGGCACCGGACAGGACCTGCTCCTTTTGGACGTAACGCCCATGAGCCTTTCCATTGAGACGGTGGGAGGCGTGGCCAGCCGGGTGGTAGAGCGGAACACCACCCTTCCCACCAGATACGCCCAGATATTCACCACGGCGGCTCCCTATCAGAGGATGGTAGAGATTCACGTCCTTCAGGGCGAGCGGCCTATGGCCAGGGACAACAAAACCATCGGCAGGTTTAAACTGAAAGGAATCAAGGCGGCCCCCGCCGGAGTGCCGCAGATAGAAGTGGCGTTTGATATCGACGCCAACGGGATTCTGAAGGTATCCGCAAAAGACCTGGATACGGGGAAAGAGCAGTCCATCGTTATCACGGCAAATGACAGAATGTCGGAGAGCGAGATTGAGCAGGCCATGGCCGATGCCAGAAACTACGCGGCAAAGGACCAGGTGCGGCGGGATGCCATCGAAGTGCTGGCCGATGCCCAGAAACTGCTGGATGAGACCGAACGGAAGGTGAAGGCGGCAGGAAAAGGGCTGGATAAATCCCGGAAAAAGCAGATAAAAAACAGCAGCAGTCAGCTCCGTAAACTGATAGGGAAATGCCGGCTGGACAAAGTGGATGAGCAGGAACTGCAGACTCTTCGTGACGCCATCGACGGGCTGAAAAAAAGTGCGGAAGAACTTGAAAAATAGATAAAAGAGTATTGTTTTGGTAAAAAATGTTATATTTACTTTAAAAAGTAGAAGTTCTCAGTCAGATGTGGTAGAATAAGTAACAATGCTCTGTATAATACAGACAAGAAGGGGGTTGTTCTTATGAAACAGAAAAAAGTACTGGCAATGTTACTGACACTGATGCTGGCCTTTTCGCTCACGGCCTGCGGAGGAGACAAGCAGGAAGAGGGACCGGCGGAAACCGAGGAGACCACATCGGAACCGGAAGAGGAAGAGACGCAGGAAGAGGAAGAAGAGCCGGAAGAGTCCGAACCGGCGGGGACCGGGGAGGCAGATATTTCTTCTGCCATTGATTCGACGACAACAACAGATACCGAACCGGTGCCGCTTGGGCAGTGGACGAATATTGCGGACTATGCCACAGAGGACGAGGCCTATCATACGGTTTATGTTCGGGTAAACCAGGTGACCACCTCCACGGACGATGCCGAATATGTCCAGTCCGCCGTGAATCTGCACAACGAGAGCAGTTCGGATTTTATGCAGATAGATCTGGCTTCCGTAGAGATACCGGATGACGTGGAATGGTGTGTCCTGGATTACGAAGTCTATGTCCCGGCAGAATTTCCCGGGCCGGAATACGGGATTACCGAGCCTTCCATGGATTTTTCCGAAACCAATGTCGGGGGCGGGGGATTCCCCGCGGGAGACGGCAGTACGTACATCGGACTGGGAACAAACAATACAGACCTGGCCACGGTGGCAGATCCGTCTTATCAGCCCGGAAATACCTATTCCTTCCGCACACTGTTTACCATGGTGAAAGGTTATCAGGATTACGTGTTTGAGCTGACCGCTTATCCGGACGGAACGACCAGCGACACGACTTCCGCAGATATCATGTACTACGTGTATTTCGCAAATAAATAATCAGAATAGCGAAAAAAGTTCCGGAGGAATTTTTCCTTCCGGAACTTTTTTCGTTATTTTTATAGAGTATTTCCCGGCTTTTACAGCCTTTTTTTCAGATAGAACAGAAACCAGCTGCACAGCACGACGCCTTTTATCACACTGGAAAGGGAGACGCTCCACCAGACGCCGTTTAAGCCCAGGACAGTGGAAGACAGCAGGAACGCCAGGGGAATCCGGGCGGCGGTGAACACAATGCTGACCACAGAGGGCGGAACCGTTTTCCCCAGGCCGGAGAAAGCGCCGGCGGTCGTCAGCTCCACGCACATGAAAAGCTGGGAAATTCCCAGTATCCACAGATAGTTTACCCCCATGGGAAGGAGTTCTTCTTCCTGGATAAAGAGCCGGAAAATAGGGGTGGGTAGTACCATCAGCAGGAAGGTACAGAAAAGTCCCCAGACGAAGATGGCGGCCAGGGCAGCCCGATAGCCCTTCCGGATCCGGTCTTTTTTCCCGGCGCCCAGGTTCTGGGCCAGAAAGGCGTTGACCGCGGCGCCGAATCCCTCGGCAGTGACCCAGGAGATGTTTTCAATCTGGGAACCGACTCTCTGCACGGCCACGGCGGCGTCGCCGAAGGTGGCTACCAGCCGGGTAAGTATCATGGAAATCCCCGTAAAGGCCATGTTCTGCAGGGCAGAGGGCAGGCCAATCTGAATGATTTCCCGGATGTGGGCCAGATCCGGCCGCTCCAGAATCCGGATGTGTCGGAACAGGGAGGGCTCCCGGAGAACGTAAGCCAGGAAGACCACCGTTACAATGGCCTGGGCCGTTACGGTAGCGATGGCGGCGCCGGCCACCCGAAGCTCCGGGAAGGGGCCGATACCGAAAATCAGCACCGGGTCCAGGATGATGTTGGCGACGAGGCCGGTGGAAGTGGCCAGAAAGGAAATCCGGCTGTTTCCCATGGCTGTCGTGATACCAGTCAGCACCTGGTTGATAAACGAGAACACCACCAGGCCGCAGGTAATCCGGAGATAGCTCTGCGCGTCGGCCACTATCCGGCTGCTGTGAAGAGAAAAGAACCCAATCAGCGGCCCGGAAAAAAGCAGGGCGATGATTCCGTAGAGAAGCCCGGCCAGGATTCCCATCTGAAGAGCTGTGCGGGCATAGACGGCAGCTTCCCCGGTCTGTCCGGCGCCCATGGCGTGGCCGGTCTTTACCTGGCCGCCCATACGGGGCATGACCGCCACGCCTCCCGCCAGCCACATGTACATGCCGGAAGCGCCTACGGCAGCCACCGCGTCACTGCCAAGCCGGCCTATCCAGAGCATGTCGGTCATATTGTAGGCCATCTGGACAAAAGAAGTCCCCATAATGGGGAGCGCCAGCCGGGTGAGGGCGGGGAAAACCGGCCCGTGAAGCAAATCCAGGTTTTTCTGCAGCATGGGAAACGCCTCCTTTTCTTTGGTAACTCTGCCGTTTCCGGCAGAAAACTAATCGGTCTGAATACTGCGGTTGAGTTTATCCAGGGCCAGGGCGGCAAGAATGCCGGCCAGAATACAGATACCGTTTACAAGAGCGGTGTCCGGCCTGGTAAAACTGGAAAAGGGAATAATCATTACCGTGGCGGCAATGACGATTCCGATAATGCCGTGGAAGGCAAGGGAATAGTGCTGGTCGAACAGACGGCTGACTGCTCTTGCCAGACAGATGACCGTAAGGACCGCACCGATGGCTCCGGGGAGAATGACCTGCAGGTCAAAATGTCCGATACCGTCCACAAAAGGCGTGTAAAGTCCCAGGGGCATAAGCAGAGTGGAAAAACTCATGCCGGGGGCAATCACGCTCAGTGCCAGGCAGAAGCCGCAGAAGAGGTACCAGAAAAAGTTCGGAGTAACTTCCACGGACAGCGCGTCCACGCCGGTCAGTATCAGAAAGATAACGGCCATGCAGAGGAGAAGAGAGACAAACGAGCCTCTGCTTCGTCCCTGCTCGGCGGCCTCCCGGAACAGGGAGGGCAGCATTCCGGTAATCAGCCCCACGAATACGCAGACCGAGGGGTCCGGCCAGGTCTCCAGCAGGAAGGCCAGCAGCCGGGCAACGCCCAGAAAGCCGGCGGCATAGCCCAGAAAGACGGGCAGAAGCCGGGGCAGGTGCGTCCGGTAATGGGCGGACGGACTGGAAAGCAGTTCCATAATGGGGCGGTAGACCCCGAAAATAACGGCCAGAACGCCGCCGGACACGCCCGGGAGTACGGCGCCAAGGCCAATTACCGCCCCCTGGAATACCTGGAAGAGGAACCGCAGGGGACGAAAAGATTTCCGATTTTCCATATTTTTGATATCCTTTTTTGTCTCATAAATAATCTATAGTCTAACGTGACAGATTATACTATCTTTCGGTTCTGTTTTCAAGGGACAGATTGTGTTATAATGTTACTATTCACAGCCGACGGCTGCGCATGCGGGTGGAGGGGCTGTGAATAGTAATGCTCAGTAACACTCAAAAATGTCAGAGAGAGGATGAAACGGGGATGAAACATATTCTGATGATTGGAACCGGGGGCACGATTGCTTCCCGGCAGACGGAAGACGGGCTGGCGCCGGGGCTGACTCCGGAGGATATTCTGGCCTATATTCCGGCAGTAAAAGATGTCTGCCATGTGGACACCATCCAGGTGTGCAGTCTGGACAGCACCAATGTCACTCCTGCCCACTGGAAGCTCATGGTAAAAGCGGTGGAAGAAAATTATGAAAAATACGACGGCTTTGTTATCTGTCACGGAACGGACACCCTGGCCTACACGGCCGCGGCCCTTTCCTATATGATACAGAATTCTGCCAAGCCGGTGGTGATTACGGGAGCCCAGAAGCCGATTAACATGGACGTGACGGACGCCAAGACGAATCTGCTGGACAGTTTTATCTACGCGGCGGACGATGAGTCCCAGAATGTAAACATTGTATTTGACGGGAAAGTGATTGTGGGAACCCGGGCGAAGAAGGAGCGGGCCAAAAGCTACAACGCTTTTTCCAGCATCAACTTCCCCTATCCTGCCGTGATTCAGGACGGAATGCTGGTGCGCTATATTCCGGAAATCCCCTGCCAGGGGAGCGTCCGGTTTTATTACGACATGAAAGAGAGCGTCTGTGTGCTGAAGCTGATTCCCGGCATGAAACCGGAAATCCTGCCCTGGCTGTTTGCCCACTACGACTGTATTGTGATTGAGAGCTTCGGCGTGGGCGGAATTCCCCAGACCCTGGTGCACGCTTTCTATGAAGAGATGGAAAAGTGGAAGGAAAAAGGGAAATTTGTGGTGATGACGACCCAGGTGGCAAACGAGGGAAGCAATATGACCGTCTATGAAGTAGGCCGGAAGGTGAAGCAGGATTTCCAGATGATAGAGGCCTATGACATGACCCTGGAGGCGGTTATCACCAAACTGATGTGGCTGATGGCCATGCCCCACACCGATTCCCGGAAGCTGAGGAAAGAGTTTTACACGACCATTAACCACGACATTCTGTTTACCCGCAGGGAAGAATAAAAAGAGAGAAAAAAGGGGAGCTTTGCCGGCCGGCAGAGCTCCCTTTTGCAGATTCTTCTGTCAGATACTGTGAAATCCTTTTCCGATAATTTCACTGGTATTGGAAATCAGAATAAATGCGCCTGGTTCTTCCCGTTTGATATAGTTCCGAAGGCGGACGGCCTGATGCCGGTTCAGGGCGGTAAAGACGATGTACCGCTTTGCCCCGGAAAAGGCGCCCTGGGCGTCGCAGATGGTGGCACCCCGGTGCAGCTCCTTTACGATAAACTCGCAGATGGGATCCGGATTACTGCAGACCACATTGAAATATTTGGAAAGATTCAGGCTTTCAATGAAGTTGTCCACCAGGAAGGAGCGAATCGCCAGGCCGAAGAAGGAGTAAAGTCCTGTTTTAATATCAAAAACAAAGAATCCGGCGATGGTAATCACGATATCGGAAATCAGCAGTGCCCGTCCGATGTTCATGCTGGAATACTTTTTCACAATCATGGCAATAATATCTGTTCCGCCGCTGGAGGAACCGATATTGAACAGCACTGCGGAACCGAAAGCCGGCAGGGCGATGGCAAACATTACTTCCAGCATGGGTTCATTGGTAAACGGCTTTTCCATGGGCCAGATTCGTTCCATGGCGGAAAGGGCCACGGAAAGCAGGATACTGCAGTAGGCAGTCTTGGCAACGAATTTCCGGCCGAGAATCAGAGCACCCAGCGCCAGCAGAGCCATATTGGCGATGAACGAAAAATCGGAGGCGGAGATGGGAAAAAGTCTTGCCACCAGTACCGCCAGACCGGTAATCCCTCCGAACGTAAAGTTGTTGGTAAACTTAAAAAAGTAAGTTCCTACAGCCATAATCAGGGTTGCCGCCGTCATCATACCAAAGTTTTTCAGTTTATCTTTCATTTGTAAATCCCCAGCATATACTCCCCGGACAAAGTCCGGCTTTTTTCTATCCGCATTGTAACGCGGTCATTTTTGAAAGTCAACCTCTTTTGGACACCTTTTTTTACTTTCCATTTATTCGCAGGCATGAGGAAAAAACGGCCGGAAATACTATCTGATAAAAAGGAGGAAAATAAGAAAATGTTTCAATATGTACCGATTACGGATGTTTATGCAAGAGAAATTCTGGATTCCCGGGGGAACCCTACCCTGGAAGTGGAAGTGATGGCGGGGGAGAACTGTGTGGGACGGGCGGCTGTGCCTTCCGGCGCATCCACGGGAAGATTTGAGGCTGTGGAACTGCGGGACGGGGAACACCGCTATCAGGGACTGGGCGTGCTCAGTGCAGTGGATCACGTAAACGCCAGGATTGCCCGGGAAATTCTGGGGATGAACGTACTGGACCAGGTTCAGACGGACCGGCTTCTGATACAGCTGGACGGCACGGATAATAAAATCAACCTGGGTGCCAACGCCACGCTGGGCGTCTCCCTTGCCGTGGCCAGGGCTGCGGCAAAAGTACTGCAGGTTCCCTTGTTCCGATATCTGGGCGGCGTGAACGCAAAACAGATGCCGGTGCCCATGATGAACATTCTGAACGGAGGCCGGCATGCGGATAATACGCTGGACATTCAGGAATTTATGATTATGCCGGTTGGGGCCTGCTGTTTCCGGGAGGGACTCAGAATGTGCGCCGAGATATACCACATGCTGAAGGCCATTTTGAAAAAGCAGGGCTGTCAGACCGCTGTGGGGGACGAAGGCGGTTTCGCCCCGGACCTGCCGGATGCAAAAGAAGCGCTGGACTATATTATGGAAGCAGTGGAAAAGGCAGGGTACGAGCCGGGAAGCCAGGTGGCGGTGGCGCTGGACGTGGCGGCCAGTGAGCTCTACGATGAGCAGAGAAAGCAGTACGTGTTTGAAGGAGAAAGCCGGATGCATGGCCAGAAAGTTACCCGTTCTGCGGAAGAACTGATTGATTATTATGAAGAACTGACCAGCCGGTACCCCATCTGTTCTATCGAGGACCCTCTGGATGAGGAAGACTGGGAGGGGTGGGAGCTTCTCACGACCCGGATGGGACTTCACACTCAGCTTGTGGGGGACGACTTGTTTGTGACGAATGTGAAACGGCTGAATGCGGGAATCCTGAAGGAAATCGCCAACTCCATTCTGGTCAAGGTCAATCAGATTGGAACCCTTACCGAAGCGGCGGACGCCATTGAGATGGCAAAAAGCGCCGGATACCGGGCCATTATCTCCCATCGTTCCGGCGAGACTGCCGATACGTTTATCGCCGATCTGGCCGTGGCCTTTAACACCGGGCAGATAAAAACCGGAGCGCCCTGCCGGTCCGAGCGGGTGGAGAAATACAACCGCCTGCTCCGGATTGAGGATATGCTGGGAGACGGCGCCCGCTATGAAAATCCCTTTGTAAGATTTATGTAAAACTGTCGTTTTCCTTGAATGCAGCCCCTCCCTGTGGTAAGATAATATCAGTGAATTCTGAACATAGCAAAAGGAGGGAGCTATAGTGAGAAAATGGAAGAGTTGCGCAGCCGTATTCGCGGCGGCAGTACTGGCAGTCTCAGCAGCAGGCTGCGGCGGCGGAGAGGATTTTGACGCCAAGGGGTATGTGCAGGCAGTTCTGGACGCCAAGTACCAGAGAGACTATGCGGCTTATGCCGAGATGCTGGACATTTCTGAAGATGAGGCAAAGGAAGACCTGGAAACCCAGTTTAACGATTCCCTGGAATCAGAGATGGCATCAGCCGGGCTGACCGCGACGGACGAGCAGATTGCACAGTATCAGCAGATGGAAGCAGACCTGCGGGCAAAGGTGACCTATGAAGTGCAGGATGCGGTAAAGGATGACGATGACAATTTTACCGTGGACGTGGTTATCACCCCGCTGGACTCCTATGACCGTCTGGCAGAGGGAATCCAGGCAGAGTTCCAGGATGCAGTAAATAACGGGGCTACCCAGGACGACCTGACCCAGGTATTTCTGGATTTTGAACGGGAATGCATTGACAACGGACAGCCCAAAGATCCGGTAACCGTAACACTGAACGTTACGTATGAGGAAGACGGTAACCAGAGAATTTATTCCATTCCCGATGATGACTATATGACACTGGAAATGGCCGTAACCGGTCAGCAGTAAAAGGTTGTTAATGACTGAATTGTTTTAAAATTGTAGTTGGGGACGGGTACCGGCCAGCCGGTACCCGTCCCCAACTAACTAGAAGCGGAAATCCCGCCCTTCGTTATTTTCAATTTCTTTCAGGTGGTTCACCAGAGTCTCCCGTGCTTTCGGATTAGGCACGTTTTCGATTTCCCTTTCAATCAGGGCATCTCCGATTTTCTTCGTCTTCGGGGAGGCGTAATCCATCAGGTATTCTTTCAGGGTCAGCAGAGCGTTGGGATGGCAGCAGTTCTGAATCTGCTGACTCTTGCAGAGGGCCATAAACCGGTCGCCGGTGCGGCCTTCTCTGTAGCAGGCTGTACAGAAGCTGGGGATATAGCCCAGGTCCATCAGCCATTTTACGACTTCGTCCAGGGTTCTGGTGTCGCTGACGTCGAACTGTTCGGAGGATTCGTCTTCCGGTTCCGGCTCGGCGTAACCGCCCACGCTGGTGCGGGAACCGCCGCTAATCTGGGAGATACCCAGATGAAGTACCCGCTCTCTGCAGGCCTGATTCTCCCGGGTGGAGATAATCATGCCGGTATAGGGAACGGCAACCCGGATGCAGGCCACGATTTTTGCAAAGGTGTCGTCGTCGATGCCGTTTTTAAAGGAAGAGGCGTCGATGTCATCGGCATTTTTCAGCCGGGGAACGCTGATGGTGTGGGGGCCTACTCCAAAGACGGCCTCCAGGTGCTCGGCGTGCATCAGAAGCCCGGCGAACTCATAGCGGTATTTGTCCAGGCCAAACAGAACGCCCAGGCCTACGTCGTCGATACCGCCTTCCATGGCCCGGTCCATGGCCTCGGTGTGGTAGTCGTAGTCGTGTTTGGGGCCGGTGGGATGAAGCTCCAGGTAACTTTCTTTATGGTAGGTTTCCTGGAACAGAATGTAGGTACCGATACCTGCTTCTTTCAGTTTCCGGTAGTTTTCCACGGTAGTGGCGGCGATGTTTACGTTTACCCGGCGGATGGCGCCGTTTTTATGCTGAATACTGTAAATGGTTTTGATACTTTCCAGGATGTACTCAATCGGATTGTTCTGGGGGTCTTCCCCGGCTTCCAGGGCCAGCCGTTTGTGCCCCATGTCCTGAAGCGCGATAACTTCCCGGCGGATTTCGTCCTGCGTCAGCTTTTTCCTGGGAATGTGCTTGTTCTTCATATGGTAAGGACAGTAGGTACATCCGTTAATGCAGTAATTGGAAAGATACAGCGGGGCGAACATGACGATACGGTTTCCGTAAAAGTCCTTTTTAATCTGCTCGGCCAGTTTGTAGATTTCCTCGTTTTTCTCGGGAATGGGACAGGCAAGCAGGACAGAGGCCTCCCGGTGGGACAGTCCTTTGCGCTCTTTTGCCTTTGCAATGATGGAGTCAATCAGCTCCACGTTTTCGCAGTTTTCGTCTGCGTAGGCCAGGGTGTCCAGGATTTCCTGGTGGTCAATGAATTCCGTTGCTTTTCTGGATGATGGATTGTACATGATTTCGTTCCTCCTGATAAAAATTTTGTACGGCGGGAAACTTGTCTTTCCCGTGCTAGGAAACCAGGGAGTCGCCGCGGCTGGTAACTACCCGGTAACCGGTCTTTTCCATGCGCTCCTTTAAGTCGGCCAGACATTCGGCGGCCTCACTGCCGGAGCAGAGCTTGTTGTCATAAAGGCTGTAATCCTTCCGGTTTTTTTCCGGAGACAGATTGGGCATTACCACGTTGGCTCCTGCCAGGATACCCAGTTCCCGCCCTCTGGGATGAATGGTGCCCAGGGCCGTGGTGGCGGGAAGAAGCACTTTGGGAAGCATGAGCCGCAGAAGCCCCAGCATATATAAGGTCAGTTCCAGGGTGCCTGCCGGTTCTTTGGCAAATACCGTGTCGTGGTGGGGGATAAAGGGACCGATTCCCACCATATGGGGATTCAGTTTTTTTAAAAACAGCATATCCTCGGCCAGATGCTCCGGCGTCTGTCCCGGAGAGCCGACCATGAATCCGCTTCCGGTCTGATAGCCGATGTCCCGCAGGGTATAAAGGCAGGCCTGCCGGTGGGCGGCGGAAAGCTCCGGCGGATGGAGCATCCGGTAGTGGTCTGCGTTGCAGGTCTCATGGCGCAGCAGATACCGGGTGGCTCCGGCCTGGAAAAAAGCCTCATAGCTTTCCCGGGATTTCTCCCCGATGGAAAGGGTGATGGCGCAGTCCGGCCAGCCCTTCCGGATGGCCCGGACCAGATGGCAGACGCGTTCGTCCGTGAACCAGGGGTCTTCCCCGCCCTGGAGAACAAAGGTCCGAAACCCCAGCCGGTAGCCGGTCTCACAGCAGGAGAGGATGTCCTCTTCTGTCAGCCGGTAGCGCCGGATATGGGAGTTCTGGTTCTGAATCCCGCAGTAATAACAGTTGTTTTTACAGTAATTGGTAAATTCAATCAGCCCCCGGATATAGACGTCGTGTCCGTAATGGCGAATCCGCACCTGGCGGGCCTGCTCAAACAGATAGTCGGAAAGAGCCGGAGTGCGTCCCCGGATGAGGCGGACCCATTCCTCCCGGGAGAGGGTCCCGGTATCCCGGAGCCGGTCAATCAGTTCTCTCATAGGCGCTCATCCTTTTTGGGAGTCTCCGGGAGAGACCCGGGTGTTCTGGCATAGATGGTCTTTGTGCTGACTCCCGGAAGCATGCCCAGTTTGCCGGACAGGGCGCTGATAATGCTGCCCGGGGCGTCCAGGGCGACGCTGATAATGGACAAGTGTTTCTCCCGGTAGGGGATGCCCATCCTTCCGATGATATAGTCGCTGTACTCGCTGAGAAGGGCATTCAGCTCTCCTACAGACTGGTGTGTGGTAAGAATAATGCCCACGAGGGCGATGCGCGTTTCTTCTGTTTTCATTCTGGCAACCTCCGTCTGACCGGACGGCAAAAGAAAAAAATCTACGCAAAAAGACGCAGATTCCCCATAAAACTGTGATAATACGAAAGGAATGTACGCCTTCCTGCTCAGGTGGTCCGCCTTTACAGTCAGAACTTACATAATATTCATTTTTACTCTAACACAGAACGGATTGTTTGACAAGAAAAACAAAAATACAGAAAATTTGTAAAAAATGCAGAAAATAACGAGAGTAGGAGGAAAAATATTAGTAAACACTCCCATTGACTTTAACGCGGCATAGCGATAAAATAGACACAAGTTCATAAGGAACCAGCAGATAAAGGCGTCGCAGAGAAAACGGCGCCTTTTCTGCATATATTAGGAAAATGTAAGGGCGCATTACGGGAGATGAGTAATGCGCCCTTACATTTTCCCGGAGAGAAAGGGAGGATATTGATGATGAAAAACAAAAAATGGATGGCGCTTTTCTTATGTGCAGTACTGGCGGGAACAGTTTCGGCGGCTGGCTGCGGCGGAGACAGTTCTGCGGAAGAAACGCAGGAGACGGAGGCAAAAGAGTATACGGAAGAGGAACTGAGAGGTTCCATGGACGGTGTGACCCTGACCGTGGGGACTTCCGGTCTCTTTGGTCCCTTTTCCTACTATGACAGTGACGGCGAGACACTGATAGGATACGACATTGACCTGCTGGCAGATATTCAGGAAATTCTGGGCTTCGAGATTGAGGGCGACATTCAGGCCATGGATTATTCGGCCCTGACCACATCCCTGGCAGAAGGAAAGCTGGATATCGGAGCGGCAGCCCTGTGCGCCACGGACGAGAGAAAAGAGGTTATGAACTTTACGGAAATCTACTGTGATTCCGGCCAGGTGGTTATGGTAAATAAAAATGACGACAAAGGAATTGCCGGTGTGGATGACCTGGCGGGCATGACGGTGGCCGTGGAAAAGGGAACCGCTTCCCATACCTACGCCTCCAAAAATCTTTCCGATTCCACGCTGGAAGTTCACGACACGATTACCACAGCCTATGAGTCCCTGGAGCAGGGGCTGGTAGACGCGGTTATCCAGGACGGCCCGGGCGCTTCCTTCTATATTAAAACCACCGGAAACACGAACCTGGAAATCGTGGGAGAGGAATTCAATCAGGGCCAGGCGCCCTACTGTGTGGCGGTTTCAAAGGACTGCGACTATTACGATGAAATCAACGCGGCGGTGAAACTGCTCATCGAGAACGGAACCACGGATGAACTGTATGCGACGTGGTGTGAATAAAAAGGAACAGTGAGGAAACAGAATGGATTTGCGTTTTTTAGAAGTACTTCTGCCCATGATGCTCTCGGGGCTTCGGCTCACCCTGGTGATTTCCCTGGCCGGAATCGCCCTGGGAACCGTCATCGGCAGTCTCTGCGGGTATCTGCTTCAGTCCGGACTGAAAGTGGGAAAGGCAGCCGCGGAGATTTATATCTGGATTATCCGTGCCACACCGCTGATGGTGCAGGCGCTTTACGGATACTATGTCATCCCCCGGCTTCTGGGGGTGGAACTGGACAGCACCACGGTGGGAATTCTGGTGATTGCCCTGAATTCCGGAGCGTTTATCTCGGAAATCGTGCGGGGCGCACTGACCAGTGTGGAGGCAGGTCAGAAGGAGGCGGGAAAGTCCCTGGGACTTACCCGCGCCCAGACCATGCTCCACATTGTCATTCCGCCGGCTTTCCGGATTGCCCTTCCGGCGCTCTTTAATCAGTTTATTATTTCTGTGAAGGACACGGCACTGCTTTCCGTAATCGCGGTGAACGAAGTGACCCATCAGGCCCAGGCCTATGCAGCGCTCAGTTTTCAGGCGATTCCTACCTATACGGCACTGGCAGTTTTTTACCTGGTAATTCTTTCTGTACTGATTGTGATACAGAAAGGCGTGGAAAAGAAAATGAGGTGATTTTTATGGCGGCAAAGATGATTCATATTCAGCATTTATCAAAGAAATTCGGTGACCTGGAAGTTCTCCGGGACATTAATATGGACGTGGAAAAAGGAGAGGTGGTCTGCATTATCGGCCCTTCCGGCTCCGGAAAAAGTACCTTCCTGCGATGCATTAACCAGCTGGAAAAACCTTCCGGAGGCGAGGTGTCCTATCAGGGAAAGAGCCTGATGGAAAAAGGGTGCAACATCCGGGCCTTCCGGGAAGAGGTGGGCATGGTATTTCAGAAGTTCTATCTGTTCCCCATGAAGACCGTTCTGGAAAATGTGATGCTGGCGCCGGTTCTGACAAAGCATATGAGTAAGAAAGAGGCCCGGGAGAAGGCCATGGAGCTTCTGCGGAAGGTGGGAATGGAGGAAAAGGCTGACGAGTATCCCGGCACCCTTTCCGGAGGACAGCAGCAGAGGGTGGCCATTGCCCGTGCCCTGGCCATGGAACCCCGGGTGCTCCTTTTTGACGAACCTACTTCCGCACTGGATCCGGAGCTTGTGGGAGAGGTGCTGGAAGTCATGAAGAATCTGGCAAAAGAAGGCATGACCATGATTGTCGTCACCCATGAAATGGGATTTGCGAAAGAAGTGGCAGATAGGGTTGTCTTTATGGCGGACGGCCTGATTGTGGAAGAGGGAAGTCCGGCCCAGATATTCACCGTGCCCAGGGAGGAGCGGACGAAATCCTTCCTGGCCCGGATTCTCCCGGCCCAGGCTCAGGAGGTTCCGGCATAAGAAATCCAAAAGGAAAAGAGAAAGAAAATGCCCGCAGTGGGGAGACACTTGTCTCTGCGCTGCGGGCATTTTGCGCGATAAGCCCGGAGCCGGTATGGGAAAATGTGAGTTACTATTCACAGCCACTCCACCTGCATGCGCAGCCGTCGCCTCTGCGAGGCTTCAGTATCGCTCCTTACGGAGCCAGGCTGCTTATTTGGGTGGAGTGACTGCTACACAGTCCTGATTCAGAATACACGGCCTATGCTTATGTGCGAGCACAACGCATAGGCCGTGCATTCTGAATCGGCTGTGAATAGTAACGTCTGTGATAAAAAATTGACAAAAATCCTGATAAATTATTGACAATCTGGCCGTCTGCTGGTATAATTAGACCAAAGTTCAAACCATGGTCTAAAAGAAGAAAAAGGAGTCAGTTATGCAACCTCTCGTAACCAATATTCAGAAGTATTCGATACACGATGGAGACGGAATCCGGACCAGCGTATTTTTCAAGGGATGTCCGCTGAGATGCGTCTGGTGTCATAATCCGGAGACCCAGAATTTTAAAAAACAGATTCTTACCAACCGGGAGAAATGTGTAGGCTGCGGCGCATGCGCCAGAATCTGTCCCCATGACGCCATCAGCATGGTGGACGGGAAAGCGGTGACAGACCATAGCCGCTGTACCGGATGCGGTACCTGCGTATATGCTTGTCTTCTGAACATCCGGGAAGTGGCCGGGAAAAAATATACGGTCCAGGAACTGGTAACGGAGCTGAGAAAAGACGAGATGTTTTACGAACAGTCCGGTGGGGGCGTGACGCTTTCCGGCGGAGAAGTCATGTGCATGGACATGGATTACATAGAAGAACTGGTGAAAACCCTGCACCATCATGGCATTACCGTTACGTTTGATACCTGCGGCTACGCGCCTTATGAGAACTTCAAACGGATTCTTCCCTATGCGGATACGTTTTTGTATGACATTAAGGCTATTGACAATGAGGTGCATAAGAAGTACATTGGAGTTGACAATACACTGATTCTGGAAAACCTGGAGAAGTTAAGCGCGGACGGGGCCAGAATCTATATCCGGATTCCCACGGTAAAGGGAGTGAACGCGGATGATGAGAGTATGCAGAAGGTCATTGACTGGCTGCTTGCTCATCAGATAAATGTGGCTCAGGTGAATCTGCTTCCCTACCACAATACCGGCAGCAGTAAATACGGACGTCTTGAGACTGTATACGAGGGGGAAGATTTACAGAAGCCGTCAAACGAAGAAATGGAACACTTTACAGAGCTTTTCAAAAAAGCGGGATTTCACAACACAAAAATAGGAGGTTAAAGAAATGGAAAAAAGAGGTATGAATGAAAGAGTTCAGGCTCTGCGGGAACTGAGTGTAAACACACAGCCCTACATCGACATG
>DSTFC04002__coassemble_657_pt1 | contig 44698 bp, 39 predicted proteins | sample DSTFC04002__metabat2_high_PE_021 | metagenome-assembled genome bin DSTFC04002
GCTTCCGATACTGCAGTTATAGCAGAAAAATATGTGAAAAAACAGACAATTGTTGACGTGGATACCGGATTCCGTTATAATGAAACCACAAAAATTAAACAATCGTATGAAGAATCTAAGAGATGCTGTTGTGTAAACTGCACAATAGAACCGAAGGGGCAAAGGGAAACCTGAAACTCTCAGGTAAAAAGAACTGGATTTGGACGAGACTCTGAACGACGGACAGGGAAATGAAATGAAAAATTTCGATTTTCCTGTCTTTTATTTTATAGAAAATTTATCAGATGTGAGAACCACCCATCTGATAAACGCTCCGCGGCCCATGAAAATTTTCTATGAAATAAAACATCGCCCGGCCAGGCAGACAAGAGTGTCTCTGGATGAAAAAAGGAGGATGGTAAGTATGGAACGGAAAACCCCGCTTTATGACGCACATGTAAAAGCAGGCGGAAAGATGGTGCCTTTTGCAGGCTACAGTCTTCCGGTGCAGTATCAGACCGGCGTCATCAAAGAACATATGGCTGTGCGGACCCAGGCCGGTCTGTTCGATGTCTCACACATGGGAGAGATTCTGTGCGAAGGAAAGGATGCCATGGCAAATCTGCAGATGCTGCTCACGAATAATTACGACAACCTGGTGGACGGCCAGGCCAGGTACAGTCCTATGTGCAACGAAAAGGGCGGAACCGTGGATGACCTGATTGTGTACAAAAAGTCCGATGACCACTATTTTATCGTGGTGAATGCGGCCAACAAAGACAAGGATTACCAGTGGATGCTGGACCACCAGTTCGGGGAAGTCATCTTCACCGATGTGTCTGACCAGTATGCCCAGCTGGCGCTTCAGGGCCCTAAGGCAATGGAAATCCTGAGAAAGCTTACAGAGGAAGACCATATCCCGAAAAAGTATTATCATGCTGTATTTGACACGGATGTGGCCGGAATTCCCTGCATCATCTCTAAAACGGGATATACCGGTGAAGACGGAGTGGAGCTTTATCTGGCCAGTGAAAATGCGGAGAAAATGTGGGATATGCTTCTGGAAGCAGGAAAAGACGAGGGACTGATTCCCTGCGGACTGGGCGCCCGGGACACCCTGCGCATGGAGGCGGCCATGCCCCTTTACGGACATGAGATGAACGATGAGGTCACACCGCTGGAAACGGGTCTGAATTTTGCCGTGAAGATGAAGAAAGAAAACTTTATCGGAAAAGCCGCCATGGAAGAAAAGGGCGAGCCCGCAATTAAGAGAGTGGGAATGAAGGTAACCGGAAGAGGCATTATCCGGGAAGAGCAGGATGTCTACGCGGATGGGCAGAAAGTGGGACGCACCACTTCCGGTACGCACTGTCCTTACCTGGGATACCCGGTGGCCATGGCCCTGGTGGATGCAAAATCCTGTGAAGAAGGAAGCAAAGTGGAAGTAGACGTAAGAGGCAGAAGAGTGGAGGCGGAAATTGTACCGCTGCCCTTCTACAAACGCGCGAAATAAGTAAAAATAAAACAAAATAAAAAGAAAAGGAGAAAAGAAAGATGGAAGTAAGAGACGATTTGAAATATTCAAAATCACACGAGTGGGTGAAAGAAGAAGATGGAGAAGTAACAGTAGGACTGACCGATTACGCGCAGTCTGAACTGGGCGACCTGGTATTTGTTAATCTTCCGGAAGAGGGAGACGATGTAACGGTAGGAGAAGCGTTTGGAGATGTGGAATCCGTAAAAGCGGTATCCGATGTGTATTCTCCGGTAACCGGCGTGGTAAGCGAAATCAATGAAGCGCTGCTGGACTCCCCGGAATCCATCAATGAAGCGCCATATGACGCCTGGTTCATTAAAGTAAAAGAAATCTCAGAGACGGAGGACCTTCTTACAGCGGAAGAATATGAGGCCTGGATAGAAGAAGAAAAGAATTCATAGAAAGGCGGTGGCACAGGCGATGGGAAGCTATGTACCCAGTACAAAAGAAGAACAGAAGCAGATGCTTCAGGATATCGGCTTTCAGTCCATGGACGAACTGTTTGCCAGCATTCCGGATGAAGTGCTTCTGAAAGAAGACCTGAATATACCGGAAGGACTTACAGAGATGGAGGTCCGCCGGGTGATGGAAGGCATTGCGGCAGAAAATAAAGTGTATCGTTCCATTTTCCGGGGAGCCGGAGCATACCGCCATTATATTCCGGCCATGGTAAAAAACGTGATTTCCAAGGAAAACCTGCAGACGGCCTATACGCCGTACCAGGCGGAAATCAGCCAGGGAATCCTGCAGTCGATATTTGAATATCAGACCATGATCTGCGAACTGACCGGAATGGACGTTTCCAACGCTTCTGTCTATGACGGCGCAACTGCCGCGGCAGAAGGAGTGGCCATGTGCCGGGAGAGAAAGCGCAGCAAAGCTTACATCTCCTCCACAGCCCAGCCGGAGGTAAGGGAAGTCATAAAGACGTACTGCTTCGGAAACGGGATGGAGACAGAGGAAATCCCGGAAAAAGACGGCGTCACAGATACAGAATGGCTGAAAAGTCATCTGGATAAAGAAACCGCCTGCGTATACATCCAGCATCCCAATTACTATGGAACGCTGGAAAATCCGGAAACGGTGGCAGAGGCGGTACACGAAGCGGGGGCAAAGCTGGTGATGGGGGTAAATCCCATCTCTCTGGGAATTATGAAAACACCGGCAGAGTACGGCGCCGATGTGGCCGTGGGAGACGGCCAGCCTCTGGGACTGCCTCTTTCCTTTGGCGGCCCCTACCTGGGATTTATGGCCTGCACCGATGCCATGAAACGGAAACTGCCGGGAAGAATCGTTGGGCAGACGACGGACCGCAATGGAAAAACAGGCTATGTGCTGACCCTGCAGGCAAGGGAACAGCATATCCGGCGGGAGAAAGCATCCAGCAACATCTGCTCCAACCAGGCGCTGTGTGCCCTGGCCGTGGGGGTGTATCTTGCCACCATGGGAGAAGCAGGGCTTAAGCAGGCGGCCGTCTCCAGTATGTCCGGAGCGCACTACCTGGCAAAAGGCCTTGCGGAAGCCGGATGTAGCGTAGAAAATAAAGGAGAATTTTTCCATGAGTTTGTGACTTTCTCAGAGGTTCCTGCCGAAAAAATCCTGAAGGCACTGGATGAGCAGGATATTCTGGGCGGTCTTCCCCTGGATGACAGACGGATTCTCTGGTGCTGTACAGAGATGAACACGAAGGAAGAGATGGACAGAGTCATCCGCACAGTAAGGGAGGTGTCAGAATGTTAGTATTTGAAAAAAGCAGACCGGGACGGGGCACGTCCGTTCTCCCGCCCTGCGAAGTGGAGACAGTGACCCTTCCGGAGAAGGACAGACGGGAGAAAAAACTGCATCTGCCGGAACTCTCCGAGGGAGAACTTGGCAGACACTATTCGGAGCTTGCAAAGAAATCTCACGGCGTCAACGATGGATTTTATCCGCTGGGCTCCTGCACGATGAAATACAATCCCAGAATTGACGAAGAGACGGCGAATCTGCCGGGATTTACGGAGATTCATCCGTTACAGCCCGAAGAGACGGCGCAGGGCTGTCTGAAAGTGCTGAAGTTTTCAGAAACATATCTCTGCGAGATTACCGGCATGGACCGGATGACATTTCAGCCGGCAGCAGGCGCTCACGGCGAGTTTACCGGCCTTCTGCTGATAAAGACATACCACGAAAGCAGAAACGATACAAAACGGACGAAAATCATTGTGCCCGACTCCGCCCACGGAACCAATCCGGCCAGCGCTGCCATGGCGGGCTACTCTGTAGTCAGCGTACCCTCCGGACCGGACGGATGTGTGGACCTGGAAAAACTGCGGGAGGCAGCAGGGGAGGATGTTGCAGGCTTAATGCTGACCAACCCTAATACGGTAGGACTTTTTGACAAAAATATCCTGGAAATCACAAAAATTATACATGAATGCGGCGGACTGTGTTATTATGATGGTGCGAACTTAAATGCGGTCATGGGAACGGTGCGCCCGGGAGACATGGGCTTCGATGTGATTCATCTGAATCTGCACAAAACCTTTGCCACACCCCACGGCGGCGGAGGACCGGGAAGCGGTCCGGTTGGATGCAAACAGTTCCTGGCGGAATTTCTTCCGTCGAAGCTGGTGGAAGGAGAAGAGGTACTGACCTTCCGGAAACCGGCCTCCAGTATCGGAGAGATGAAGAGCTTTTACGGGAATTTCCAGGTGGTGGTCAAAGCCCTGACTTATATTCTGACTCTCGGTAAGGAAGGAATCCCGGAAGCAAGCCGTAATGCTGTTTTGAATGCAAATTATATGATGTTTAAACTGAAGGACTTGTATGATATGGCCTATGACCAGGTGTGTATGCATGAATTTGTAATGAGTCTTGCGTCTCTGAAAAAAGAGACGGGCGTATCTGCCATGGATATTGCCAAAGGACTTCTGGACCACGGCATTCATCCGCCGACCATGTACTTCCCGCTGATTGTGGACGAAGCTCTGATGGTGGAACCGACGGAGACCGAATCCAGGGAAACCCTGGATGACGCCATCGAAGTATTCCGCAGTCTTTATAAGCTGGCACGGACGAATCCGGAAAGCCTGCATGAAGCTCCGGTAACCACACCGGTAACCCGTCTGGATGAGGTGACGGCGGCCAGACATCCGGTGCTTCGCTACAGCTTTGAGGAATCGTTATGATAAAACAGTTACTTTGTGTCGAAAGCACAGAATATGACCCTTATGCAAATCTGGCGGTGGAGGAGTATCTCCTCCGCCGCTGTCAGAATGGACAGTGTATTCTTTATCTCTGGCAGAATCAGAACACCGTGGTCATCGGACGGAACCAGAATGCCTGGAAGGAATGTCTGACCGGGAAGCTGGAGGCTGAGGGAGGCCATCTGGCCCGCAGACTCTCCGGGGGCGGGGCCGTGTACCATGACCTGGGGAATCTGAATTTTACGTTTCTGGTAAACCGTGAGGATTACAGTATTCCCAGACAGCTGGAAGTCATCCTGGAAGCGGTCCGGTCTCTGGGCGTACCGGCGGAAAAATCCGGACGGAACGACCTGCAGGCAGAGGGAAGAAAATTTTCCGGGAATGCGTTTTATGAGCAGGAAGAGCACTGTTATCATCACGGCACACTGATGATGCATGTAAATATGGAAGATATGTCACGGTACCTGACGGTATCCCGGGAAAAGCTGAAATCCAAAGGCGTGGATTCGGTTCATGCCCGGGTGGTCAATCTGTCGGAATATGTGCCGGGGCTTACGGCGGACCAGATGAAGGAGGCCCTGCGGCTGGCTTTTGAAAACGTATACGGCGGGAGGGCAAAGTCTCTGCCGGCAGGGGACCTGGACACGGAGGAAATCCGGAAACTCCGGGAGAAATATGCCTCCTGGGAGTGGCTGTACGGACGGAAGATGGAGTTTCAGTATGAGATGACCCGGCGGTTTTCCTGGGGAGAAGTGACACTCCGCTTTCAGGTGGATCAGGGAATTATCCGGGATGTACAGGTCTATTCCGATTCCCTGAATACGGGCCTGATGATAGAGCTTCCGGGGCTCCTGAAAGGAACCCGGTTCCGGATGCCGGAGATTGCAGCGCGCCTCAGAAGCCGGCAGGCAGCAAAAGAGAGCGAACGGATTCTGCTTGCTGATATGGCAGACTGGACAGAGGCGGAAGAACAGTAGAGGTGACAAAATGGGAAAAACATTTGATTTGATAGTTCTGGGAGCCGGGCCGGGCGGCTACGTGGCCGCAATTAAGGCGGCGAAGCTGGGCCTGGAGACCGCGGTTATAGAGGAGCGGCAGGTGGGAGGAACCTGCCTGAACAGAGGCTGTATTCCTGCGAAAGCAATGATTCACGCCTCTTCTTTGTATCAGGAGGCAAAAAACGGGGAAGTCTTCGGTGTGAGGGCGGAGCACGTAACCTTTGATTACGGGAAAATGCTTTCCTATAAAGAAGAGACCACGGAAAAGCTGGTGCAGGGGGTGGAACAGCTCCTGAAAGGAAACGGAGTGACCCTGATTTCCGGAAAGGGAATGCTGCTGGCAGACCGCCAGGTGCAGGTCACTTCCGAAGAAGGAACCGAAGTGTACGGGGCGAAACACATCATTCTGGCTGCAGGCTCCGTGCCGGTGATGCTGCCCCTTCCGGGGATGGATCTGCCGGGAGTGCTCACCAGTGATGAACTGTTTCGGCTGACAGAAGCTCCGGAGAGTCTGGTGATTATCGGAGGCGGGGTTATCAGTGTGGAATTCGCCACGATTTACGCCGCCCTGGGCTGTAAGGTTACGATTCTGGAGGCCATGCCCCGGCTGGTACCGAATCTGGATAAAGAGATTTCCCAGAATCTGAAAATGATTCTGAAAAAACGGGGCGTGGAGATTCACACTTCGGCAGCAGTGCAGAGTGTGAAGGAAGAGGACGGACAGTATGTCTGTGTATTTACGGAAAAGGAAAAAGAACAGACGGCAGGCGGCCAGTATGTCCTCTGCGCCGTGGGCAGACGGCCCAATACGGAAGGCCTTTTTGCGGAAGGCGCCGTTCCGGCCATGGAGAGAGGACGGGTTCTGGTGGACGAAAATTTCCGTACCAGCCTGGAGGAAGTCTATGCCATCGGGGACCTGATACCGGGAATTTGGCTGGCGCATGCGGCCAGCGCCCAGGGAATGGCCGTGGCAGAGCGGCTGGCAGGGAAGGAACCCTCCCAGGATGTAACTGTAGTGCCCAGCTGTGTCTATACCAGTCCGGAGATTGCCTGCGTGGGAATCACCGAAGACGAGGCGAAAGAGCAGGGCATTCCGGTAAAAACCGCCAAATACATTATGAGCGCCAACGGCAAATCCCTGATTACCAGGGAAGAGCGTGGATTTATAAAAGTGGTGGCTGAGGAAGAGACGGGCGTCATTTTGGGAGCCCAGATGATGTGCGCCAGGGCCACGGACATGATTGGAGAATTTGCCACGGCAGTGGCCTGCCGTCTGACGGCGGCACAGCTTTCCCGGGCCATGCGGGCCCACCCCACTTACAATGAAGGCGTGGGGGAAGCCCTGGAAGAACTGGAAGGCGGCGCTATCCATGTGATGCCGAAAAAGAAGCGTTAAGTGGAAGAACAAGGAGGATGGACGTATGGGAGCAAAAAGTGATATTGAGATTGCGCAGGAAGCCACGATGCAGCCGGTCAGCGACATTGCCGCGTCGATTGGAATTCCGGAAGAGTATGTGGAGCATTATGGGAAGTACAAGGCAAAAATCGATTACCGGTATTATAAAAATGAGCTGGTAAACAGGCCGGACGCAAAGCTGATTCTGGTGACTGCCATCAACCCCACTCCTGCAGGAGAGGGAAAGACCACCACTACCATCGGAGTGGCGGACGCCCTGAACCGGATTGGGAAAAAGACGATGGTGGCGCTCAGGGAGCCCTCTCTTGGCCCGGTATTCGGTGTGAAGGGAGGCGCCGCGGGAGGCGGATACGCCCAGGTGGTTCCCATGGAAGATATCAACCTGCATTTTACCGGGGACATTCATGCCATCGGAGCGGCCAACAACCTGATTGCCGCCATGCTGGACAACCATATCCATCAGGGAAACGCGCTGGATATTGACACCCGGAGAGTAACCTGGAGACGCTGTGTGGACATGAACGACCGGCAGCTGAGAAATATCGTGGACGGTCTGGGAGCCAAGACAGACGGTGTACCAAGACAGGATGGATTTGATATTACCGTGGCTTCCGAGATTATGGCGGTGTTCTGCCTCTCCAGCGATATTGTGGACCTGAAAAACCGGGTGGCCAGAATCATTGTGGCTTACAGCCGGGACGGAAAACCGGTGACGGCAGGGGACCTGCATGCGGAAGGCGCAGTTGCCGCTCTGTTAAAAGACGCCTTAAAGCCCAACCTGGTACAGACCCTGGAAGGCACCCCGGCCTTTATTCACGGCGGTCCTTTTGCCAATATTGCTCACGGCTGTAACAGTGTCATTGCCACAAAAATGGGCATGAAGCTGGTCGATTACATGGTAACGGAGGCAGGCTTCGGCGCGGATCTGGGAGCAGAAAAATTCCTGGATATCAAGTGCCGGATGGCAGGCATAGAGCCCAGTGCCGTAATCCTGGTGGCTACCGTAAGAGCTTTGAAATACAACGGCGGTGTTCCGAAGGCAGAGCTTTCCGAAGAGAATCTGGAAGCACTGGAAAAGGGAATGCCCAACCTGATGAAACACATAGAAAACATTACCGGTGTGTTCCATCTTCCGGTCGTAGTGGCCATCAACCGGTTCCCCACGGACACGGAGGCAGAGCTGGAGCTGGTAAGAAAGAAATGCGGGGAATGCGGCGTCAACGTGGCGCTGTCCGAAGTATGGGCCAAAGGCGGCGAAGGCGGCGAGGAACTGGCACGGGAAGTCGTGCGTCTGTGCGATACCGAAAGCAGTCTGCAGTATGCCTATGACACAGAGGCTCCCATTAAAGAAAAAATCGAGGCCATTGCCACAAAGATTTACGGAGCGGACGGCGTGGATTACATGCCGAAGGCAAATAAGGAAATCCAGAACCTGGAAAACATCGGTCTGGGGAATCTGCCCATCTGCATGGCAAAGAATCAGTATTCTCTGACCGACGACGCGAAAAAGCTGGGAAGACCGGAGCATTTCCGCATTACCATCCGGGACATTACTGCTTCCGCGGGAGCCGGATTCCTGGTAGCCCTGACGGGAGATATTATGAAGATGCCCGGACTGCCCAAAGTCCCGGCGGCGGAAAAGATTGACGTGGACGAAAACGGAGTAATTTCCGGACTGTTTTAGGAGGCGGAAAGGATATGATGCTGGAAAAAAAGACGACGGAATTTCTGGAGGTGCTTTCCTCTAAAGAGCCGGTTCCCGGAGGCGGCGGTGCCTCTGCCGCTGTGGGGGCATTCGGCTCTGCCCTGGGCATGATGGTGGCAAACCTGACCGTAGGGAAGAAGAAGTATGCAGAGGTGGAGGACGAGATTATCGAAGTCCGGGAAAAACTGTCGGATTTACAGAAAGAACTGGTGGAGCTGGCCGACGCCGACGCCCGCGCTTTTGAACCCCTTTCCCGCGCCTACGGACTGCCAAAAGAGACCGAAGAACAGCGCCTGGAAAAGGAAAAAGTAATGGAGCAGGCCCTTTACGAGGCCAGTGTGGTGCCTCTGCAGATTATGGAGACCGTATTAAAAACCGAAAAGCTTCTGGAGGTGCTGGGAGAAAAGGGAAGCCGTATCGCCTTAAGCGATGTGGGCGTGGGAATCCTGTTTGCCCGGGCTGCCCTGGAAGGCGCGTCCCTGAACGTATTTATCAACACAAGGCTGATGAAGAACCGGGAGCGGGCAGAAGAGATGAATGCCCGGGCAGATGCCCTGATTGAGGAGTCCCGGACAGTAAGCGACCGGATTTATAACGGAGTGCTGGAGCATATCCGTTAGGCAGAAAGGAGAGGTGCAGGATGAGTACAGTCATGCTGGGAACAGAAGTGGCAAAGGCCATGAAGGAACGCCTGACTGCCAGGGTGGAGGAGCTGAAGGAGAAAGGAATCCATCCCTGCCTGGCCATTGTCCGCGTGGGGGCAAGGCCGGATGATTTGTCCTATGAAAGAGGCGCGAAAAAACGAATGGAACTGACGGGAATTGCCTGCCAGGTGACCGAGCTTCCGGAGGACATCTCCCAGGAAGAGTTTGAAGCCGCATTCCGGAAGATAAACGACGACCCGGCGGTACACGGAATCCTGTTGTTTCGGCCGCTTCCCCGCCATCTGGACGAGGAACCGGTAAAGGATATCATCTGTCCCTGGAAGGATGTGGACTGCATGAGCGATGCGAACATGGCCAAAGTCTTTGCAGGAGACGAAAGCGGATTTGCGCCCTGCACACCGGAGGCCGTCATGGAAATGCTGGATTACTACGGCGTCCCGCTTGCCGGAAAACGGGTTACGATAGTGGGCAGAAGCATGGTGGTGGGGAAACCCCTTGCCATGCTGATGCTGAAGAAAAATGCCACGGTGACAGTCTGTCATACAAAGACTGCGGACCTGCCGGGAACCTGCCGGGAGGCAGAGATCCTGGTAGCCGCCGCAGGAAAGGCCCGGATGATTACCGGGGATATGGTGGGAGAAAACGCGGTTGTGGCAGATGTAGGTATCAACGTGGACCCGGACGGGAATCTGTGCGGGGACGTGGACTATGAAGCAGTGGAGAAAAAAGCTTCCTTTGTCAGTCCCGTGCCAAAAGGAGTGGGAAGTGTGACCACTTCCGTACTGGCTGCCCATGTGGTGCGGGCCGCGGAGTATCTGAACGGACTGAAATAAAGAAAACAAAATCAGAGAAGGACTGCGCATCAGGCGCAGTCCTTTTCTGTTCCGAAGGAAGAAGCAGGGCGGAAGTTTACGTGGATTTAACAGTCTGCAAAAAAAGAATCTTACAATTTTCTGTTATAGTCAAAATAGCAAAAGGCAGACCGAAGGAGAGATGACAATGCAGAAAACCTACGTTGTAGATACCAATGTCCTGATTCAGGCACCTTATGCCCTGCAGTGTTTTGAAGAGAATCAGGTTATCCTTCCCCTGGTTGTCCTGGAAGAGCTGGACGGCCTGAAGAAGGCGGAAGGGGAACGGGGCGCCAACGCCAGGAAAGCCATCCGCTTCCTGGAGAGACTGCGCCAGAAAGGAGACCTGCTTCAGGGTGTGGAGATGGAAAACGGAGGATTTCTCCGGGTAGAAGCCAACTGCGTGAATGTAACCCTGCCGGAAGAACTGCCGGAAGACAAGGCAGACAACCGGATTCTGAAAGTATGCCAGGGACTGCGTATGGAGCAGGACGGCGCACCGGTGGTCCTGATTACAAAAGACCTGGTACTGCGCCTGAAAGCCCAGATTATGGGAATTGAGGCGGAGGATTTCAGCACGGAGCAGGTGACGGCTCATGAAGAGCAGTACACGGGAAGAATGGAATGCTACGTCCCGGAGGAACAGTTTAAGGAATTTAAGAAAAAAGGACTTCCCCTGGAAATCCTCTATCAGTGCACGGAAGACGGAGAGAAAATCTATCCGGAATTTACCGAAAACCAGTTTCTCATTCTGAAAGCGGACCAGTCCGGGAAAAAGACCCATCTGGGAAGAGTGGAAAACGGAAAGGTAGTGCCGTTAAAATACAAAAAGGCCGCGCCCTACGGGGTTCACCCGAGAAATGCCGGTCAGTATTTTCTGCAGGAAGCCCTGATGCGTCCCGCCTCAGAGACGCCCCTGGTTATTGTCAAGGGAAGAGCCGGTACGGCGAAAACCTTTTATTCCCTTGCCGTGGGCCTGGAGAAACTTCTCAACAATCCGGCCGGAGAGTACCGCAGAATTCTGGTATGCAGACCCAATGCCCAGTTTGATGAGGACATCGGATTTTTGCCGGGAGACGAGCAGGAAAAAATCGCGCCCCTGATGCGCCCGATTATCGACAACCTGGAGCAGCTCATCGATTCCAGTGAGGAAGAGCGGTACCAGGACGAGCGGGAACTGCAGGGAAAAATCGCGGAAATTTTTGACAGAGGAATCATTCAGGCAGAGGCCCTGAATTTTATCCGTGGACGCTCCGTTGTGAAAACCTATCTGATTATCGATGAGGCGCAGAATATGACGCCCAATCAGGTGAAAGGGATTATCACGCGGGCCGGGGAAGGGACCAAGATTATTCTTCTTGGCGACCCGGAGCAGATAGACCGGGCTTTTCTGGATGAACGCACCAACGGTCTGAGTTATGCGGCAGAATATATGAAAGGCAGTCCTCTGTGCTGTCAGATAACGATGACAGCCCAGGAATGCGAACGCTCCAGGCTGGCCCTGGAAGCGGCGCAGAGACTGACAAGGCATGGAAGGTGACAGAAATCAGTTATAAAGAAATACGAAAATCAGAAGAAATTAACACGTACATTGAACAGGGAGACGCCGTGCTGGGAGAGCTGGGATACACCGAGCATTCCAGGAAGCACGCGGCCCGGACAGCGGAAACCGCAGGAAAGATACTCAAAGAACTGGGATATGAAAAAAAAACAGTGGAGCTGGCAAAAATCGCAGGGTACATGCATGATATGGGAAACAGCATCAACCGTGAGGACCACGCCCATACCGGCGCCCTGATGGCCTTCCGGATTCTGCGGGAAATGGGCATGGATCCGGCGGATACCGCCATGGTAATCAGCGCTATCGGACAGCACGACGAAAAAACCGGAGCGGCGGTGAATCCGGTCTCGGCCGCCCTGATTCTGGCCGATAAGACCGACGTCCGGAGAAACCGGGTGCGGAACCAGGTAAAGGCGGCGTTTGACAAGCACGACCGGGTGAACTATGCCGCGGTAAGCTCCAGCCTGAAAATCGACAGGGAGAAACAGATTATCCGTCTGGAAATTGAACTGGATGAAAGCATCTGTTCCATTATGGATTATTTTGAGATATTTCTTCAGCGCATGCTGATGTGCAGGCGGGCTGCGGAAATCCTGGGAGTAAAGTTTAAAATGAGCGCAAACGGCAGTAAAATCTGTTAGTAAAGAAGTGAAAGTATGAAAATTTATCGTCTTGGCGAACAGCTTCAGGAGACTTCCCTGGAGCAGACCCTGGCAGAGAGCACCTCTGCCTTATTTCTCGTTTCTTCAAAAGAATGCACTCCGCTTCTGGAAAAGATTGGCATCTTTTATGACGGGGACATCCACCTGGCGGAGATTTCTTTCTGCAAGGCAGAGCTGGAGCAGGATTATATCAGCGGTACCTTTGCGATACCCAAACTGCTGGACGTGCTGGGAAGCCGTTACCGGATGATGTTTTTCATCAACGCCAGACATATCGTTATTGTGGACAACGACGATTTTGCACAGCGTCTCATTGACCGTATCCGGAGAAAACGTCTGCACCAGGGGGAGACGCGGGAGCGGTTTTTCTGTAATTTCGTTTCCGAGTTTATTACAAGGGATACCGTGGTTCTGGATGAATACGAGAGACGGCTGATGGAGATGGAAGAAGAGGTCATGCATAAGCAGGTGCAGGACTTGACAGATTTTCAGGGACGGCTGATGCGGATACGCCGTACCCTTCTCACCCTGCGCGGGTATTACGACCAGATTGCGGACATGGGGAAGGAACTGGAGGAAAACGAAAACGGATTTTTCCTGAAAAAACATCTGAAATTTTTTGGGACGGTGACCGACCGGGCGGACCGGCTGACGGGGCGCACCGTCCATCTGATTGACTATGCCCAGCAGGTGAAGGAAGCCTATCAGGGACAGGTGGACGCCCAGCAGAACAAAAATATGCAGTTTCTTACGGTAGTGTCCACTATCTTTTTCCCGCTGACCCTGATAACAGGCTGGTACGGCATGAATTTTAAGGACATGCCGGGGCTGGAAAACGGATATCCGGCGGTGGCCATCCTCAGTATTCTCGTTGTGGCGGGCTGTATCTTTCTGTTCAAAAAGAAGAAAATTCTTTAAAAACCGGGCCTGGACGGGAAGACTGGCAGGCTTGCCCATACCATCCGGTATATGCTATACTGGAACCAGTATAAACAGGAGGAACGGGGAGATGAAAAAGAAAAGCAGAGAGGAAAAGGGCCGTATCCGGCGGGCTCTGGCGCTTTTGACTGCTGTGGCGGCTGTCGTCGGCGCGGCAGGCTGCGGCTCCGGAGAAAGAAGAGGCGGGGGCGTGTATCTGGAGGATGACGACTATCTGATTACCGTGGGATTTTCCCAGAGCGGAGAGGATTCCCCCTGGAAGACGGCGAACACGGAATCCCTGAAATCCACACTGATTGAGGACAACGGGTATGAGCTTTTGTGGGAGGATGCCCAGGAAGACCAGGAGGCCCAGATAGCCACCCTGCGCAGTTTTATTGAGCAGGGCGTGGACTACATCGTTCTGGATCCGATTGTGGAGACGGGCTGGGAAACCGTGCTGAAAGAAGCGGAGGAAGCGGCGATTCCGGTGATTATCAGCAACCGGCAGATTGACGTGGAGGATACTTCCCTTTATACCTGCTGGCTGGGTTGCGATTTCCGGGAGGAAGGCGTCCAGGCGGGCGAATGGCTGGAACAGTATTTTGAAGACCAAGAAGAAGCGGCTGCGGAAGAACCGGATACGGAGGAACCAGATACGGAAGACTCAGATGCGGAAGACACAGATGCGGAAGAAACGGAACCGGGGAAAGAAGGCAGCGAAAAATATCTGGCCATCGTTCAGGGGGCAATCGGGGATTACATGCAGCTGGAACGAATGGAAGGTCTGGGCAGTATCCTGAGCGACCACAGCGACTGGGTGATTGCCGGCCAGCAGACGGCAGAGGGAGAACGGGAGCGGGCAAAAGAAGTGACCGCACTGTTTCTGGAGAACACACCGGCGCTGGACGCCGTGATTGCGGAAAACGACCAGATGGCTCTCGGAGTGATAGATGCCCTTAAGGAGGCCGGTATCAGCTGTGGCCCGGATGGAGACACCGCCGTGCTGGTGTTTGGCGCCAGCCAGGAGACGCTCCAGGCCATGGATCGGGGCGAAGTCAACGTGGCTTTTGACAACAGTCCCCTTTTCGGCCCCAGAATTGCCGAGATTATTCAGCGCCTGGAGTCCGGCGTGGCAATCGATAAAGAACAGTATATGGACAATGAAGCGGTGGAACCGGGAGAGAATCTGGACGAATGGCTGGAAAACGCAGTGTATTAGGGGGTTGCAGAACCGGCCCGGGACGTTTATAATAAAAAGGAGGGCAGGGGAAGCCCTTTTGAGACATCAGAAAGGCGGGACATCAGAAAAAGGAGAGAAAACATGAAAATAGGAGTTGCAAACGACCATTCTGCCGTGGACATGAAAAAGCAGGTTGTGGAATACCTGGTTCAGAAGGGGCATGAAGTGGTCAACTACGGAACAGACACTTACGAAAGCTGCCATTATCCGGAGTACGGCGAAAAGCTGGGACGGGCAGTAGCTTCCGGCGAAGTGGAATGTGGAGTAGCCATCTGCGGAACAGGAGTTGGTATTTCCCTGGCGGCCAACAAGGTAAAAGGAATCAGGGCGGCCTGCGTATCGGAACCCTATTCTGCCAGAATGGCAAAAGAGCATAACAATGCCAACATTATTGCTTTCGGGGCAAGAGTGGTAGGAATTGAAGTGGCAAAGATGATTCTGGATGAATGGCTGAATTCGGAATTTCTTGGAGGAAGACATCAGGACAGGGTCGATATGATAATGGCCATTGAGGAACATGACGACTAGAAAAGGGTGGTGCGGCCCTGATTATTTGGAAGAGAGGACTGACCTGCAAAAGCAGGCGGTCCTCTCTTTTTTGAGCGGTAAACCCGTCAGGCGACCGGCCGAAGGGGCAGGCTTGTCTGCACAGGCGGCCGGGCATTTGACGGGCAAGTACAGCGAACAGCTCTGCTGTGAGCTGTGCGGTAACGGTCATCGGGCGGCAATGCCGCGAGATGAGCGGAGTATCGCGTCAATGGGACTCCGCGCTCGCTGATTTGTATATGTACAACTTTTTGATTGAATAGTACAACTTAAAATAATCACCAAAAAGTTGTATTTTTATTTGTGATATATTACGTCTTGTAAGAAATAGAGTTGTGTTGTATATTTATACCTAGGAAGACAAATGATTCGCGGGGAGAATCTATACATATTTAACAAAAAACGAAAAAGTCAGGTGGAAATCAGGATTTCACCCCGGACTCGGAAGGGAGTCATCCCGATGGAAGAACAGAAAGCCAAATACGAAGAGATTGCAGACTGGATTAAAGAGAAACTGGACAGAGGCGAAATAAGGGCGGGAGACCGGATTGAATCGGAGCATCAGCTCTGTGAGACCTTTCATGTCAGCAGGCAGACCGTGCGTCATGCCGTGCAGGTGCTGGAAAACGAGGGCATTGTGGAGCGGCGCAGGGGAAGCGGAACCTATATCCGGGAAGCTGTGAAAATTCAGGAAAAAGAGACGAAAACCATGCAGGTGGCAGTCATGACCACCTACGTGCAGGAATACATTTTTCCGACCATTATTCAGAAAATCGAAAATGAGCTGTCCGGCTCAGGCTATGGAATGCAGCTTTCCTTTACAAACAACACCGTGGAAAAGGAACGGTTTATTCTGAAAAACATTCTGGAAAAAAATATGGTGGACGGGCTGATTGCGGAACCGACCAAAAGCGGACTGCCCAACCCCAATCTGGATATGTACCGCAAAATAATGAAAAAAGGGATTCCGGTACTGTTTATCAACAGCTGCTATCCCGAACTGGAGGCTCCCCATGTGGGGCTGAATGATTTCCAGGCCGGAAAGATGGCCACCCGGTATCTGCTGAAATGCGGGCACCGCAGAATAGCCGGGATATTCAAATCCGATGACCGGCAGGGCCACATCCGCTACGCCGGATACATGGAGGCGCTGATGGAGGCCGAGATTCCCATCCGGAGCAGGCAGGTTCTGTGGATGGATTCCGAGGACGTCAAAGACGTAAAGGCAGAGGCGTCCCGGATTCTGAAGCGTATCGACGGATGTACGGCCTGCGTCTGCTATAACGATGAGGTGGCGAGCGGTCTGGTCGGGGTGTGCCTGGAACAGGGCATCCGGGTGCCGGAAGATATCTCCGTTATCGGAATTGATGATTCCGACCTGGCCAGGTTCTGCGAGGTGCCGCTGACCACAGTAAAAAATCCGGTGGATGAACTGGGAAAAACAGCCGCGCTGGAAATGCTGGAAATGATGCAGGGACTGCCCGTTCCTCAGTCCATGGAACTGGATTCGGTGATTATAAACCGCAGTTCCGTCCGGCTGGAAAAAGGCATTTAGATACAGAATGTGGGGGCGGGAAAGCTCCGGGGTGAAGAGCGTTTCCGCACTGCAAATATAAAGAAGGGAAGGTTAAAGTATGAGCGACGCAAAAAACGCAATTTTAAGCGGGAAGACAGCACTTGGTATTGAGTTTGGTTCCACACGTATCAAGGCAGTGCTGACAGGAGAGGACAATGCTCCCATTGCCTCTGGAAGCCATGAATGGGAGAACCGGTATGTAGACGGTATCTGGACCTACACGCTGGAGGATATCTGGGGAGGCCTCCAGGACTGCTATGCAAAACTGGCAGAAGACGTAAAAAATCAGTACGGAATTACCCTGGAAACAGTGGGTGTTATCGGCTTCAGCGCCATGATGCACGGCTATATGGCATTCAATGAAGCGGGAGAGCTTCTGGTACCCTTCCGGACCTGGCGGAATACGATTACCGGAGAAGCTTCTGAAAAACTGACAGAACTTTTCCAGTACAACATTCCCCAGAGATGGAGCATCGCCCACCTTTATCAGGCTATTCTCAATGGGGAAGAGCACGTAAAGGCCATCTCCTTCCAGACCACCCTGGCAGGATATATTCACTGGCAGCTTTCCGGTGAAAAAGTGCTGGGCGTAGGAGAAGCCTCCGGTATGTTCCCAATTGACTCTGCGACAAAAGACTTTAACCAGAAAATGGTAGAGCAGTTTGACGAACTGGTGGCTCCAAAGGGATACCCCTGGAAGCTGCGGGACATTTTCCCGAAGGTACTGGTGGCAGGCGAAAACGCAGGCACACTGACCGAAGAAGGCGCAAAGCTGCTTGACCCCAGCGGAAACCTGAAAGCCGGTATTCCGATGTGTCCGCCGGAAGGCGATGCCGGAACCGGAATGGCCGCCACAAACAGCGTGGCTGTCCGCACCGGAAACGTATCCGCCGGAACCAGCGTATTTGCCATGGTTGTACTGGAAAAAGAACTTTCCAAAGTATATCCGGAACTGGACATGGTGACAACTCCCGACGGCAGCCCGGTAGCCATGGTACACTGCAACAACTGTACTTCCGACCTGAATGCATGGGTAAATCTGTTTAAAGAATTTGCCGAGGCATTCGGAGTAGATGTAGACATGAATAAACTGTTTGGTACGCTGTACAACAAAGCCCTGGAAGGCGACGCAGACTGCGGCGGACTTCTGGCATACAACTATTTCTCCGGTGAGCCGATTACCGGATTTGAAGAAGGCAGACCGCTGTTTGTCAGAACACCGGACAGCCACTTCAATCTTGCCAACTTCATGCGGGTTCATCTTTTCACCTCCCTTGGAGCACTGAAGAGCGGCATGGACCTGCTGATAAAAGATGAAGGCGTAAAACTCGACAGAATGCTTGGACATGGCGGACTGTTTAAGACCAAAGGCGTAGGCCAGGGAATCATGGCAGCGGCTATCAACACTCCGGTTTCCGTTATGGAGACAGCCGGAGAAGGCGGCGCATGGGGCATCGCACTGCTGGCCTCCTACATGGTGAACAAAGAAGAAGGCGAGACACTGGATGCCTATCTGGCGGACAAGGTATTTGCCGGAAATGAAGGAAGCCGGATGGAGCCGGATGAAAAAGACGTGGAAGGCTTCGAGAAATTCATGGAGCGCTATAAAGCCGGACTTGCCATCGAACATGCGGCGGTAGAATCTCTGAACTAAAAAAAGACAGGAGGAAAAAGGTGTGTTAGAGCAGTTAAAAAAGGAAGTATATGAGGCAAACATGCTCCTTCCGAAACACGGGCTTGTAACATTTACATGGGGAAACGTAAGCGGCATTGACCGGGAGAGCGGACTCTTTGTAATCAAGCCAAGCGGTGTGGATTATGAAAAACTGACACCGGATGATATGGTGGTTATGGACCTGGAGGGCAACCGGGTAGAAGGAAAACTGAACCCCTCCTCCGATACAGCCACCCACCTGGAACTTTACAAAGCATTTCCGGAGATGGGCGGTATCGTACATACCCATTCCCCGTGGGCTACCAGCTGGGCTCAGGCCGGAAGAGGCATTCCCTGCTACGGAACGACCCATGCAGACTATATGTACGGCGAGATTCCCTGCGTGCGGAATCTGACAAAAGAAGAAATTGATGAAGCATACGAAAAAAATACCGGTCTGCTCATTGTAGAATATTTCAAGGATAAAGAATACATGGCCATGCCGGCAGTACTGTGCAAGAACCACGGCCCCTTCACCTGGGGAACCGATGCAAAGAACGCAGTACATAACGCGGTTGTTCTGGAAGAAGTCGCAAAAATGGCGGCACGGTGCGAGATGATTAACCCGGAAGTAAAACCCGCACCCCAGGAACTTCAGGACAAACACTACTACCGCAAACACGGCGCCAACGCCTACTATGGACAATAAGCGGCGAGTATGGCCCGGGGAAAAAAGGGGACGGCTTGCCGGAACCGTTTTTTCCTGGGACATATGAGTGCAATGAGCACCGAGAAAGCTTTGCTTTCGAGGTGGCTCGCCGCTTATGCAGTCTGTGTCCGCTACTTATGCAACCCGTTCGCCGTGCCCGGCAGGGCTGGCGTTCATAGAAAAATAAAAAAGGAGAATTACAATGTTAGCAAAAAAAGATTACAAATTTTGGTTCTGTACAGGTTCCCAGGATTTATACGGTGACGAGTGTCTGGCCCATGTGGCAGAGCACTCCCAGATTATCGTAAAGGCACTGAACGAATCCGGAGTGCTTCCCTACGAAATCGTATGGAAACCGACCCTGATTACCAACGAAGTTATCCGGAAAACCTTCAACGAAGCAAACATGGACGAGAACTGCGCCGGCGTTATTACCTGGTGCCACACCTTCTCTCCGGCAAAATCCTGGATTCTGGGACTGAAAGAACTGAGAAAACCTCTGCTTCATCTGCACACCCAGTTTAACAGAGAAATTCCGTATGATACCATCGACATGGATTTCATGAACGAAAATCAGGCAGCTCATGGAGATCGTGAATTCGGACACATTTTCACACGTCTTCACAAAACACGCAAAGTTATCATGGGATACTGGGAAGACAAAGAAACGCAGGAAAGAATCGCTTCCTGGATGCGCACAGCCATCGGTGTTATTGAAAGCAGCCATGTACGTGTCATGAGAGTGGCCGACAACATGAGAAACGTAGCCGTAACCGAAGGCGACAAGGTAGAAGCCCAGATTAAGTTCGGCTGGGAAGTAGACGCTTACCCGGTAAATGAAATCGCCGACGCAGTAGGCCAGGTGGCTCAGGGCGACGTGGACGCGCTGGTGGAAGAATACTATGACAAGTACGAAATCCTGCTGGAAGGCAGAGATGAGGCTGAATTCAGAAAACATGTGGCTGTTCAGGCTCAGATTGAAATCGGATTTGAAAAATTCCTGGAAGAAAACAACTACCAGGCAATCGTAACACACTTTGGCGACCTTGGAGCCCTGAAACAGCTTCCGGGACTTGCTATCCAGAGACTGATGGAAAAAGGTTACGGATTCGGCGCAGAAGGCGACTGGAAGACCGCAGCCATGGTTCGTATCATGAAGATTATGACCCAGGGCATGAAAGACGCAAAAGGAACGTCCTTCATGGAAGACTATACCTACAACCTGGTCCCCGGAAAAGAAGGAATCCTGCAGGCTCATATGCTTGAAGTGTGCCCGACCATTTCCGACGGCCCCATCAGCATTAAGTGCCAGCCCCTTTCCATGGGCGACAGAGAAGACCCGGCACGTCTGGTATTTACAGCAAAAGAAGGACCGGCAGTTGCCACATCCCTGGTAGACTTAGGCGACAGATTCCGTCTGATTATCAACAACGTAACCTGCAAAAAGACAGAGAAACCGATGCCCAAACTTCCGGTAGCTACCGCATTCTGGACACCGGAACCGGACCTGAGAACCGGAGCAGAGGCATGGATTCTGGCAGGCGGCGCACACCACACCGCATTCTCCTACGACCTGACTGCAGAGCAGATGGGCGACTGGGCAGAAGCAATGGGAATCGAAGCCGTATACATTGACAAGGATACCACTATCAGAAACTTCAAAAATGAACTGATGTGGAACGAAGCTGCATTCAGAAAATAGGGAAACCGGAAAATAAGGAAACGAAGAGCAGAAAAAAACGGGTACAGACCAGATGGTCTGTACCCGTCTTTTTTTTAGAAAAATACATTTCCTCCGACAACCACACCGGCATGTCCGGTGGAAGCTGCGCGGAAAGAGTAACAGCTGCTGACGGCGGAAAGCCGTGCGCCGTTTAGGGCGTCCTGAGCCACCTGATAACAGAGTGAAGCAGGACCCTGGGCAAGAACCCGGCTGAGACTTCCGTTCCAGGTGGGCGCGAACTGCCCGCTCTGATAAATCACCCCGTACAGCGTGTTGGGATAACTGGGGCTGGCCACACGGTTCATAACCACAGTGGCCACCGCAAGCAGTGCGTCATAATTCGTAGAACCGGCTTCACACTGAAGCAGGGCCGCAAACAGAACCAGATCCGTAGTTTCTGCAGAAGCAGGCGGAACGGTAGAGGTGCCGGAGCCTCCGGAAGTCTGTCCTCCGGAACTGCTTCCGGAGTTCCCCTGGGAAGCGGCCTGCTCCTGCTCCGCTTCCAGTGCAGCCTGGGCGGCGGCCTGCGCGTCCCGGGCGGCCTGCAGTGCTTCCGAAGAAGCGTCCAGTTCACTGGAGGTAGAGGCAATGGCCGAGTTCAGGGATTCCTGACGCTGGCTGAGTTCCTGCTGCATTTCCTGCAGGGAAGCCTGCTCATCCAGAAGGGCCTGCTCCTTTTCCTTGACGTCATTATGTATCTGTTCCAGCTCTTCCAGTTTGTTCCGGTCGTACTCCGTAACATTCTGGACAAATTCCGTATTATTTAAAAATTCTCCCATGCTTTTTGAAGAAAAGATAATTTCCAGAAGCGAAGTGTTTCCCGCTTCGTACATGTACTTAATCCGTTTCTTCATCGCATCATACTGCATCTCTTCGTTGAGTCTTGCCGCGGCCAGGTCCAGTTCCGCTTTCTGGACAGAGGCGTCGGTCTCCTCAATTCTCGACGCCAGTTCCGAAATTTCGGAGCTCAGGCCGGTCAGTTCATCGTTCAGACTGTCCAGTTCATTCTGGAGACTGGAAGTCTGTTCTTCCAGGTCCTCCACGGAATCTTCGGCAAAAACAGCAGTGCCGGGGGCTGTGGAACAGACAGCTGCGGCACAGATTAAGGCGAAGGTACGCCGAATCCGTGCTTTCCACTTCTTATTCATACTTTCTTCCTTTCCGGTATTGCATCAAAAAACGGCAGTTCGTCCTGCCACAAACAAGTTCCGCTCTAGTATACTACAAATTGCTTTATTTCGCAAATTTTGTTATACTTAATTCTGGTATTACAGAAAAAAGAAACAAAACGGGGAGTTTCCCCGGCAGGGAAGAAAGGCCAGAATACATGGAAAAAGAGATAAAAATGATAGGACTGGACCTGGACGGGACGCTTCTGGATTCCCGGAAAGAGTTAAGTCCGTATACCAGGGAAGTCCTGGCAGAAGCCATTGAAAAAGGGGTAACGGTCCTGGTGGCTACCGGAAGACCTCTTTACGGGGTGCCAGGGGAACTTCTGGATTTTCCCGGAATGCGCTATGTGCTGACAGCCAACGGCGCCCGGATTATCGACCACGGCGACCATGACAGAATCCTCTGGGAACAGGTGCTGCCGGAAAAAGAGGCCGCAGACATTTTACGGACTCTGCAGGAATATGATACGATAAGCGAGGTTTTCTGCGGAGGACAGGGATATATCCGCAGAGAAGATTATGAACGGATTGACCAGTATGTGCCGGCTGCGCCCATGGCGGAATATATCCGCCGGACCCGGTGTGTGGTAGAGGATGTTGCCCGGGCCCTGGAAGAGCATAAAAACGATGGCGTTGACAAAGTGCAGGCGATTTTCCGCAACCCGGAAGAGCAGGAGGAGGCCCGCCGGCGCGTGGAGGCCATGGGCCGTTATGCCGTAAGCGGGGCCATGGGAAACAATCTGGAAATCAATGCCCCGGACGTAAATAAGGGAAACGGCCTGGTGAAGCTGGGACAGCTTCTGGGAATCCGGCAGGAGGAAATTATGGCATGCGGGGACGGAAGCAACGATATCGCCATGATTCGGATGGCCGGTCTCGGCGTGGCAATGGGAAATGCCACAGAGGCAGTGAAAGAGGCGGCGGACTATGTTACGGAAACCAACGATGAGGATGGCGCCGCAAAAGCCATTGCAAAATTTGTATGCGGAAAAGAGGAGAGGTAAATGGATATCTTAATAGCAGTAATCATGGGGATAATCGAGGGAATTACCGAGTGGCTTCCCATCAGCAGTACAGGACATATGATTCTGGCGGAAGAATTTCTGCACATGTCTACCAGCACGGATTTCAACAGCATGTTCCGGGTGGTGATTCAGTTTGGCGCCATTCTGGCCGTGGTGTTTATCTATTTTGACAAACTGAACCCGTTTTCCCGGCGCAAGTCGGCCAAACAGCAGAGAATGACAATAAATCTCTGGATGAAAATTATTGTCTCCTGCCTGCCTGCGGCGATTATCGGACTTCTTTTTGACGATATTCTGGATAAATATCTGTATAATTACGTAGTGGTAGCCCTGATGCTGATTATTTACGGTGTGTTTTTCATTCTGATTGAGAACCGGAACGCACATACAAGGCCGGTATACACGAAGCTGTCCCAGCTTCCCTATTCCACCGCCTTTTATATTGGCCTGTTTCAGGTGCTGGCCATGATTCCCGGAACCTCACGTTCCGGAGCGACGATTCTGGGCGGTCTGCTTCTGGGCGCCTCCAGGTACGTGGCCACAGAGTTTACCTTTTATCTGGCCATTCCGGTGATGTTTGGGGCCAGCGCCCTGAAAATGGTAAAATACGGACTGAACTATACCCCCATGGAAGTAGTGATTCTCCTGGTGGGCTGTCTGGTCGCGTTCTTTGTATCCGTATTTGCCATCAAATTCCTGATGTCCTACATAAAGAAAAATAACTTCAAAGTATTCGGATATTACCGGATTGTTCTGGGAGCACTGGTACTGCTGTACTTCTTCTTCCTGGCATAGGAAGGGCCACCGGAAAAAACGGGAAGCGCACGCTTCCCGTTTTCTTTTCTACTGGTCCGGATTGCTCTTCTTTGAGGGAAGTTTAAAGTCGGGGTGTTCACCCAGCCAGGTGGTCTGCGGCATACAGCTAATCATCCAGACTTCCTCGTCCGTAAGGGAAAAATCAAAAATATCCCGGTTGCTTCTCATATGTTCCACGGAAGAGGCTTTGGGGATGGGAAGGATTCCTTTCTGAATCAGAAAGCGCAGGCTAATCTGGGAGGAAGACTTCCCGTATTTTTTCGCCAGCTTTTCCAGTAGTCCGTTTGCCGCCTGGCCGTTATCCCGGGCCCGTCCCAGAGGACTCCAGGCCATGGGCCGGATATTGTGTTCCAGGCAGTAGGCCACGGCAGCTTCCTGGGAATGACCGGGATGAAGTTCCAGCTGGTCGGCCGCCGGCCTGATACGGCAGTGAGCCAGCAGGTTTTCCAGGTGATGGGGCAGGAAGTTGCTGCATCCAAGGGCGCGGATTTTGCCCTCGTCCACCATTTCCTCCATGGCCCGCCAGGTTTCGATATCCAGAGTTTTCCAGTCCTCATCATCCGCACCGGTCTGCCGGGGCCAGTGAATAAAATACAAGTCTACATAATCCATCTGGAGCCGTTCCAGAGAAGCCTCCAGGGCCTTTTTTGCCCCTTCATATCCCATCTCGTCTGTCCAGAGCTTTGTTTCAATAATAAATTCACTGCGGGGGATTCCGCTTTCCCGGACCGCCTGGCCCAGGAACCGTTCCGTCTCATAGAGAGAGGCTGTATCAAAAAACCGGTATCCTTCCTCGATGGCGGTGCGGATGACGGCCACACTGTCTCCGCCGGTAACCTTATAAGTGCCGAAACCGGGGCAGGGAATCACCATACCGTTTCCAAGCGTACACTTATCCGTAATTTTTTCCATAAAACACTCCTCCTGCACTGGGCAATAAAACGTATAAAGTCTCTTTCTTTGAACAGTATAACAGAAATGAGAGAGAGTAAAAAGCGGAAAATCATACAGTCGGAGGATTTCCCTGCCGCTTTACAATCCGGCAAATGTTTTTTATAATGAAACGGAGAAAAAATCAGGAGGACTGTTATGAAATCACTTGTGATTGCAGAAAAGCCTTCCGTGGCCCGGGACATCGCGCGGGTGCTGAAGTGCCCGAAGAAGATATCCGGGGCGATGGAAGGAGACAGATACATTGTGACCTGGGGGCTGGGGCACCTGGTGACCCTGGCAGATCCGGAAGATTACGACTCCAGGTATAAGGAATGGAAGATGGAAGATCTGCCCATGCTTCCCCATCCCTTTCAGCTGGAGGTGATTAAGCAGACCGCGAAACAGTACGGTTCTGTGAAAGCCCAGATTCACCGGAAAGACGTGGGAGAGATTATCATCGCCACGGACGCCGGACGGGAAGGGGAACTGGTGGCCCGTCTCATCCTGGAGAAGGCCGGAAACCGGAAACCTCTGAAGCGGCTCTGGATATCCTCTGTCACGGACAAGGCCATCCGGGAAGGGTTCGCCCATCTGAAAGACGGAAAAGAATACCAGCATCTCTACGAGGCGGCCATGAGCCGTGCCGAGGCCGACTGGCTGGTGGGAATCAACGCCACCCGGGCGCTGACCTGCAAATACAATGCCCAGCTTTCCTGCGGAAGAGTGCAGACGCCCACCCTGGCCATGATTGCCGCCAGGGAGGCGCAGAGAAAAGCCTTCGTGCCGAAGCCTTATTATGGCCTGACGGCAAAAGGAAACGGCCTTATTCTCACCTGGCAGGACAAAAAGTCCGGAAGTCTCCGCTCCTTTGACCGGGCGCGGATAAAAGAGATACAGGACCGGATAACCGGAGAGCCGGGAAAGGTGGTATATGTGAAAAAGACGCCCAAAAAGACGCCGGCCCCTCAGCTCTATGACCTGACGGAGCTTCAGAGAGAGGCCAACCGGCGGTTCGGGTTCTCAGCCAAAGAGACGCTGAACATCATGCAGAGACTCTATGAACATCACAAGGTGCTGACCTATCCCCGGACCGATTCCCGGTATCTGAGCCGGGATATCCTGCCGACCATCAAAGACCGGCTGGAAGCCTGCGCCGTTGGGCCTTACCGGAAGCTGGCGGGGGCGCTGACACGCAGACCTCTGCCGGAGCACCCCGCTTTTGTCAACGACGGAAAAGTATCCGACCACCATGCCATCATTCCGACGGAACAGTTCGTACAGCTGGACCATATGACGAACGAGGAACGGAAAATCTATGACCTGGTTGTGCGCCGGTTTCTGGCGGTGCTGTATCCGCCTTTTGTGTACGAACAGACGAAGGCCGAAGTGGAGATAAAGGGAGAACGTTTCCTGGCCTCTGGAAAGACCGTGAAAGAAGCCGGCTGGAAGGCAGTATACGAAGCAGCCGGCATGGAAGAGGAAGAAGAACCGGAGAACGCGGAGCGGATAAAAGAACAGAATTTGCCGGAACTTGCAGAGGGACAGACACTGACCGGATTTCAGATATCCATGACCGAAGGAAAGACGAAACCGCCGGCGGCCTTTACCGAGGCAACCCTGCTTTCCGCCATGGAAAATCCGTCGGCCTATATGGAATCCCATGACAGAACCCTGGAAAAGACCCTGGGGGAGACAGGCGGTCTGGGGACCGTGGCCACCCGCGCGGATATCATAGAAAAACTGTTTTCCAGCTTCCTTATCGAGAAGCAGGGCCAGGAGATTCATCTGACCTCCAAGGCCAGACAGCTTCTGGGACTGGTGCCGGAAGGGCTGAAACAGCCGGAACTTACGGCCCGGTGGGAACTGCAGCTTGCCCGGATGGCAAAGGGAGAGCTGAAAAGAGAAAAATTTATGAAGGATATCGTGGAATACACCCGGGAGGTGCTGGAAGAGATTAAGACCCAGGAAGGCACCTTCCGTCACGACAACCTGACAAATACAAAGTGTCCCCGCTGCGGAAAGCGGATGCTGGCCGTAAAAGGGAAAAACAGCGAGATGCTGGTGTGTCAGGACCGGGAGTGCGGTTACCGGGAGACGGTGGCGCGCACCACAAACGCCCGCTGTCCGGTGTGCCACAAAAAGATGCAGCTTCGGGGAAAAGGGGACGGACAGATATTTGTCTGCTCCTGCGGTCACAAAGAAAAACTGGCGGCGTTCCAGGAGCGGCGGAAAAAAGAGGGCGCCGGAGTCAGCAGAAGAGAAGTACAGAACTACCTGAAAAAACAGAAAGAAGAACCCCTGAACAATGCATTTGCAGACGCACTGGCAAAACTGGATATCTAAGCATATAATAAACCAGAGATTCAGCAGAATGGAAGTGTGCAGATGGGTGAGAAACTGCCATACTATATGGTGTATCCGGAGGATTTCCTGTTCGATGACAGCAGGAAAGACTGGCGGGATTATGAATATCTGAAAAGCCTTTATCCGGATATGGCAAAACGGATTCTTCCCTTTGTGGAGGAAGAGTGCGACCGGATGGAAGCGGACAGCAGTATGATTTACGATGAATATCCGGATAAACTGCAGCTTCGGCTTATGTGCGGACGAATCTGTAACCGGGTAAAAGAAGCACTCTCCGGGGATGTGGAGGACTCCGGGACCGAAGAGGAAACCGGGGCTAAAGAGGAAGGCCCCCGGGCCCAGGAGGCGGGAATCCGGCGCCGGAAACGGACGGACCATGTCCGGGAGATGACGGAGCTTCTTCTTTATCAGGAACTTCTGCGCAGAAGAAGCCACAGAAGAAGAGGCGGATATGGCGGTTACTGGACGCCGGGGATGTTCTGGCAGTAGAGGAAGGAAGAACAGCAGATGAAAAAAAATATTATCTTTATCGGCATGCCTGCTGTGGGAAAAAGCACCGTGGGAGTCGTGGTGGCAAAACGGCTGGGATATGAATTCATCGATACCGATTTACTGATTCAGAAGCAGGAAGGAAGACTTCTGCGGGAAATCATTGCGGAAGAAGGCATCGATGGATTTCTGGCCATAGAGAACCAGGTAAACCGGGAGGTGGAGGCCGACGGGGCCGTTATCTCGCCGGGAGGAAGCGTGGTATACTGCGAAGAGGCCATGGCCCATTATAAAGAAACCGGCACGGTGGTATACCTTCAGGCGGATTTTGAAGAAATCAGCGGACGGCTGAAAAATGCAAAGAAACGCGGGGTTGCCCTGAGGGAGGGGCAGACCCTGCGGGACCTTTATGACGAGCGGACGAAGCTCTTTGAAGCTTACGCGGACATTACGGTCTCCGAGACCGCACAGGAGCTTTCTGAAACCATTGAAAAAGTGCTGGAAGCGCTGGACCGTCCATAGAAAAAATTGACAAAATGTTACAAAATGTTTACGAAAGCATTGCCGTTTCCAAGAAAAGATTTTACAAATTACAGAAAGGTGTGCTATACTAATCGAAGGACAAAGAGAAAAAGTTTGTCCGGCATTATCAGGAACAGCAGACCAAAGCCTTGCAGAGACTGGCAGCAGTGCCAGATATCATCTGGTATGAGAGCTTTGGATTTAGAAATAATAAAAGATATAGAAAGTTAGAAAAGGAAACCGGCAGTAGAGGTGTAGTATGGAACAGTATATAATTAAGGGTGGAAATCCGCTTGTCGGAGAAGTGGAGATAGGCGGAGCAAAAAATGCGGCGCTGGCGATTCTGGCGGCGGCCATTATGGCAGACGAAACAGTAATGATTGACAACCTTCCGGACGTAAACGATATCAATGTGCTTCTGGAGGCGATTGAGGGAATCGGAGCCATGGTTCAGCGGATAGACCGTCACACGGTAAAGATTAACGGTTCCGGTATCCGCAGTTTTGATATCGAATACGATTATATCAAGAAAATCCGGGCCTCCTACTATCTTCTGGGAGCCCTTCTTGGCAAATACAACCATGCGGAAGTGGCCCTTCCTGGCGGATGCAACATCGGAAGCAGACCGATTGACCAGCACCTGAAAGGATTCCGTGCCCTGGGAGCGGACGTGGATATTGAGCATGGAAAGATTATCGCAGAGACAGAACATCTCGTAGGAAAACATATCTATTTTGATGTGGTAAGCGTAGGCGCTACCATCAACGTCATGATGGCGGCAGCACTGGCGGACGGCCAGACGATTATGGAGAACGTGGCAAAAGAACCCCATGTGGTAGACGTTGCAAACTTCCTGAACAGTATGGGCGCCAACATCCGCGGGGCAGGAACCGACGTGATTAAAATCCGCGGAGTTTCCAGACTGCACCGGACATCGTATTCCATTATTCCCGACCAGATTGAGGCGGGTACCTTTATGTTCGCCGCAGCGGCGACCAGAGGCGATGTGACCGTACTGAACGTCATCCCCAAACATCTGGAGGCGACGATTGCCAAGCTGGTAGAAATCGGATGCGAGGTAGAAGAGTTTGACGATGCAGTGCGTGTGGTTTCCAAGGGAGACCTGCACAATACCCACGTGAAAACCCTTCCCTATCCGGGATTCCCGACCGATATGCAGCCGCAGATTGGCGTTACCCTTGCTCTTTGCAAAGGGACAAGTACGATTACCGAGAGCATTTTCGAAAACAGATTCAAATACCTGGACGAACTGGCCAGAATGGGAGCCAACGTAAAGATTGAAGGAAATTCCGCCACGATAGAAGGCGTGGAAAAGTTTTCCGCGGCCAGAGTGAGCGCACCGGATCTGCGTGCGGGAGCCGCACTTGTAATTGCGGGACTGGCGGCAGACGGCATTACCATCGTGGACGACATCGTTTATATTCAGAGAGGCTATGAGCGGTTCGAGGAAAAACTGAGAAGCCTCGGAGCCATGATTGAAAAAGTTTCCACAGAACGGGAAATTCAGAAATTCCGGCTGAAAGTAGGCTAAAATCCCGGCACGTGTTTCAGAGGAAAATTCTCATCCTGTGCGGGAGGTATTGACAGACTTCTCAGAACATGCTAGAATGTGCACCGTAACAACTTTATACAGACAAGGTTTTCTCTTATTCAGAGTGGTGGAGATACAGAGGGTCGAAGAAGCCACGGCAACCCCGGTGACGGAAGGTGCCAGCCTGAGCGAGCAATCGAACAATAAGGGGATTGATTTTGAATTGGCGGTCAGTCCTTTGGGACTGACCTTTTTTATGTGGCAGGGAACCAGGTTCTCTGTCACATAAAATGCTCCGCGGGATGCACACCCGCGCGAAGCAGAAAACACTTCTCCTGTGGGAAAGCTGAAGCGTATGTCTGGAAAGAGAGAAGAACGACGCAGAGAAAGGAAGAATTAAAAATGGAAAAAGAAAAACTACTGTTTACATCCGAGTCCGTTACAGAGGGACATCCGGATAAAATGTGCGACCAGATTTCCGATGCGATTCTGGACGCCCTGATGGAGCAGGACCCCATGAGCCGGGTGGCCTGCGAGACCTGTACGACGACGGGCCTGGTGATGGTAATGGGTGAGATTACGACCAGCGCCTATGTGGATATTCAGAAAATTGTGCGGGATACCGTGCGGGAAATCGGATATACCCGTGGGAAATACGGATTTGACGCAGACACCTGCGGTGTGATTACCGCCATTGACGAGCAGTCTCCGGATATCGCCCTGGGCGTGGACAAAGCCCTGGAAGCAAAGGAGAACAGCATGTCCGAGGAAGAACTGGACGCAATCGGAGCCGGAGACCAGGGGATGATGTTCGGCTATGCTGCCGATGAGACGGAAGAGTACATGCCCTATCCCATCGCCCTGGCCCACAAGCTGGCCAGACGGCTGACCGAGGTAAGAAAAAACGGAACCCTGCCTTACTTAAGACCGGACGGGAAAACCCAGGTGACCGTGGAATACTCCGAGCCGGGCGTTCCGAAACGTCTGGACGCAGTGGTGCTTTCCACCCAGCATAACCCGGAAGTTTCCCAGGAACAGATTCACGCAGACGTAAAGAAATACATCTTTGACGAAATCCTTCCTGCGGACATGGTAGACGAAAACACCCGGTTTTACATCAATCCCACGGGACGGTTTGTGATTGGAGGTCCCCACGGAGACAGCGGACTGACCGGTCGGAAGATTATCGTGGACACCTACGGCGGCATGGCCCGGCACGGCGGCGGCGCCTTCTCCGGAAAAGACTGCACCAAGGTGGACCGTTCCGCGGCTTATGCGGCCCGGTACGTGGCAAAGAACATTGTGGCCGCCGGACTGGCAAAGCGCTGTGAGATTCAGCTTTCCTATGCCATCGGCGTAGCCCATCCTACGTCCATTATGGTGGATACCTTTGGAACCGGAAAACTCTCCGACAGCAGACTGACGGATATCATCCGGGAGAACTTCGACCTTCGTCCGGCCGGAATCATTAAAATGCTGGATTTAAGACGTCCCATTTACAAACAGACCGCGGCTTACGGACATTTCGGACGCACCGACCTGGACCTGCCCTGGGAAAAACTGGACAAGGTAGAACTCCTGAAAAGTTATTTATAGAAATTTTATAAAAATTTACGGGCGCTTTGCTGTGAGCGCCCGTTTTTTGTGCTATCCTAGTACATAGGTGTGGCGTACTGTCCGGGCCACATGCGAAAGGATGCGATTTACTATGAAACTGCGTACAAGACTGGCCGTTTCGTTTGTAATAGTAATTACCCTTCCGGTAATACTGACTGCTGTTCTTGTCTGGGGAATCGCCCAGTACCAGATTGGGGTGATTGAGAAGACCTACGGCAGTACCGGAGAACAGTACAGAAGTTTTTCCCATTCTCTGGACGTGCTTGGGAAGATGCCGGAAGTACAGCGGTTTATCCTTCATACCGGCATTGCCGTGGTTCTGATTCTGGTGCTGACAGCCGTCCTTCTTATTTTCTGGGTTTACGGCGGCATCATCCACCCTATCAACCAGCTGCAGGAGGCGGCGAGAAAGGTAAAAGAAGGAAATCTGGATTTTGAGCTGAAGCCGGAAAAGGACGACGAGATGGGACAGCTCATCCAGGATTTTGAAGACATGCGGAAGCGGCTGAAGGACAATGCTGAGGAAAAGCTGCGAAACGAGAAAGAAAACAGGGAACTTATCAGCAACATTTCCCATGACCTGAAAACGCCTATCACTGCGATTAAAGGATACATGGAAGGCATTATGGACGGGGTGGCGGATACCCCGGAGAAAATGGATAAATATGTCCATACTGTTTATAACAAGGCCAACGAGATGGACCTGCTTATCAACGAACTTACCTTTTATGCAAAAATTGATACAAACCGGATTCCCTATAACTTCGCCCCCATTTCGGTGGGCGCCTACTTCGACGACTGCGCGGAGGACCTGGCCATGGAGCTGGAATCCAAAAACGTGGAGTTCGGATATTTTAACTACGTGGAAGGGGACCAGAAAATCATTGCCGACCCGGAACAGCTGAAGCGGGTGATTAACAACATTGTCAGCAATTCCCTCAAATACATGGAAAGAGAACGGGGACTGATAAATCTCCGGGTAAAAGATGTGGGGGATTTTATCCAGGTAGAACTGGAGGACAATGGAAAAGGAATTGCAGCCAAAGACCTGCCCAATATTTTTGACCGGTTTTACCGGACGGACGCTTCCCGGAATTCTTCCAAGGGAGGCAGTGGAATCGGGCTTTCCATTGTGAAAAAAATCATTGAGGACCATGGCGGAAAAATCTGGGCGACCAGCCGGGAAGGCACCGGAACTGTTATGTACTTTGTAATTAGAAAATATCAGGAGGTACCAGTGGATGAGTAAGATACTGATTGTAGAAGACGAAGAGGCGATTGCCGATTTAGAGAAAGATTATCTGGAACTGAGCGGATTTGAGGTGGAAGTGGCAAACGACGGAGAGACCGGACTTGCCCGCGCCCTGGAAGGCGATTACAACCTGCTGATACTGGATCTGATGCTGCCGGGCGTGGACGGCTTCGAAATCTGCCGGAAAGTCCGGGACGAAAAGAACACACCGATTATCATGGTTTCCGCCAAAAAGGACGATATCGACAAAATCCGGGGTCTCGGCCTCGGAGCGGATGATTATATGACGAAGCCATTCAGCCCCAGCGAACTGGTGGCACGGGTGAAGGCCCATCTGGCCCGCTATGACCGGCTCATCGGAAGCGCCAGGGAAGAAAACAAGATTATCGAAATCCGGGGACTGAAGATAGATACCACGGCCCGCCGGGTATGGGTAAACGGCGAAGAGAAAAACTTCACCACCAAAGAATTTGACCTGCTGGCATTTCTGGCAGCTCACCCCAACCACGTATACACCAAAGACGAACTGTTCAGCGAAATCTGGGACATGGAGTCCATAGGAGATATCGCCACCGTAACCGTTCACATCAAAAAAATCCGGGAGAAAATCGAGTACGACACCTCCAACCCCCAGTATATCGAAACCATCTGGGGCGTGGGGTATCGGTTTAAGATGTAATCAGCAGTTCACCCGTGCGGGTGTGGCCGGACGGCTTGTGCTTGCACAAGGGCCGGACAGGTCCCGCCTGCACGGAGGGAGCGCAGTGAACCACGTTTTCCCGCCCTCGTTTTGTAAAATCCATGTTAAAAATATGGAAGAAAAAAGCATCGTTTCAGGGTCCCTGAAAACGGTGCTTTTTTATGCTTTACTTTTCCTCCAAAATGTGCTATGACTGAGGGGACAGACTATAAAAATGAATGAGGGAAAAAACAATGGAAGTAAACAGAAAACGACGTATCCGATTTACTACAATGCAGATACTGGTCATTGGATTTTTTGCTGTCATTATGATAGGGGGATTTCTCCTCTGGCTTCCCATATCCAATCAGAAGCCGATTGCGTTTGTGGACGCTTTGTTTACCTCGGTAACAGCCGTGTGTGTAACCGGGCTGGTAACGATTGTTCCGGCGACCCAGTTTACCATTTTCGGAAAAGTAATCCTGATGCTACTGATTCAGGTGGGAGGTCTGGGAATCATAGCCTGCGCCACTGCATTTCTCCTGATTCTGCGAAGACGAATCAGCGTGAGAGAGCGTATGATGATTCAGGAAGCCTACAGTATGGATTCGCTCTCCGGCATGGTGGCCATGATTATCTGGGTTATCAAAGGAACCTTCCTGGTAGAGGGGATAGGCGCCCTTTTTTACATGATTCAGTTCATTCCGGAGTTTGGCGTGGTGACAGGTTTCTGTTATGGTATCTTTCACTCTATTTCCGCCTTCTGCAACGCCGGAATCGACATCATCGGAGACAGCAGTTTTCAGCAGTATGCAGGAAATCCGCTTATCAGCATTGTGACGATGTTTCTGATTATGCTGGGCGGCCTGGGCTTTCCGGTATGGCAGGATGTAGTGTACGGGCTGAAAAAGTTTTTCCGGCGGCAGGAAACGCCCCGGGCGATTCTGAGAAAAATGCATTTACATAGTAAAGTAGTACTGCTCATGACATTTATCATGATTGTGGGCGGAGCGCTGGGCGTGCTTCTTCTGGATTATTCCAATCCGGAGACACTGGGCGGACGCCCCTTTGGTGAAAAAGTGCTGGCGTCCTTCTTTCAGTCGGTGACGACCAGAACCGCCGGTTTTGCCACGATTTCCCAGAACGGGATTTCCGAGGCCGGGAAATTCTGGTCCTGCATTCTGATGTTTGTAGGAGGTTCCCCGGGAGGAACCGCAGGCGGTGTGAAAACCACCACCATAGCACTCTTGTTTTTAAACTGCCTGGCAGTCATCCGGGGCGGACAGGACGGGGAATGTTTTGGAAGAAGGGTACGGATAGAAAATATCCGTCTTGCTTCCGTGCTGGCGACGGTTTTTCTGGGGATTCTGGTACTGGGAACTCTGCTGGTATCTGTTCTGGAACCGGAGGTATCCTTTTCCAGGGTACTGTATGAGACGACATCTGCCATCTGTACCGTAGGCCTTTCCGCGGACCTGACCCCGTCTCTCGGGACCCCGGCCAAGATAGTACTGATGCTGATGATGTACATCGGACGGGTAGGCCCCCTGACGATGGCATTTGCCTTTGCGGCCAAGAAAAACCCGAAGGATAATATCAGACAGCTTCCTTCCAGAGGAATTCTGATAGGATAAATGAGGAGGACAAGATGAGTAAGAAAGTAATTGAGAAAAAACAGTTTGCAGTGCTGGGACTGGGAAACTTTGGATTCAGCCTGGCCCAGAACCTGGAAAGCTTCGGATGTGAAGTAATTGCAGTGGATTCGTCTGAGGAACGGATTCAGGAAATCGCAGACGATGTATCCTACGCTATGCGGGCAGAACTGAACGACCCGGATCTGATTCAGATGCTGGGCGCCCGGAACCTGGACGGCGTTATCGTGGCGATATCCGAAAACCTGGAAATCAGTATTCTGGCTACCATGATGGCAAAAGAACTGGGCGCGCCCTTTGTACTTGCAAAGGCCAGAAGCGAGCGGCATGGAAAAATCCTGAAAAAACTGGGAGCGGACGCCGTGGTATTTCCGGAGAGAGATATGGGAAGCCGGGTGGCAAAAAGTATTGTGGCCACCAACTTTGCAGACTGGATAGAGCTTTCTCCGGACTTCAGTATGGTAGAGACTACCGTGCCCAGACAGTGGGTAGGACAGAACCTGCGGAACCTGGCTATCCGGGAGCAGTACGGAATCAACGTGGTCGGCGTTATCCGCAATAAGCAGGTAACCGTGAACATGGACCCGGACGAAGAATTCCAGGATATGGATATGCTCATTGTAATAGGAGAAAACGAAATGCTGAAGCAGTTCTCCGAGGAAAAAGATTCATGATAACAAGTATGGCAAACGGAAGAATTCGGCAGCTTCAGAAATGGCAGAAGAAGAAAAAGGCCAGGGAAGAAGATGGCGTCTTTCTGGTGGAAGGCATTCGCATGGCAGTGGAAGCGCCGCAGGAGCAGATAAAAGAAATCTACCTGTCGGAAAGCTTCGCGGGAAAAAAGGAACACGAAGCACTGATAAACAGCTGGACCGACAGAAACATCACCCTGCTGTCTGACGCAGTATTTTCCCATGTGTCCGATACCCTGGCGCCTCAGGGCGTTCTGCTGGTAATGGAAGCAAAGCAGTGGGGAGAGGACGAATTTCTGGGAAACGGGAAACAGCCTCCCCTTCTGATGCTTCTGGAAAACATGCAGGACCCGGGAAATCTGGGGACGGTTCTCAGGGCCGGGGAAGCGGCAGGAGTGACCGGCGTGATTTTGAGTCGGGACAGCGTGGATATCTACAATCCCAAGGTAATCCGCTCCACCATGGGCGCGATTTACCGGATGCCCTGCCGGTATGTGGATTCCCTGACAGAATCCGTGGAAATGCTGAGAGAAAAAGGAATTCGAAGCTATGCCGCCTGGCTGCCGGGCAGTGTCAGCTATGACCGGGAAGATTACCGGGGCGGAACAGCCTTCCTCATCGGAAACGAAGGAAACGGACTTCTGGAACAGACGGCACTGGCCGCAGACGCCCGGATACGCATTCCCATGTGCGGCCAGGTAGAATCCCTGAATGCCGCAGTAGCCGCCTCTGTGCTCATGTTTGAGGCCGCCCGTCAGAGAAGGGAATAAGGGGCGAGCGTCGCTCCGCTCTACTGGAAAGAGTTGGCTTTGACATAAAGACATGCATATGGTAATATAACCTCCTGAAAAATGTAACAACTTTGTAACAAGTTGTAATAAAAGCGAAATTTCCTGCGTATACTACTTGTAAGAGCAGGCAAACAGGAGGTTTAAAAATGAAAGCAAAGAGCAGACGGATTGTGACGGGGGCCCTGGCGGCCTGTATGATACTGGCATCTGGCGGGCCGGACAGCCTGGCTGCAGCAAATACGGTTCTGCCGTTAAAAGATATGGTTACCGTAAAAGAGGGACAGGCCCTGAGTGGTTTTGACGCAGGGGAGGGGATATCCCGAAGTCTGGAGCTTCTGTCCAGAAAGCAGGAGGAAATCCGGCAGCAGGAAGAAGCTGCCCAGGAGGCAGCAGTTTCCGGTTCCGATACCGATTTGCTGGCGGCGCTCATTTACTGTGAAGCCGGCGGGGAACCCTACGAAGGCCAGGTGGCCGTGGGAGCCGTAGTGATGAACCGGGTAAAAAGCGGCAGCTTCCCGAACAGTATCTCAGAGGTTATCTACCAGAGCGGGCAGTTTGGCCCGGCCATCACCGGCAAACTGGACCGGGTACTGGCGGCAGGAAGCGCCACGGAAAGCTGTTATCAGGCAGCCCGGGAAGCGCTGGCCGGAGCAAGTCCGGTAGGGGACGCCCTCTACTTTGGAGACGGGCAGAATTATGGAATACAAATCGGAGGACACTGGTTCCACACGTAACAGGAGGAGGTACTGTGATGAGACCGGTTATAGATATGCACAGAGAATACGGACTGGTTTTTGACGGCGGAGGAGCACGGGGAGCCTACCAGATTGGCGCATGGAAAGCGCTGAGGGAGGCCGGCGTGCCTGTTACGGCCGTGGCTGGTACTTCCGTGGGCGCCTTAAACGGCGCCCTTGTCTGTATGGGAGATGTGGAAAAAGCGGAAGAAATCTGGAAGAGCATTACCTTTTCCCGGGTCATGGATGTGGACGACCAGCTTATGGAGCAGCTGTTTCAGAAAGAACTGCCTTTTGGCGTATTCCTGAAGGAGCTGTGGAATGTGCTCTCAGACGGCGGAGTGGATGTCACTCCCCTGCGGGAACTGATTCACGAGGCCGTGGACGAGCAGAAGGTTCGGGAAAGCAGTATCCGGTTTTTCCTGCTGACCTTTTCCGTCTCTGACAGAAAAGAACTGGACCTGGCTGTCGAAGATATCGAGGAAGGGCTTCTGGAGGATTTTCTGCTGGCAAGCGCCTATCTGCTGGGTTTCAAAAACGAACCCCTTCACGGGAAGACGTACATAGACGGAGGCGTCATTAACAATGTGCCGGTAAACTCCCTTCTGAAACGGGGTTACGAAAATATTATCCAGGTACGGATTTACGGACCGGGGAGAGTGCCCAGGGCCGTGATACCGGATGAGGGCATCTCCTATGAGATATCACCCCGTGTAAGCCTGGGCAGTATTCTGGAATTCTCCCCGAAAAGGAGCCGCCAGAACCTGAAAATCGGGTATTATGATGCAAAAAGAGTGATTTACGGGCTTTCCGGAACCATTTACTATATTGAACAAAATCACGAAGAGTGCTATTATGAAGAAATGATGAAAGGCATAAGCAGGCGGGAAAAGGCAGAATACAGGTCTCTGCTGAAACTGCCGGGAGGCTGTACGGACGGCGAACTGTTTCTGGGAATGCTGGAAGCGGCGGCAAAACTTATGCGGATTCAGAAATATGCAGTATACACCGTGGATGAGCTGCTGGAGCGTGTCTGTGACCGGTATGTTCTTCTGAAGGAGGACGTGCGGCGGGGCCTGCCGTTGTTTGTTCACACCATAATTAAGATGAAAGAGGAATATAAGATGAACTTAAAAGGAAGAAATTTTCTGACACTGAAAGACTACTCTGCGGCAGAGATTGAGTACCTGCTGGACCTGGCGGCAAAACTGAAAGAGAAAAAGAAAAAAGGCATCCGGGGAACCAGCCTGGCAGGAAAGAACATCGCCCTGATTTTTGAGAAGCCCTCCACCAGGACACGCTGTGCCTTTACCGTAGGAGCCCAGGACGAAGGCGGCATTCCCACCTATCTGGCAGGAAACGAGATTCAGCTTGGACATAAAGAGAGCATTGAGGATACGGCCCGGGTTCTGGGACGGATGTTTGACGGAATTGAATTCCGCGGGTTTGAGCAGGACTACGCAGAGATTCTGGCAGAATACAGCGGTGTCCCGGTGTGGAACGGTCTGACCGACGCCTATCATCCTACCCAGTGCCTCGCCATGCTCCTGACTATCCGGGAACATTTCGGCTACCTGAAAGGCCTGAAGGTGGCATACCTGGGAGACGGCAGAAACAACGTGGCAAACAGCCTGCTTATCGGTTCCGTTAAGATGGGACTGGATGTGACTATCTGCGGTCCGAAAACACTGTGGCCGAATCCGGAACTGGTGGAACTCTGCAAAGGTTACGCGGAGGAATCCGGTTCCACCATTGAGATTACCGATGACCTGGACGGCGTAAAAGGCGCGGACGTGCTTTATACCGACGTCTGGATTTCCATGGGCGAAGAAAAGAAAGAGCAGGAGAGAGAGCGGATTGCAAAACCCTACCAGATAAATAAAGAACTGATGGCCCGCACGGGAAAACCGGGTACCATTTTCTCCCACTGTCTGCCCGCGGTAAAAGGAAAAGAAGTAACCGAAGATGTATTTGAAAGCGAGGCTTCCCTGGTCTTCGAAGAGGCAGAAAACCGGCTTCACACCATCAAGGCCATTATGGTTGCCACACTGGGAGAAACGGAAGAATAAACACCATGAAAGCAGAAATTTTAAAAGTGCTCCGGGAATCCGGCGGCTATGTGTCGGGACAGCAGCTCAGCGAAAAACTGGGCGTTTCCCGGACTGCCGTCTGGAAGGCCGTCAGCCGCCTGAAAGAGGAAGGTTACGGGATTGAGGCCCAGCGCAATAAGGGGTACCGTCTGACAGAAACCCCGGATGTGCTCTCGGGAGAAGAAATAGAGAGCCGTCTTGTCAGCAAATGGGCCGGACGCCCGGTGCTTTACTGCAGAGAGACGGACTCCACCAACATTCAGGCCAAAGCCCTGGGGGAAAAGGAAGGCGGAAACGGCGCTCTTGTAGTGGTGGAACGCCAGCTTTCCGGCAGGGGAAGAAGAGGAAGAAACTGGAGCTCTCCGGCGGAGGGAAATATTTACATGAGTCTTCTTCTAAAGCCGGACCTTTTGCCGGAGCAGGCCCCTTCCCTGACCCTGGTTATGGCCCTCGCCGTGGCACGGGCAGTGGAGGCCGGGGGACTTCCGGCCATGATAAAATGGCCCAACGACGTTATCGTCGGCGGAAAGAAAATCTGCGGGATTCTGACCGAGATGAGTGCAGAAGTGGATTTTATCCACTATGTCGTTATCGGAACCGGCATTAACGTAAATATGACGGACATTCCGGAGGAGCTTTCCAGCAGGGCATCTTCTCTTTTTCTGGAAAGCGGAAGAACCTGGAACCGGGCGGCCCTGATAGCGGAAATCATGAAGCATTTCGAGGACTGCTTTCAGATTTACGCCAGAACCGGCGACTTTACCGGCCTGAAGGAAGAATACAGCCGTTTTCTTGTAAATCGGGGACGGACGGTCCGCGTCCTGGAACCGGGACGGGAACATACCGGAACTGCGCTGGGTATCAACGAAAAAGGAGAGCTTCTGGTCAGAAAAGAAGACGGAAAGACCGAAGCGGTCTATGCCGGGGAAGTGTCCGTCCGCGGCGTGTACGGATATCTGTAGCAGGAGAGCAGGACTGCCGGAACACTGCAGGCAGGAAGGAGGAGTTACCAGGAGGAATTATGTACCAGGATAAAGTTGTATTATGCGGCGCAAACTCATACGAAGAAAAATATTATCTGAACCCGGATTTTGAAAATCTGCCCCGACACATCAAGGATGATTTAAAAATCCTCTGCGTACTCTATGTACATGACGTAGGCGGGATTCTGACCATCGTGTTCGATGAGGACGGGGAACTGAAACTGGAGGTTACCGCCCAGGACGGCGACCCCATGTTTGACGAGATTGGCAGCCAGCTGAAAATCAAAGAAATGCAGCACGACGAAAAGAAGCAGGAACTGTTTACCCAGCTTTCACTCTATTACCGCGTGTTCTTTCTGGGAGAAGAGATAGAATGATACAGACCATGAAAATCGGAAATGTCACACTTCCAAACAGATATATACTGGCACCCATGGCAGGCGTAACGGACCTGCCATTTCGCTTGCTCTGCAAAGAGCAGGGCGCCGGCCTGGTGTGTATGGAGATGGTCAGCGCCAAGGCCATTCTGTACGGAAACAGAAACACAAAAGCCCTGCTGGAGATTCACCCGGAGGAACACCCCGTCTCCCTTCAGCTTTTCGGCTCCGACCCGGAAATCATGGCGGAGATAGCGAAGCGGACGGAGGAACTTCCCTACGACCTGCTGGACATCAACATGGGCTGTCCGGTGCCGAAAATCGTCAAAAACGGAGAAGGCTCCGCCCTGATGAAACAGCCGCTGCTGGCGGGGAAAATTATCCGGGCCGTGTCCGGCGCTATCAAAAAACCGGTCACCGTAAAAATTCGCAAGGGCTTTGACGACGCCCACGTAAACGCCGTGGAGATGGCAAAAATTGCGGAAGAATCCGGAGCCGCCGCCGTGGCCGTTCACGGGCGGACGAGAGAACAGTACTATTCCGGAAAAGCGGACTGGGACATCATCCGCCAGGTAAAAGAGGCGGTGCAGATTCCGGTTATCGGAAACGGAGACGTGACCGGTGGAAAAAGCGCCGGGGAACTCTTTGACCAGACCGGCTGCGACGCCATTATGGTAGGCCGGGCGGCCCAGGGAAATCCCTGGATATTCGCCCATCTTCTGACCTGGGAGGAGGTTTCCCGGAATCCGGATTTTACCGGGCAGATTCCCTTGCGCCCGTCCCTTCCCGTTATCCGGGAAACCATGCTGCGTCATGCCCGGATGCAGACAGAAATCCGGGGAGAAGAGGCCGGCATCCGGGAGATGAGAAAGCATGTGGCCTGGTATACCACCGGCCTGCCGGACTCCGCAAAACTGCGCAGGGATATCAATCAGACGAAAAGTTATGAAGAGCTGGAAGAACTGCTGGAAACACGGCTGGGAGGAGACAGAAAAAAACCGTCGGAAACTGCCGCCTGCGGGTCGGAAATATCTTGACAGCAGGACAAGGCTTAGGTATAATATTGAAATTGTGAAAGTAGACTTAACAGAGAGAAAAACAGGGACTCTCTCCCGTACTTTTTAATAAGGAATTTATGATTAGAAAGGGAAGTTGAAAATGGAAGAAAAGAAAACGCTGCTGACCTATACAGGGCTCAAAAAACTGGAAGATGAACTGGAAAATCTGAAGGTAGTAAAAAGAAAAGAAGTCGCTGGAAAGATTAAAGAGGCAAGAGAGCAGGGGGACTTGTCCGAGAATGCAGAATACGATGCTGCAAAAGACGAACAGCGCGACATTGAAGCCAGAATCGATGAACTGGAAAAAATTCTGAAAAATGCAGAAGTAGTAGTAGAAGACGAAGTGGACCTGGACAAAATCAGCATCGGCTGCACCGTTGACGTCTACGACGCAGAATTTGATGAAGAAATTGAATTCAAGCTGGTAGGCTCCACTGAGGCTAACAGCCTGGAAGGAAAAATTTCCAACGAGTCTCCGGTAGGAAAGGCTCTGATTGGTAAAAAAGTCGGAGACATCGTAGAGGTAGAAACCCAGGCGGGCACGATTGAATATAAAGTACTGAACATTAACCGTTCCATCTAACAGAGGAACGATAGGAAAAGGAGTGGAAGAAGTGGCAGGACAGCAGAACAATGGACCAGAGCAGGACATCAATCATTTAAGAAAGGTGCGCCGGGAAAAACTGGCGGAACTTCAGGCAAACGGCCAGAATCCTTTTACTGTCACCAGATTTGACGTGACACATCACAGCACAGAGGTGAAAGAGCAGTTTGAGGAACTGGAAGGAAAAACCGTGACCCTGGCAGGACGGATGATGTCCAAACGTGTCATGGGAAAAGCTTCCTTCTGCAACATTCAGGACCTGGAAGGAAATATCCAGTCCTATGTGGCAAGGGACAGCATTGGCGAGGAAGAATACAAAGCCTTTAAAAAGCTGGATATCGGAGATATCATCGGCATCACCGGAGAGGTGTTCAAAACAAAAACCGGAGAAATCTCCATTCATGCTTCCCAGGTGACCCTGCTTTCCAAGAGTCTGCAGGTACTGCCGGAGAAATTCCACGGCCTGACCGATACGGATATTCGCTACCGTCAGCGTTATGTGGACCTGATTATGAACCCGGAGGTAAAGGATACCTTTATCAAACGGTCCCGTATTATCAGCTCCATCCGGAAGTATCTGGACGGACAGGGCTTTATGGAGGTAGAAACCCCCATGCTGGTGGCAAACGCCGGAGGCGCTGCGGCCAGACCCTTTGAGACACATTTTAACGCGCTGGGAGAGGACTTCAAACTCCGGATATCCCTGGAACTTTACTTAAAGAGACTGATTGTAGGCGGCCTGGAAAAAGTATACGAAATCGGCCGCGTATTCCGGAACGAAGGACTGGATACCAGACACAATCCGGAATTCACCCTGATGGAACTGTATCAGGCCTATACAGATTATAACGGCATGATGGACTTAACCGAAAATCTGTACCGTCATGTGGCCCAGGAAGTTCTGGGGACCACAAAAATTGTTTATAACGGAGTAGAAATGGACCTGGGCAAACCCTTCGAGCGGATTACCATGGTAGACGCCGTGAAGAAATACGCCGGTGTGGACTGGAATGAAGTACACACCCTGCAGGAGGCAAGAGCCCTGGCAAAAGAACACAAGATTGAATTCGAAGAGAGACATAAAAAGGGTGATATCCTTTCCCTCTTCTTCGAGGAATATGCAGAGCCGCATCTGCTGCAGCCCACCTTTGTAACCGACCATCCCATTGAGATTTCTCCGCTGACCAAGAAGAAACCGGATAACCCGGACTACGTAGAGCGGTTTGAATTCTTTATGAACGGCTGGGAGATGGCAAACGCCTATTCCGAGCTGAACGACCCCATTGACCAGAGAGCCCGGTTCAAAGACCAGGAAGAACAGCTGGCCCAGGGAAATGAAGAGGCCAATACCACCGATGAAGATTTCCTGAACGCACTGGAAATCGGTATGCCGCCTACAGGCGGAATCGGATTCGGTATCGACCGGATGTGCATGCTGCTCACCGGAGCCGCAGCTATCCGGGACGTGCTTCTGTTCCCCACCATGAAATCCCAGGGAGCCGCAAAGAACGAGGCAAACAATGCGGCACAGAGCGGCCAGGCACCGGCAGCCCAGGAAGCGGCGAAAGCAGTGCCTGCGGCAGAAACCGCCAAAGTGGAAATCGATTTTTCCAATGTAAAAATCGAGCCGCTGTTTGAGGAAATGGTGGACTTTGACACCTTCAGCAAATCCGATTTCCGGATTGTGAAGGTAGAGGAATGCGAAGCGGTTCCGAAGAGCAAGAAGCTCCTGAAGTTCGTCTTAAACGACGGAACAGACCGGAAGCGTACGATTTTAAGCGGAATTCATGAATTCTATGAGCCGGAGGAACTGGTAGGAAAGACCTGCGTGGCAATCGTAAACCTGCCGCCCAGAAAGATGATGGGCATTGACTCCGAGGGTATGCTTATCAGCGCAGTCCATGAGGAAAACGGAAGAGAAGGTCTGAACCTGCTGATGGTGGACGACCGGATTCCGGCAGGGGCGAAGCTGTATTAAAAGTCAAAATGGCATTCAGATTTGATAACAAATAGATGGTTCTAAACAGGGGAAGGTGTTTCTCATATGAGAAACACCTTCCCCTGAATTCGTTCCCTGAAATATTATTTAAAATTTACTTTTGTGTTAAAATAATATACAATTACAACATAAAAGTAAACATGGTGGTATTATGAAAAAAGATATTTTAAGAAAATTGTCAGATGAGAATAATGGATATTTATTTACGGCAGAGGTGCTCAGCCATAAGATTTCAAAAACTTATCTGTCAAAATATGTAAAGGAAAATGGATATGAAAGAGTAGCTCATGGAATCTATGCAGCGCCGGATATCTGGCCGGATGAACTGTATTTGTTGCAGAAAATGAATCCTAAGATTATTTTTT
>DSTFC04002__coassemble_686_pt1 | contig 40051 bp, 37 predicted proteins | sample DSTFC04002__metabat2_high_PE_021 | metagenome-assembled genome bin DSTFC04002
ATCGGTGAAGAGGTGGAAATCCGGACCTACCGGGCCATCGACAGACAGAAAGAATTCACGGGGATTCTGAAAGCGTATGACAAAGATACCATTACCATAGAATATGAGGACGGAACCGAGGGACAGTTTTCCCGGAGCGATGTCGCCCTGGTTCGTCTTGCGTTTGATTTTTAAAACAGGAGGAAAGAAAAAATGAATACAGAATTAATGGAGGCACTTACTATTCTGGAGCAGGAAAAGGATTTCAGCAGGGAAAAACTGATTGACGCCATCGAAAACTCGCTGATTAACGCCTGCAAGAATCATTTTGGAAAGGCAGACAACATCAGGGTAATCATGGACAGAGAGACCTGCGATTACTCCCTGATTCAGGAAAAAACCGTAGTAGAGCAGGTGGAGGACGATGTGGAGGAAATCAGCCTGGAGAAGGCAAAAGAGATTGACTCCAAATATGAGCTGGGCGACATTGTCCAGATTCCGGTGGAGTCCAAATCCTTCGGCCGGATTGCCACTCAGAATGCCAAGAACCTGATTCTCCAGAAAATCCGGGAAGAAGAGAGAAAGGTTATTTACGACCAGTATTTTGAAAAAGAAAAAGATATCGTTACCGGAATCGTTCAGCGCTATGTAGGAAAGAACATCAGCATCAATCTGGGCAAGGCAGACGCCATGCTGACAGAGAACGAGCAGGTAAAAGGCGAAGTCTTCCAGCCTACGGAACGGATAAAACTGTATGTGGTGGAAGTAAAAGACACGACAAAAGGACCGAAGATTCTGGTGTCCCGTACCCATCCGGAACTGGTAAAACGGCTTTTCGAGTCGGAAGTGACGGAAGTGAGGGACGGCATCGTAGAGATAAAAAGCATCGCGCGGGAGGCAGGTTCCCGTACAAAAATCGCAGTATGGTCCAATGACCCGGACGTAGACCCGGTTGGAGCCTGTGTAGGTATGAACGGCGCCCGTGTAAACGCTGTGGTAAATGAACTGAGGGGAGAAAAGATTGACATTATCAACTGGAGCGACAATCCGGCTCTTCTCATTGAAAACGCGCTGAGTCCGGCCAAAGTTATCTCCGTGGCGGCAGACCCGGATGAAAAGACGGCCAGCGTAATCGTACCGGATTATCAGCTTTCCCTGGCAATCGGAAAAGAAGGACAGAATGCCCGTCTGGCGGCCCGTCTGACCGGATACAAGATTGACATCAAGAGCGAGACTCAGGCCATCGAGTCCGGAGAACTTCCGGCCAACTACATGGATATGGCAGAGGAATACGAAGAGGACGGTTATCCGGAGGAGGACTATTCCGGAGAGGATTATCAGGAAGGCGCCGGCTGGGAAGAAGACGGCGCAGATGACGCAGAACCGGACCTGGATTTATACGAAGAATAAACGACAGGAGGGATTCGTGTGGGTACAGCCAGAAAGATTCCCATGCGCAGATGCGTGGGCTGTCAGGAAATGAAACCAAAAAAAGAGCTGCTCCGTGTGATACGGACTCCGGAAGGCGAGTTCTGCCTGGATGAAACCGGAAGAAAAAACGGCCGGGGCGCCTATCTGTGCCGCAATGGGGAATGCCTGGAAAAAGCGGTGAAAAGCAGAGGACTGGAGCGTTCTTTTAAGCAGGCGATTCCCGAGGAAGTATACCAGAACTTACAGAAGGAGCTGACAGAGCTTGAACAGAGATAGAGTATTGCAGATGATTGGCCTGGCCATGAAGGCGGGCAAAGTAAAAAGCGGTGAATTTCTGACGGAGACAGAAGTAAAAAGCGGTGGCGCCTGCCTGGTTGTACTGGCAGGGGATGCTTCGGAGGCCACAAAGAAGAAATTCCGGAATATGTGTGAGTTTTATCAGGTACCTTTCTGTATTTACGGAGATAAAGATACTCTGGGTCATGCAATAGGCAGAGAATTCCGTGCGTCGCTTGCGGTGACGGACGACGGATTTGCAAAAGAAATCCGGAAACGTTTGAATCAAACAGAAGATACGGTTGCATAAAGGAGGTAGTTGAATGTCAAAACTGAGAGTATATGAGCTGGCAAAAGAACTGAACAAGACCAACAAGGAAATGCTCGCCATGCTGAGAGAGCAGGGGATAGATGCGGCAAGCCATATGAGCACTCTTTCTGAGGAGCAGATTGAATCCATGAGAAAGTTTGCGGCTCCGAGAAAGCCGGAGACGGCAGAGGAGAAAACAGAGGCGCCGAAGAAGAAAAATGTGGTCCGGGTTTTCCGGCCCCAGAATACCCAGGGCGGCGGACGCCGTCCAGGCGGAAAAGGCTCCCGTCCGGAAGGAGACAGACGTCAGGGAGGTTCCCGCCCGGAGGGCGAGCGCCGTCAGGGGGCACGTCCGGAAGGAGAACGCCGTCAGGGAGAAGGCTCCCGGGACCGCCTGGCCCGTCCGGAAAACGAGAGAAGAGCCTCCGGCTTCCGGCAGGAAGGTGAAAGACGCCAGGGAGGTTCCCGTCCGGATTCCGACAGACGTCAGGGAGGCCGTCCGGAAGAAGGAAGACGGCAGGAAGGAGAACGCCGTCAGGGAACACGTCCGGAAGGCGAGAGACGTCAGGGCGGAAACCGGCAGGACGGCGACAGAAGAGGAGGCTTCCGCCAGGATTCCGACAGAAGAGGTTCCGGCCGCTCCGGCGAGGACAGAAGAGGCGGTTTCCGTCAGGGCGATTCCAGAAGGGACGGCCAGAGAGATGGACAAAGAGACGGGCAGAGACGGGACAGAAGGGATGACCGCAGAAAGTCCGGACCGGCGATTCCGGCTCCGGCAATTTCCGAGCAGAAACCCAGCCGTTCCAAACCCAAGGACGCATATAAGAAAAAAGATTACCGGAATGAGGAAAACGAAGACAGAATGCCAAAGGGCAAGAAGGGCAGAAATACGCCTCAGGCGAAGATGCCGTCCAGACCTCAGCCGAAGAAGGAACCGAAGGAAGAGCAGATTAAGCAGATTACGATTCCGGAGAAACTGACCATCCAGGAACTGGCAGACAAAATGAAGGTGCAGGCTTCCGCAATTATCAAGAAGCTGTTCCTTCAGGGAAAAGTAGTGACGGTGAACCAGGAAGTGGATTACGATACAGCGGAAGAAATCGCGCTGGATTACGATATCCTCTGCGAGAAGGAAGAAACCGTGGATGTTATCGAGGAGCTGCTGAAGGAAGAAGAAGAGGACGAAAAGAAAATGAAGAAACGTCCTCCGGTTGTCTGTGTCATGGGTCATGTTGACCATGGAAAGACTTCCCTGCTGGACGCTATCCGTCATACACATGTTATCGAGGGAGAAGCCGGCGGCATTACCCAGCACATCGGTGCTTCCGTGGTAACCATCAACGGAGAGAAGATTACGTTCCTGGATACTCCGGGACATGAGGCGTTCACCGCCATGCGTATGCGGGGAGCCAACTCCACGGATATTGCCATTCTGGTAGTTGCCGCGGACGACGGCGTAATGCCCCAGACAGTAGAGGCTATCAACCATGCCAAGGCAGCCGGCATTGAGATTATCGTGGCTGTCAACAAAATTGACAAACCAAGCGCGAATATTGAGCGTGTAAAACAAGAACTGACCGAATACGAACTGATTCCCGAGGACTGGGGCGGAAGCACCATTTTTGTTCCCGTATCCGCCAAGACCGGGGACGGCATTGACGAACTGCTGGAGATGATTCTTCTGACGGCAGAGGTAATGGAACTGAAAGCCAATCCCAACCGCCGGGCAAGAGGACTGGTCATCGAGGCAGAACTGGATAAAGGAAAAGGTCCCGTGGCCACGGTGCTGGTACAGAAAGGTACCCTGCGGATTGGCGACCCGGTAGCGGCAGGCTCCGCTCACGGAAAAGTCCGTGCCATGATGGACGACAAGGGACGGCGGGTAAAAGAAGCCGGACCGTCCATGCCAGTGGAAATTCTGGGACTGAACGACGTGCCCAATGCAGGAGAAGTACTGGTAGGCTGCGGAAATGAAAAAGAGGCCCGCAACTTTGCCGAAACCTTTATCTCCCAGGGAAGGGAAAAACTGCTGGATGACACCAGACAGAGAATGTCCCTGGATGACTTGTTCAACCAGATTCAGGAAGGAAACTTAAAAGAACTGGGCATCGTGGTAAAAGCGGACGTACAGGGTTCTGTGGAAGCACTGAAGCAGAGCCTTCTGAAGCTTTCCAACGACGAAGTGGTTATCAAGATTATTCACGGCGGTGTAGGAGCCATCAACGAATCCGACGTAACCCTGGCCTCCGCTTCCAACGCCATTATCATCGGCTTCAATGTGCGGCCTGACGCGGCTGCCAAGGAGACGGCGGAAAGAGAAGGCGTGGATATGCGGCTTTACCGGGTTATCTACAATGCCATCGAGGATGTGGAAGCTGCCATGAAGGGTATGCTGGAGCCGGTATACGAAGAAAAAGTACTGGGTCATGCAGAAGTACGGCAGACCTTTAAGGCTTCCGGCGTGGGAACCATTGCGGGCGCCTACGTGACCGACGGTATCTTTGAGCGGGACTGCCAGACCCGGATTGTCCGGGACGGCATCGTTATCTACGATGGAAAACTGGCTTCCCTGAGAAGATTCAAGGACGATGTAAAGGAAGTCCGTGCCGGCTATGAATGTGGTTTTGTATTTGAGCGGTTCAACGACGTGAAGGAAGGCGACAGCGTGGAGGCCTTCAAGATGGTGGAGATTCCGCGCTAGGCCGGAAAGGCAGTTGGAATTATGAGAAAGAACAGTATTAAGAATACAAGAGTAAATACAGAGGTACAGCGGGAGCTGTCCGGCATCATCCGGGGCGGGGTGAAAGACCCCCGCATTGCCCCGATGACTTCCGTGGTGACGGTAGAAGTGGCTCCGGATCTGAAGACCTGCAAGGCTTATATCAGTGTGCTGGGAGATGAAAAGGCCCAGTCCGATACTATCCGGGGACTGCAGAGCGCGGAAGGATATATCCGCCGGGAGCTGGCTCACAGACTGAACATGCGCAACACACCGGAAATCCGTTTTGTGCTGGACCAGTCGATTGAATACGGAGTCCGGATGTCGAAAAAAATTGAAGATGTGACCAGAGGACTCCGGGAAGAGGAGGAATAGCCATGAGTATGTTAATCCAGGCAGTGGAAAGAGCAGACAGGATTGCCATTGGCGGTCATGTGCGCCCCGACGGAGACTGTGTGGGCGCCTGCATGGGCGTGTATAACTATATCCGGGAACAGTATCCGGGGAAAGAAATCAGCGTGTACCTGGAAGACATTCCCAATACTCTGAAGTTTATGCAGGGAACCGAAACCATTCTTCATGAAGTGCCGGAAGGAAAGGACTGCCAGCTCTTTATTGCGCTGGACTGCGGCGACATGGAAAGACTGGGATTTTCCGCGCCTCTCTTTAAGCGGGCAGAGCGGACTCTCTGCATTGACCATCATATCAGCAATCAGTCTTTTGCAACGGAAAACTATATTCACGGAGACGCCAGCTCCACCTGCGAGCTGATTTGCCAGCTGCTTCCCGGAGAAAAGATTTCCCGGGAGACTGCGGAGTGTCTCTATACAGGAATCGTCCACGACACGGGAGTGTTCCGGTATACCTGCACTTCTCCGGAAACCTTACGGATGGCGGCGTCCCTGATGGAGAAAGGAATCGACTGTTCCCGGATTATTACCGAGACGTTTGACGAGAAGACCTATGCCCAGAATCAGGTCCTGGGACGTTCTCTGCTGGAGAGTTTTCTTTTCATGGACGGCCACTGTATTGTATCTTCCATCAGTAAGAAGGTTATGAAATTCTATGGGGTACAGCCCAAACACCTGGATGGAATTGTCAGCCAGCTCAAGCTGACCAAAGGAGTGGACGTGGCCATTTTCATGTATGAAGTGGAAAATGGCGTCTATAAAGTCAGTCTCCGTTCCTCAGACGCTGTGGACGTCAGCCGTATCGCCCAGTATTTCGGAGGAGGCGGCCATGTGCGTGCCGCAGGCTACAGTATGAAAGGGACGGTTTACGACGTCATCAACAATCTCTCCCGGGAGATTGAGAAACAGCTTTGTCCGGGAGAAGAAGAGGCATGATGCACGGAGTTTTAAACATCTACAAGGAGAAGGGCTTCACCTCCCACGACGTGGTGGCGAAGCTGAGACGGATAACCGGGCAGAAAAAGATTGGACATACCGGCACCCTGGATCCGGAAGCGGAAGGGGTGCTGCCCGTCTGTCTGGGAAAGGCAACCCGTCTCTGCGACATGCTGACGGACAAGGACAAGACCTATGAGACCGTGCTCCTGCTTGGGCAGGCGACCGACACCCAGGACTGCACTGGAAAGATACTGACGCAGAAGGATACCTCTTTTCTGACAGAGGACCAGGTAAAGGCTGAGGTCCTTTCTTTCCAGGGAGAATATGAGCAGATACCGCCCATGTACTCCGCACTGAAAATAAACGGGAAAAAGCTCTATGAGCTGGCCCGGGACGGAAAAGAAGTAGAGCGGAAGCCCCGGAAGGTCCGGATTCATCAGATTCGGATTCTGGATGTGTCCCTGCCCCGGGTACGGATGGAAGTCACCTGCTCCAAAGGCACTTATATCCGCACCCTCTGCCAGGATATCGGCGAGAAACTGGGCTGCGGCGGGTGCATGGAAAGCCTGGTGCGCACCCGGGTGGAACGGTTTACCCGGGAAGAAGGACTGACTCTTGCCCAGGCCGGGGAAGAGATGGAGGCGGGGACGCTGGCCGCACGGCTGGTTCCCGTGGACCGGATGCTGGACGGCAGAACCCGGGTTTATCTGAAACCGGCAGCGGCAAAGGCTGTCCGTAATGGAAATCCTTTCTGGCCGGGGGATATTCTCTGGCAGGGAGAGAATCATTTCCAGGACTGGCAGGATAAAGAAGAGGCCAGAGTGTACGATGAAAACCGGAATTTCATCGCCGTTTACGCCTGGCAGGAAGCGGAACAGTATTTTAAAATCGTAAAAATGTTTTTTGACAGACCAGAATCAGATAACTGAAAGAGGAGACAAAATGGAGTATATCAGAGGACTGGAGTCCTTCTCTTTTCCAGGCAGAACCGCGGTGACGCTGGGAAAATTCGATGGACTTCACAGAGGACATCAGAAACTGATTTGGCAGATATGCAGGATGAAGAAAGAAAGACACACCGCTTCCGTGGTGTTTGCGTTTGACATGCAGCCCTTTTTTGAAAAAACCGGGAAGACGGGAGCCGGAATCATGACCAATAAAGAGAGACGGAGCAGACTGGACGGCAAAGTGGATTTCCTGCTGGAGTGCCCCTTTTCGGATGACATTCTTTCCATGGAGGCAGAGGATTTTCTGCAGAACGTACTCCATGACCTGCTTCATGCGGCCTGCGTTGTAGTCGGCCCGGATTTCCATTTCGGATACGGAAAAAGAGGCGACGTGCAGATGCTCAGGGACTGGGCTGAAAAACTGGACTATGAACTTCTGGTCGTGCCGAAGGAAGTGTACGGGGACCGGGAAATCAGCAGCTCCTACATCCGGGAAGAACTCCGGAAAGGGAACATGAAAAAAGTCAGCGCCATGCTGGGCTATCCCTACACGGTGGAAGGCACGGTGGAACACGGGGCGCAGCTGGGGCGAAAATACGGGTTTCCTACGGTGAACATCCATCCGGCGCCGGAAAAACTGCTTCCGCCAAACGGCGTGTACATGGCCGGCGTGAAACTGGATGGAATCTGGTATAACGGCATCGGAAACATCGGATACAAACCGACGGTCAGCAGCGAGCACCGGATGCTTATCGAGTGCCATCTGCTGGATTATCAGGGGAATGCTTACGGAAAAGACGTGCAGATTCAGCTCTATGAATTCCGCAGACCGGAGATGAAATTCGCTTCCATGGACGAGTGGAAGGCACAGATTGATTCCGACATCGCCTGGGGAGAAAAATATTTTCAGTACCGTACTTGACACGGGATTTTCCCCATGGTATATTTATCTGGTTGTAACCGGTATTCGGCAGACGGAAGACTCCACCGCTGCTTAATACCAGGGGATTTTAAGAGATAGCAGGAGGTAGAAAAACATGATTACAAAGGAAATGAAAGCACAGATTATCGCAGAGTATGGAAGAAGCGAAGGCGACACCGGTTCACCGGAAGTTCAGGTAGCACTTCTGACAGCCAGAATCAACGACCTGACCGAGCACTTCAAGAACAATCCGAAGGACCATCACTCCAGAAGAGGTCTTCTGAAGATGGTTGGACAGAGAAGAGGACTTCTTGCATACCTGAGAAAGATTGATATTGAAAGATACCGTTCTCTGATTGAACGTCTGGGACTGAGAAAGTAATCCAGTGGAAAAACCGGGAGAGAAAGCGTAACGCTTTCTCTCCTTTTTGCGCGATACGCACGGAGGGCGACCGCCGTGCCTGGCACGAGCGGGCATCCGACGGGCAACGGTCATCGAGCGGCAATGCCGCGAGATGAGCGAGGTATCGCGGTGAGCGGGTAGGGGAAGGAATCTTCCCCTATCCGCTCTTGCAACACTTTTCCGGTTATGGTATAATAATTCAGATTATGGGCAGATTATGGGCCGAGACCACTGAAAAGCCGGGTTCCGGGGAAACCGTTTTTTCAGTAGTTTCGGAGATTTTCTGTCTGATAAATTAAGAAAGGAAGAACACTATGTACAAAAAATTCGAGATGGAGCTGGCAGGCAGAACCCTCCGGGTAGACGTTGACCGTGTGGCGAAGCAGGCAAACGGCGCCGCACTGATGCACTATGGCGATACGGTTGTACTTTCCACCGCAACCGCTTCAGAAAAGCCAAGGGAAGGCGTGGATTTCTTCCCGCTGAGCGTGGAATACAATGAAAAAATGTACGCGGTCGGAAAGATTCCGGGCGGCTTTAATAAAAGAGAGGGAAAAGCGTCCGAAAACGCAATCCTGACCGACCGTGTCATCGACCGGCCCATGCGTCCGCTGTTCCCCAAGGATTACAGAAATGACGTAACCCTGGAGAACCTGGTGCTGTCCGTGGACCAGGACTGCTCACCGGAACTGACTGCCATGCTGGGCTCTGCCATTGCCGTGGCGATTTCCGATATTCCCTTTGACGGCCCGACCGCATCCACTCAGGTAGGTCTGGTAGACGGGGAGCTGGTATTTAACCCCACCGAGGCCCAGAAAGAGGTTTCCGACTTACAGCTTACCGTGGCATCCACAAGAGAAAAAGTTATCATGATTGAAGCCGGAGCCAACGAGGTGCCGGAAGATAAGATGCTGGAGGCAATCTTTGCGGCCCATGAGGTGAACCAGAAGATTATTGCCTTTATCGATGAGATTGTGGCAGAGTGCGGAAAACCGAAACATGAGTACATTCATTTCTCTGTGCCGGAAGAGCTTTTTGCCGCCATCCAGGAAATCGTTCCTCCCCAGGAAATGGAAGAGGCCGTTTTCACAGATGACAAGCAGACCAGAGAAGAAAATATCCGTGTCATTACCGAGAGACTGGAAGAAGCGTTCGCCGACAACGAAGAATGGCTGGAGAAACTGCCGGACGCAGTGTACCAGTATCAGAAAAAGACCGTGCGGAAGATGATTCTGAAAGACCACAAACGTCCCGACGGCAGGGATATCGAGGAGATTCGTCCCCTGGCCGCAGAAGTGGACCTGCTTCCGAGAGTACACGGTTCTGCCATGTTTACCAGAGGACAGACTCAGATCTGTACCGTGACCACCCTGGCGCCTCTTTCCGAGGCACAGAGACTGGACGGCCTGGACGAGACCCAGACCTCCAAGAGATATATGCACCACTATAACTTCCCGTCTTACTCTGTAGGCGAGACCAGACCTTCCAGAGGACCGGGACGGCGGGAAATCGGACACGGAGCCCTGGCAGAGAGGGCCCTGGTTTCGGTGCTTCCTTCTGAGGAAGAATTCCCCTACGCTATCCGGACGGTATCCGAGACGTTTGAGTCCAACGGTTCCACGTCCCAGGCCAGCGTGTGTGCATCCTCCATGTCCCTGATGGCTGCCGGCGTGCCCATTAAGACTGCCGTGGCAGGAATTTCCTGCGGTCTGGTGACTGGAGATACCGATGACGATTACATCGTACTGACCGACATCCAGGGACTGGAAGACTTCTTTGGTGACATGGACTTCAAGGTGGCAGGAACCCATAAGGGAATTACCGCCATTCAGATGGATATTAAGATTCACGGCCTGACCAGACCGATTATCGAGGAAGCGATTGCCCGCACCAGAAAGGCAAGACTGTACATTCTGGATGAAGTAATGAGCAAGGCTATCGCAGAGCCCAGACCGGAAGTAGGAAAATACGCACCGAAGATTATCCAGATGACCATCGACCCCCAGAAGATTGGAGAAGTGGTTGGTCAGAGAGGAAAGACCATCAATACCATTATTGAGAGAACCGGTGTGAAGATTGACATCACCGACGACGGCAGCGTATCCATCTGCGGAACCGACGCAGAGAACATGGAGAAGGCCAGACAGATGGTGGCTACCATTGTAACCGACTTCGAGGCCGGCATGGTACTGGAAGGCGATGTGGTAAGCATCAAGAAGTTCGGCGCTTTCATCGAATTTGCACCGGGCAAAGAAGGGATGGTACACATTTCCAAGATTGCCAAGAAGAGAATCAACAAGGTAGAGGATGTACTTTCTATCGGCGACCACGTAAAGGTGGTATGCCTTGGAAAGGACGAGATGGGAAGATTAAGCTTCAGCATCAAGGATGTTGTAGAAGACTAGAACTGCATAACAGCCGATTCAGGCAGGATGTACGAAAGTGCATCCTGCCTGTTCTATTTCCCGCCCGGTCACATATATTGTGTAAAGAGGTGGACAAGATGAAAAGAAACCGAAAAGAGCAGATTCTCTCCATCCTGGCAGAGAACCTGCGCGGCATTCTGGAAAGGGAAACGCCGGATATGGAAACGCTGGAAGAGATAAGGCTTCGGGAAGAGCAGCCCCTGGGAATCCGTCAGGGCGGCCGGGAGCGGCTTCTGGAACACCGGGTTACCGGAGCGGAGCTCCGGGAAACCCTGGAATACATCTCCGGCTATTCTCTCTATGCTTACGAAAATGAGATGCGGCAGGGCTTTCTCACCGTGGAGGGAGGACACCGGGTGGGAATCGCCGGGAAAATCATTCTCCAGGACGGGGCAGTAAAGAATTTCCAGTACATATCTTCCGTGAACATCCGCATTTCCCATGAAATTCCAGGCTGTGCCGACCGGCTGTTTCCGGCAGTGCTGGAGGAAGGAAAACTCTGCCATACCCTGATTATTTCCCCTCCTGGCCGCGGGAAGACGACTCTGCTCCGGGACATGGTGCGGCAGATTTCCGATGGGAACCGGTGGGTGCAGGGACAGAATGTAGGAGTGGTGGATGAGCGTTCCGAGATAGGGGGCTGCTTCCAGGGCGTGCCCCAGAACCGGCTGGGAAGCCGTACGGATATTCTGGATAACTGTCCCAAAGCAGAGGGGATGATGATGCTTATCCGGGCCATGGCGCCCCGGGTGGTAGCAGTGGATGAGGTCGGCACGAAGCAGGACCTGGAAGCCCTTGGCTACGCCATGCACTGTGGGGCCACCCTGCTGGCCACGGTTCACGGGACCTCTCTGGAGGAAATCCGGGCAAAACCGCTGTTTTCTTCCCTGGTAAAGGGGCAGGAGTTCGGACGCTATATCGTCCTGGACGCCCGGGGCGCCACCGGGAAGATAGAAGGAATCTATGACCGTCAGGGGGAACCGGTTTGTATCTGAAAATACTGGGAAGTCTGCTGGTGATACTGGGAGCGGCGGCCTGGGGAGCTTCTGCGTCCGGGGAACTGCGGAAGCGCCTGGAAGAGCTGGGGTACCTGGAACGCATTATCTGGCAGATAAACGGGGAGATGTCCTACACAAAAGCCCCTCTGGGGGAAGTGTTCCGGCGGGTAGAAAAACGAATCCGGGAGCCCTACCGGAGCTGGCTTGCCGGAATCCGGAAGGAAATGGAAGGCAGGGCCGGTCTGGATTTTGGAAGTCTCTGGGAGAAACGGACCGGCAGGGACCTGAAAGGAACATTTTTAAAGAAGGAAGACCGGGACGAGCTGGCCGGTCTGGGACACCAGATGGGCTATCTGGATGTGCGGATGCAGGAAGAGACACTGTCCTGGTATGCCGGAAGACTTGCCAGAGAAAGGCAGGAACTGCTGGCGGGACTCAAAGAGAAACAGCGGATTCTGGGATGCCTGAGCGTGGCAGGCGGCATTTTTCTGGTCGTGCTGTTCTTCTAAAAGAAAGCAGAAGGGGAGAAAAGAATGGACGTAAACCTGATATTTAAAATTGCGGCGGTAGGAATTCTGGTTTCGGTACTAAGCCAGGTGCTCCGGCACAGCGGCCGGGAGGAACAGGCCTTTCTGACCAGCTTTGCCGGCCTGCTTCTGGTTCTGTTCTGGATTCTTCCCTATGTGTACGAGCTGTTTGACAATATCCGGCGGCTGTTTTCTCTGTAAAGGCAGAAAGGAGGCAAACGGATGACCATAGTACGGATAGCGCTGCTGGGGGTGGTGGGCTGTCTTCTGGCACTGCAGTTTAAAAGCGGAAAATCAGAGTATGGCATTTACCTGAGCGTGGGTGTAAGCCTGGTGCTGTTTTTCTTCATGGGTTCCAGTCTGGAGGTGCTGGTGGACATGGTGGAGACCCTCAGTTCCTATATCAGTATCGACAGCGTTTACGTGGAAACCATGCTGAAGATGCTGGGGGTGACCTATCTTGCGGAATTTGCCTCAGGAATCTGTAAAGACGCCGGCTACCAGACGATTGCCGGACAGATAGAGATTTTTGCGAAACTGACCATTCTGGTACTGAGTATGCCGGTGCTTTTGGCCCTGCTTCAGACCATACAGGAATTTTTGCGGTAGGAGAGGCATATGAAAGAGTACAGGAAGACGGGCAGACGCTGCCGGAGAAACCGGTGGCCGGCCCTGGCGGCGTGTGCGCTTGTTCTGGTGTTTCTCTGGGGAGGCGTTCCTTCCCGGCAGACCGCCGCCTTAAGCCGGGTGCAGGCGGCGGAAGAGACGGAAGAAGAGGAAGCGGCGGAAGGGGAGGTTTCTCCGGAGCAGGAAGAGGAAATTCTGACGTGGATGGAGGAGTCCGTTCTGGATGAAGGGGAACTGCAGGATCTGAACCGGGCGCTGGAAGAGATGCTTCCGGACAGCGGCGTATCCTTTTCCCAGGTGCTTTCTTCCCTGATTCGGGGCGACGGGGAAGAGACGGGAAAACTTCTGGGAAGCTTTTTTTCAGACAGCCTTTTCTATGCGGTAAAACAGACGAAGAGCACAGCGGGATACCTGCTGGCCGTCATTATGGGCGCTGCCCTGTTCGGGCACTGCGCCCAGGTGTTTCAGAGCAGGCAGACGGCGGATATCGCCTTTTACATGATGTATGTTCTGCTGATTACGCTCTGCCTGAAAAGCTTTCAGCTGGCGGCAGGGACGGTGGGGGAAAGTCTGGAACAGCTTCTAACGTTCATGCAGATACTGGGTCCGGTATATTTCTTATGCATGGCAGTATCCACCGGAAGCGTGACGGCAGTCGCCTTTTACAATGTGGTACTCCTGCTTATCGGTCTGGTGGAAACGGTGATAATCCGGGTGCTGCTTCCCCTGATTCACGTGGCCCTGTTGATTCGGCTTATGAATTCCCTGACTCTGGAATCCCGGATTTCCCGCTTCGCGGAACTTCTGGAAACCGTGGTGGGATGGAGTCTGAAAACGCTTCTGGCCCTGGTGACGGGGGTGGGGATTGTACAGGGACTTCTGAATCCGGCCCTGGATACGGTCCGGCAGAATGCCCTGACCCGGGGACTGGAGATGATTCCGGGTATTGGAGATGTGGCAGGAGGGATTGGCGAAGTGGTGCTGGGAACGGCAGTGCTTATCAAAAACGGAACCGGAGTGGCGGGGCTTATCTGCTGTGTGGCAGTCTGCCTGGTGCCGGTGGTGAACATGGCCGTGCCGGTGCTCTGGTATCAGTGCGTGGCGGCTCTGGCGCAGCCGGTGTCGGACAGACGGATTACGGACGCCCTGGGGAGCGTGGCGGCAGCCTATAGGATGATGCTGAAGCTGGTGCTTTCCACCGGCGTGCTGTTTCTGCTTACCATTGCGGTGTCCGCCGCGTTTACTGGCTGACAGGGAGGGACGGTTATGATGGATTATCTGCTGGAATGGGTGCGGAACCTGTCCAGTTATCTGGTTCTGGTGACGGTGGTGTCCCATGTGGCGCCGGAGGGAACCTGCCAGAAATACCTGCGTTTTTTCGCCGGTCTGGTACTGGCAGTACTGCTGGCGTCGCCGCTGCTGGAGCTTTTGCACCTGACGGACACCTTCACCGGGCTGTATGAAAGCGCGGTTTATGAACAGCAGCTTCGGGAGATGGAGGAGGCGTCCCGGTTTCTGGAAAATCTGGAGGAGCCCCTCTGGGAGGAAGGAAGTGAGGATATCTGGACAGAAAATGGAGCTGGAAGCAGCTCATAAAACCAGGCAAAGGAAAAAAGGAGCAGTGGCTCATTGTGCTGCTGGCAGGGCTTCTGCTTCTGGTTATCGCTCTTCCCACGGGAGGTGGCAGTACCGGGGGAACGGAAGAAGCAAAGACGGAAGACACGGCCCGGACAGCGGCAGACGCGGACTCCCTGGAAGCTTATACCCGGAACCTGGAGGAGCGGCTTTCCGAAACCCTTTCCAAAGTTCAGGGAGTGGGGGAAGTCTCCGTGATGATAACCATTTCCTCCACCGGGGAAAAGGTGGTGGAAAAAGACCGGGAAACCTCCTCGGAACAGTCCGGGGACGGGGACAGCCAGAGCAGTACCAGAAGCAGCAGTTCCGAGACCACGGTTTATACGGGGGATTCTCAGACGCCCTATGTCAGCCGGGAGCTGGTGCCCCGGATTGAAGGAGTGGCCGTTATCGCCCAGGGCGGGGACGACCCGGTGACCGTGGAAGCCATTACGGAGGCGGTGGAAGCATTATTCGGCGTAGAGCCGCATAAGATTAAAGTGATGAAGAGCAGTGAAACGAAATAACGGGAGGAAGGACGTTGAAACGATTAGTAAAAAGAAACCAGATTATCATTGCTGCCCTGGCCGTAATGATTGCCGTGGCAGGCTACCTGAATTATTCCGGCCGTCTCTTTGGGGACGCCGGTACCAGTGAAGAGACGGGAAGTGACCTGGCGAACCAGGAGCTTCTGGATATCTCCGAGGAGGACGCCGCCCTGACGGACGGGGAGGCGGAAGGAGAAGTGGCGGACGCGGAAGTGGAAGGCACACCGGGCGAGGCCGTCCTGACCAGCTCCGAGGCCGGCAGTGTGGTTGCAGAGGCCAAGGTGAGCAGGGAACAGGTCCGGGCAAAGAACAAGGAAACGCTTCAGGCCATTATTGACGATGATTCCCTGACAGATGAGCAGAAGTCAGACGCAGTGGCCCAGATGGTAGAGATTACTGAACTGGCCGAGCAGGAAGTGGCTGTGGAGACGCTTCTGGCCTCCAAGGGATTTACGGAGTCCGTGGTAAGCCTGACGGCAGACTCCGCCGACGTGGTGGTAAATCAGAGCAGCTTAAGCGACGCCCAGCTTGCCCAGATTGAAGACATTGTCACCAGAAAGACGAATATCGCGCCGGCCAGCATCGTCATTACTTCCATTCACAGCGGGGAGGAAGCAGCAGAAGAATAGAGAAACCGCCGGGAACCAGGGAAATGATTTGCACGAAGGTGCGGTCTGTGTTACACTAGGAAAGAATGCCGGCCATGCCGGAGAAAAAAGGAACGTAAATGAGGAGTCTGAGATGGAAGATTTTATCAGTGAAATAAAAAAGAGAAGAACCTTTGCGATTATTTCCCACCCGGATGCGGGAAAAACAACCCTGACGGAGAAGTTTCTGCTGTACGGGGGCGCCATTGCCCAGGCCGGTTCCGTAAAAGGAAAGGCAACAGCAAGGCACGCCGTTTCGGACTGGATGGAGATAGAAAAGGAAAGAGGTATTTCGGTTACTTCTTCCGTGCTGCAGTTTCAGTACGGCGGCTACTGCATTAATATCCTGGATACGCCGGGCCACCAGGACTTTTCCGAGGATACTTACCGGACCCTGATGGCGGCGGATTCCGCCGTTATGGTAATTGACGGGTCCAAAGGCGTGGAGGCCCAGACCAGAAAACTTTTCAAGGTCTGTGTGATGCGCCACATTCCGATTTTTACCTTTATCAACAAAATGGACCGGGAGGCCATGGACACCTTTGACCTTCTGGATGACATTGAAAAAGAGCTGGGCATCGCCACCTGCCCCATCAACTGGCCTATCGGCTCCGGAAAGGAGTTCCGGGGCGTGTATGACCGGAATACAAAAGAACTGGAGCTTTTCTATGACACGCGGAAAGGAACCGTTATGGGGGAAGTGAAAAAAGTTCCCATCCGCAGTGAGGAGGCGGCACAGTCCGTCACTTCGGAGCAGTATGAAAAGCTGGAAGAGGAGATTGAACTTCTGGACGGAGCCAGCGCGGAATTCGACCAGGAACTGGTGAGTCAGGGAAAACTCTCCCCGGTGTTCTTTGGCTCGGCGCTGACCAACTTCGGTGTGGAGACCTTTCTGGAACATTTCCTGAAAATGACCACGCCGCCTCTGCCCAGAATGTCGGACAAAGGAGAGATTGACCCCATGAAGGAGACGGACTTCTCTGCCTTTGTGTTTAAAATCCAGGCAAACATGAATAAGGCGCACCGGGACAGAATTGCGTTTATGCGAATCTGTTCCGGTGAATTTCACGCAGGTATGGACGTGTTTCATGTCCAGGGCGGAAAAAAGGTGCGTCTTTCCCAGCCGCAGCAGCTGATGGCCAGCGAGAGAAAGATGGTGGAGACGGCGTACGGCGGGGACATCATCGGTGTCTTTGACCCGGGAATTTTCTCCATCGGGGACACCCTGACCACATCCCCGGAAAAATTTGCCTATGAAGGGATTCCCACCTTTGCGCCGGAACATTTCGCCCGGGTGCGTCAGGTGGACACCATGAAACGGAAGCAGTTTATCAAGGGAATCAGCCAGATTGCCCAGGAAGGAGCCATTCAGATTTTCCAGGAATTCAATACCGGTATGGAAGAAATCATCGTGGGCGTAGTAGGCGTCCTTCAGTTTGACGTGCTGAAATACCGGCTGGAAAATGAGTACCGGGTAGACATCCGGATGGACACCCTGCCCTATGAGCATATCCGCTGGATAGAAAACGAGGACATCGACATGGACAGGCTGACCGGCACCTCCGACATGAAAAAAATCAAGGACCTGAAAGACCGGCCCCTCCTTCTGTTTGTCAACGACTGGAGCATCCGTCTGGTGCAGGAGAGAAACCCGGGACTTATACTGTCTGAATTCGGCCGTTCTTAGAAAAATCCCTTTACCCGGGGGGTTTCCCCGTTTTGGAAATTATGGTATAATACGGACAGATGTTTAAGTGATGGGAAAAATACCTTAAAAGGAGGTTTTTTAATGAGCAGAGAAGAAAAGAACAGCTACACCATGGCAGCTGAGGAAAGCCTCGGCGAAGTGCAGATTGCGGACGAAGTGGTGGCGATTATCGCAGGCCTTGCGGCCATGGAAGTGGAGGGTGTATCCTCCATGGCGGGAAATGCCACGAGAGAGCTGATTGCAAAGCTTGGCATGAAAAGTCTCTCCAAAGGGGTCAGGGTAGACGTGCTGGAAGGCATCGTAACCGTATCCCTGGCACTGAATCTGAAATACGGAGAGAACATCATGGAGACCACTGCAAAAGTGCAGGAGAAGGTCAAAGCGGCCATTGAAAATATGACAGGCCTGACCGTGGCCGACGTTAACGTCCGGGTTGCCGGCGTGGACATGCCGGAAGAGAATTAGGCTCTGCCGGGAAAAATACAGCAGGATTTTAGGAGAAAGACATGGGAAGAAGCGAGCTCAGAGAGCATATATTCAAGATGATATTTGGTGTGGAGTTTTCCGGGGACACTCCGGCTGCCGAGCAGTTTGAACTGTATCTGAACCAGCTGGAGCAGGTGTCGGAGAAGGACTACGCCTATATGCTGCAGAAGGCCCGGGCCGTGCTGGAGCACCTGGAGGAGATTGACAGCCTGATTAACACCCATTCCAGCGGATGGAAGACCAGCCGGATGAACAAGGTGGATCTGACTATTTTAAGACTGGCCGTCTATGAGATGAAATGGGATGAGGACATTCCGGAAAAAGTGGCCGTCAATGAGGCTGTGGAGCTTGCAAAGCGGTTTTCCGGTGATGAGGGACCGGCCTTTGTCAACGGTATCCTGGGAAAGATGATGTGATTTGGCACAGATGAAGAACGTATATACAGTCAGGGAAGTCAACGCTTACATCAAAAACATGTTTGCGCAGGACTTCATGCTGAATCGGATTTATGTAAAAGGGGAAGTGTCCAATGTCAAATACCACACTTCCGGTCATATTTATTTTTCGCTGAAAGATGAGTCCGGAACGATTGCCTGCGTTATGTTTGCCGGGCAGCGGAGCGGGCTTTCTTTTCGCATGAGCGAAGGGCAGCAGGTCATTGTACTGGGAAGTATCCGCGTCTATGAGCGGGACGGAAAGTATCAGCTCTACGCCCGGGAAATCGTACTGGACGGTGCCGGCCTGCTTTATGAGAAATTTCAGGCTCTCAAAAAGGAACTGGAAGAGATGGGGATGTTTGCCCCGGAATACAAAAAGCCCATTCCCCGGTATGCCTTCCGGGTGGGCGTGGTGACCGCTTCCACCGGTGCGGCGGTGCGGGATATTATCCAGATATCCCACAGGCGCAATCCCTATGTCCAGCTTCTGCTCTGCCCGGCCCAGGTGCAGGGAGAGGGTGCTGCGGACAGCATTGTAAAAGCCATCCGGACCGTGGATGCGGCAGGCGTGGATGTAATGATAGTAGGAAGAGGCGGCGGCTCCATGGAGGACTTGTGGGCTTTCAATGAGGAAAAAGTAGCCCGTGCGGTGTTTGACTGCAGGACTCCGGTGATTTCGGCTGTGGGCCATGAGACAGACACCACGATTATTGATTATGTGGCGGATTTACGCGCGCCCACTCCCTCGGCGGCGGCAGAGCTGGCGGTTTTTTCCCTGGCCGAGTTTCAGGGGAAACTGCTGGAAGGAAAGGCCGCGCTTTCCCGGGCCATGTCCGGAAAACTGAAGGAGCAAAAGCTGCTTCTGGCGCAGAAAAAAATGCGCATTTCCCGGCAGAGCCCCCGGACCCGGGTGCTGGATTACCGGCAGAGACTGGCTTCCCTGGAAGAAAAACTTCCCGGGGAGATGAACCGGAAGCTGGAGGAAGCGGCCAGAAGGAGAGAGGCGCTGGGAGAAAAACTGCCCCGTCTGATGAGAGACCGGCTAAATGCCAGCCGGCACAGACTGGAAGTCTGTATTCAGCGGCTAAAGGGCCTGTCCCCTCTGGAAAAGCTGAACCAGGGCTATGCCTGGGTGGCAGATGAGAAGGGACATGCCATACGGCAGACGGCAGATGTAAAGCCGGGCGACCGGCTCCTGATTCATGTAAGGGACGGACGCATCCGGGCCCTGGCCGAAGAGGCGGAAAAGGAGGAATACCATGTCTGAGGAAATCAGAAACGAGGAGACAGGCGAAGGGAAAGAAGAAACCCTGGACAGCCTTTTTGAGAAGCTGGACACTGTGGCGGAGAACCTGGAGAAAGGGGACCTGTCCCTGGAGGAATCCTTCCGGCTTTATAAGCAGGGAATGGACATGCTCCGGCAGTGCAGCGAGAAGATAGACCAGGTGGAGAAGCAGGTACTGATTCTGGAAGAGAATGGAGAGACACATGAATTTTAAAGCGTTGCAGGAACAGAAGACCCGGGAAGTGGAAGCGGTTCTGAAAGCGTATCTTCCCAGACCGGAAGGATACCAGAAGGAAATTATGGAGGCCATGGAATACAGCCTCCTGGCAGGCGGGAAGCGGCTGCGCCCCCTGCTGATGCGGGAAACCTTTCTGATGTTCGGGGGAACAGGAAAGATCATTGAACCCTTTATGGCAGCCCTGGAAATGATACACACCTATTCCCTGGTCCACGATGATTTGCCTGCCATGGACAACGATGAGTACCGCAGGGGGAGAAAAACCACCCATGTGGTCTATGGAGAGGCCATGGGCATTCTGGCTGGGGACGCTCTTTTAAACTATGCTTTTGAGACGGCCCTGACGGCCTTTGACACAGCCCCGGAGAAAGCGCCGGAAGTGGGGAGGGCCCTGCAGATTCTGGCCCGGAAGGCGGGCATTTACGGCATGATAGGCGGACAGACCGTGGATGTGGCCCAGAGCGGAAAAAGCCTGGACCGGGATATGCTGGATTTTATCTATGCACTGAAAACAGGCGCCCTGATTGAAGCGGCCATGATGGTGGGAGCCGTGCTGGCAGGCGCCACCGAAGAGCAGGTAAAGACGGTGGAGAAAATCGCCGGAGACATCGGTCTGGCCTTCCAGATAGAAGACGATATTCTGGATGTGACCAGTACTACGGAGGAACTGGGAAAACCGGTTCACAGCGATGAAAAAAACGAGAAGACAACCTATGTGACCATACGGGGCCTTGCGGGGGCCCGGGAAGACGCGGCGGCCGTTTCCAGGGAGGCAGTGGAACTCCTGGAAGGACTGGGATATGAGAATCCCTTCCTGGTCTGGCTGGTGGGCGAACTGGTACACAGGAAAAAATAGAGAGGTGAGAGGCCATGTATCTGGAAAAAATCCAGAAGGCGAACGATATCCAGCTGCTGGAAGAGGAGGAACTTCCCGTTCTGGCGGAGGAAATCAGGGATTTTCTCATCGAGAAAATCAGCAGGTCCGGGGGGCACCTGGCGTCCAACCTGGGAGTGGTGGAGCTGACCATTGCCATGCACCGGATCTTCCATCTGCCGGAAGATAAGATTATCTGGGATGTAGGACACCAGTCCTACACGCACAAGCTGCTGACGGGAAGACGGGAGGGGTTTGACGGCCTCCGGAAATATGGAGGCATGAGCGGATTCCCCAAACGGAAGGAAAGCGACTGTGACGCCTTTGACACGGGGCACAGTTCCACCTCCGTATCGGCAGGACTTGGATATGTCCGGGGCCGGGACATCCGGGGGGAGGAGTATTCCGTTGTCTCTGTCATCGGGGACGGGTCCCTGACCGGGGGAATGGCCTATGAGGCGTTGAACAACGCGGCCACCCTGAAAACAAATTTTATTATCGTTCTGAATGACAACAACATGTCCATATCCCAGAATGTGGGCGGGATGTCCCGGTATCTGGACGACGTCCGCACCACGGAGGCCTACACGGACTTTAAGAGCGCCGTGGAAAACGCCATCGGAAGTTTTCCGGTAGGCGGGGATAAAATCGTGCGGCACCTGCGGCGGACGAAAAACAGCATTAAGCAGCTTTTTGTGCCGGGAATGTTTTTTGAGGATATGGGAATCAAATATCTGGGACCGGTAAACGGCCATGACATCCGGGCTCTGGAGCGGGCCTTTCAGGAGGCAAAGCGGGTCCGCGGGCCGGTACTGCTTCATGTCCTGACCCGGAAGGGAAAAGGCTACTGGCCGGCAGAAGAGAATCCGGCCAGGTTCCATGGAACGGCACCTTTTGACATTGCCACCGGGGAACCCCTGAAAAAGAAAACGAAGGACAGCTATACCGACGTGTTTTCCAAGGTCATGCTGGATATGGGAAAGAAGGATAAGCGTCTGACCGCCATTACCGCGGCCATGGAGGACGGAACCGGACTGGCGGCGTTTCACCGGCATTTTCCGGACCGCTTTTTTGACGTGGGCATTGCGGAGGGACATGCGGTGACGTTTTCCGCGGGACTGGCGGCGGCCGGACTGCACCCGGTATTTGCCGTTTATTCCTCTTTTCTTCAGCGGGGATATGACCAGATAATTCACGACGTCTGTCTGCAGAATCTGCCGGTTACCTTTGCCATCGACCGGGCAGGGCTTGTGGGAAGCGACGGAGAGACCCATCAGGGAATCTTCGACTTGTCCTATCTCTCTGCCATTCCCAACATGACGGTAATGGCCCCCAAGAACAAATGGGAGCTGGCGGACATGCTGCGGTTTGCCGTGCGTATGGAATCTCCGGCCGCCCTGCGGTATCCGAGGGGCGAGGCCAGTGAGAATTTCCGGGAATTCCGCAGCCCTGTGGAGTACGGGAAAAGTGAGTGGATTTATGAAGAAGAAGACATCGCCGTTATCGGCGTGGGACATATGATGGATACGGCGGCAGAAGTCAGACGGCTTCTGAAGAACACCGGCTACAACTGTTCGCTGGTAAACGCCCGGTTTGTAAAACCGCTGGACGGCGGTATGCTCCGGGAGCTGGCGAAAGACCATCAGCTGATTCTCACTGTGGAGGAAAATGTAAAGACCGGGGGATACGGGGAACAGGTGGAGGCATTTGTGGAAGACCAGAACCTGCCGGTCCATGTGCTGACGGCGGCGCTGCCGGACGATTACATCGAGCACGGAAGTGTGGATATTCTCCGGGAGGAAGTCCTTCTGGATGCGCCTTCCATTACGGCCCGGACCGTGACGGCCTGGCTGATGATAAACGCAGATACGAAGAAAGGACAGAAGGAATGAAAGAACGGCTGGATATTCTGCTTGTAAAACGGAATCTGGCGCCTTCCCGGGAAAAGGCGAAGGCGGTGATTATGGCAGGAAATGTATATGTGGACGGCCAGAAAGAGGACAAGGCGGGAAGCACCTTCCCGGAAGACGCCGTTATCGAGGTGCGGGGACACGCCCTTCCCTATGTGAGCCGGGGCGGACTGAAACTGGAAAAAGCCATGAGAAATTTTGACTTGTCGGTGGAAGGGAAAGTCTGCACCGACGTGGGCGCTTCCACCGGAGGATTTACCGACTGTATGTTACAGAACGGCGCCAGAAAGGTCTTCGCCATTGACGTGGGCAGAGGACAGCTGGACTGGAAACTCCGCCAGGATGAGCGGGTGGTCTGTATGGAAAAAACCAACATCCGCTATGTGACGCCGGAAGACCTGGGAGAACCCATTGATTTTTCCTCTATCGACGTATCGTTTATTTCCCTGGACAAAGTCCTGCCTGCCGTGCGGGCGTATCTGACAGAGGAAGGAGAAATCGTCGCCCTGGTAAAGCCTCAGTTCGAGGCCGGCAGGGAAAAGGTAGGGAAAAAGGGAGTGGTACGGGATAAAAGCACCCATCTGGAAGTGCTGGAACATATCACCGGAACAGCCCTTTCCCTTGGATTTCAGATAAAGGCGCTGGATTTTTCTCCCATAAAAGGACCGGAAGGAAACATCGAGTATCTGATGCATCTGAAAAAATGTCCTGCGGGTTCGGAATATCTGGCGGAAACTATCAATCTCAGAGCCGTGGCGGACGCGGCATTTGACACACTGGCAAAGAAAGAATAAGACTGCGTATGATGGAACACTTTTATATTATTACAAACGAAGGAAAAGACGAAAATCACAAAATTACGGAGCAGGTGGCCCGGTTCCTGGAGAACGAGGGACGGACCTGGGCCAGTTCCATGCCCGGCGTCCTGGGCCGGGGGGCGGTCCCGGAAGTCCCGGCGGACACGGACTGCGCCCTGGTTATCGGAGGGGACGGCACCTTCCTGCAGGCCGCCCGGAAGCTGTTCGGGACGGAGATTCCGCTCCTTGGCATCAACATGGGAACCCTGGGATACCTGACCGAGGTGGAGGTGCACCATGTGGAGGAAGGACTGAACCAGCTGCTGTCCGGCAATTATACCATTGAGAGCAGGATGATGCTTTACGGCTCCATCCATGAGAAGCACCGGGATGTGGCTTTTAATGATATCGTGGTGACGAGAAACGGGCCTTTGCGGGTCCTGCAGTTTAATCTGTATGTCAACGGGGCGTTTCTGAATTCCTATCAGGCGGACGGGATTCTGGTGTCCACGCCGAACGGTTCCACGGCCTATAATCTGTCCGCCGGCGGACCGATTGTGGAGCCCACGGCTTCCCTTCTGGTGGTAACGCCCATTTGTCCCCATGCCCTGAATTCCAGCAGTATCATTCTGTCGGACGAAGATGAGATTGTTATCGAAATCGGGTCCAGACGGAACCAGGATACGGAAGCGGCCGTGACCTTTGACGGGGAGGACGTGACGGTTTTGCATACCGGTGACCGGGTACATATCCGGAAGGCCTGGCAGACCACCCGGATTGTGAAGCTTAACAAAATCAGTTTTTTGGAAACTCTGCGTGAGAAGTTGAAAGGAAATTAGAACATGAAAGGCAGTCGCCATACGAAAATAGTAGAGCTTATAGGAAAATACCAGATTGAGACCCAGGAGGAACTGGCGGAATATCTGAACCAGGCCGGCTTTCATGTGACCCAGGCCACGGTGTCCCGGGATATCCGGGACCTGAAGCTGACCAAGGTCCCGGCGGCAAACGGCAGACAGCGCTACGCCGTACTTCAGGGGGACACGGACGCCATGGCAGAAAAATACGTGCGGATTTTCCGGGACGGGTTTTCTTCCATGGACATGGCCCAGAATATTCTGGTCATCAAGACCGCGGCCGGCATGGCCATGGCGGTGGCCGCCGCCCTGGACGCCATGCATTTTAGTGAAATCGTGGGCTGCATCGCCGGGGACGACACCATTATGTGTGCGGTCCGGACCGTGGACGATACCATTGTTCTTATCGAGAAGCTGAAGAAACTGCTGGAAGAATCGTAGGAGGAACTATGTTAGAAAACCTGCATGTGAAAAACCTGGCCCTTATCGACGAGGCAGAGGTGGAATTTACAGAAGGACTCAATATTCTGACCGGAGAGACCGGGGCAGGAAAGTCCATTGTCCTTGGCTCTGTCAGTCTTGCCCTGGGAGGAAGATATACGGCGGACATGCTGCGGCGGGGAGCGGACTACGGCCTGGCGGAGCTGACCTTTTCGGTCAGGAATGAAAAACAGAAAGAAAAACTGGCGGCTCTGGATATTTTTCCAGAGGACGGGCAGATTATTATCAGCCGGAAGCTGATGGACGGCAGAAGCACCAGCCGCATCAACGGAGAGACCGTGCCGCTGGCACGGCTTCGGCAGGTGTCGGAGCTTTTGATTGATATTCACGGACAGCACGAACACCAGTCTCTTTTATATAAAAAGAACCATCTGGCGATTCTGGATGCCTATGCGGACGAAGGGGCGCAGCTTAAAAAGGACGTACAGAGCGCATACCGCGCCTTCCGGGAGAGCGAAAAAGAACTCTCCCGGGCGGATATCGACGAAGCGGAGCGTCTGAAGGAAATTTCCTTCCTGGAATTTGAGATTCAGGAGATTCAGGGAGCCGGCCTTTCCCCTGAGGAAGCCCGGGAGGTGGAGGAATCCTACCGGAGAATGACCAATGGGAAGAAGCTGGCGGAAAAAGTGCAGGAGGCCTATGCCTCCACGGCGGGAGAGCCGGGCGGCAATGCCAGCGACGCCCTGAGCCGGGCAATCCGGGCTCTCCAGGACATCAGCGGATACGACGGCCGGGCGGAGGAACTGTGCAGTCAGCTTCTGGAAGTGGACGGCCTTCTCAATGATTTTAACCGGGAACTGGCAGATTATGCGCAGGAGCTTTCCTTTTCTCCGGAGGCTTTTTACGAGACCGAGACCAGACTGGATGAGATAAACCGGCTGAAAGCCAAGTACGGAAGCACCGTGGAGGAAATCCTTTCCTATGCCCGGGAAAAAGAAGAGCGCCTTCAGGTGCTGAGAGATTACGACGCCTGGCTGGAAGAGCTGAAGAAAAAGGCCGGGGACTCCCGGAAAGAACTGGAACGGCTCTGCGGGAAACTTTCCGCCATTCGGAAAGCGGCGGCTGGAAAACTGGAACAGCAGATTTCCGAAGGCCTTAAGGATCTGAATTTTCTGGACGTCCAGTTCCGGATTCAGTTTCAGGATACCCGGGACTTCACACCGGAAGGAACGGATGAGGTGGAGTTTCTGATTTCCATGAACCCCGGCGAGCCTCTGCGCCCGCTTAGTGAAGTGGCGTCGGGAGGAGAGCTTTCCCGGATTATGCTGGCCATCAAATCCGTTCTGGCGGACAAGGATGAGACGGAAACGCTGATTTTTGATGAGATAGACGTGGGAATCAGCGGGCGGACCGCCCAGAAAGTCTCGGAGAAGATGCGGCTTATCGGGAAAAAACACCAGGTTATCTGCATTACTCATCTGGCCCAGATAGCGGCCATGGCAGATACCCATTTTGCCATTGAAAAACGGACAGAAGAAGGACGCACCAGTACCAGTATTTACCGGCTGGATGAGGAGGCTTCCGTGCGGGAGCTGGCCAGAATTCTGGGCGGCGCCGAGATTACGGACACCGTACTGGAAAATGCCAGGGAGATGAAAATGCTGGCAGGACGGTTAAAAGAATAGTTTTTCCACATACTAGGCAGGAACGAAAGTTCCTGCCTTTTTGCGCGATATGCCTGGAGGGTGACCGCCGTGCTCGCACGAGCGGGCATCCGACGGGCAACGGTCATCGAGCGGCAATGCCGCGAGATGAGCGCGGTATCGCGGGCCGGGCGGGGGAAGAAGTCCCCGCCCGGGCGAGGTGTCGCGAAGGCAGGGGAAAGGGGAATGTACACATGAGGAAAAAGTGGTACAGAAGAGTGCTGATGATGTTTCTCGTTTTTTTCCTTGCGGCCGGCGGAGTTTACTGTTACCTGGAACTCCGCAAAGACGCCCTCCGGCAGGAGGTCAGTATGCGCACCTTTTCCGGACAGCTTGTCATTCCCGGCGGCATGCCGGTGGGAATCTACATGGAGACGGACGGAGTGATGGTGCTGGGAACCGACGAAATCAAAAGCGAAGACGGGACAAAAGTCAGTCCCGCGGAAAACCTGGTTCAGGACGGGGACTATATCATCGGTGTGGACGACACGCCGGTAGAGACGAAAAAAGAACTGCTCGAAGTAGTGCAGAACTTTACGAATCGTTCCGTCATTCTTCATCTTCGGCGGGAAGAGGAGTATATTGATGTTAAGCTTCGTCCGGTCAGGGACGAAGGAGGGGAATATAAACTCGGAATCTGGGTCAGGGACAATGCACAGGGGCTGGGAACCATCACGTTTCTCAACGGAAACAGCGAGTTCGGAGCTCTCGGGCACGGCATCCACGATGTAGATACGAATGAACTGCTGGAAATCTCAGACGGCACACTGTATGAGACAAGTATCCAGAACATCAAAAAGGGAGAAAATGGGAATCCGGGCGGAATGGAAGGCATCATCGTATATAACCATTATAATGTTCTGGGACAGATTACAAAAAATACGGATACGGGAATTTACGGAACCATCGACAGAATCGACCGGATTTTTCAGAATCAGGAAGCGGTTCCCGTAGCGGCAAAAGAGGAGATTGAGAAAGGAGAGGCGGTAATCAGGTGCGCCGTAAGCGGTGAGGTGGAGGAGTACGAAATTCGTATTACAAAAATCGACACCAGCCCGAAAGAAGTCAATAAGGGAATTGAAATTCAGATTACAGACGAGAAACTGCTGGAACTGACCGGCGGTATTATACAGGGAATGAGTGGAAGTCCGATTCTGCAGAACGGAAAACTGGTCGGTGCGGTTACCCATGTTTTCGTTCAGGATGCGACAAAAGGGTATGGAATTTTTATCGAAACCATGCTGGAAAATGTTGACGGATAAGGAAGGCGTCGAATGCTGTAAAAACGCAGGCGACACCGTTTGCTTTTTTGCGCCGGAATGACGAGATTATAATAATCCCCGGGGCCGCAGTGAAAGAAGCGGTCAGATGAAGGAGGGTAAAATGCTTTATGGAACAACTGAATGTTGCGATTGCCGACGATAATGAGAGAATGCTGGATTTACTTGGAGAAATTATCGAAAGCGACAGAGAGCTGAATCTGGTCGGAAAGGCGAAAAACGGAGAAGATATGTACTAGATTATCCGGACAAAAGAGCCGGACGTGGTTCTTCTGGATCTGATTATGCCGAAAATGGACGGACTGAGTGTGATGGAGCGGGTAAATGAGGACCGGACGGTCAAAAAACATCCCAGCTTTATCGTGGTCACGGCCATCGGCCAGGAAAGGATTACGGAAGACGCTTTTGAAAAAGGGGCGGCCTACTACATTCTGAAGCCTTTCAACAACGACACCGTACTGCAGAGGATTAAGAATACCAGCCGCAGACTGCGAAACGGAACGTCCCAGGGCATGCCGGAGGGGACCCCTTCCCAGGCGGCGCCGGAAGACAGCCTGGAAACCAGAGTAACCGACATGATTCACGAAATCGGCATACCGGCCCACATCAAAGGCTATCATTATCTCCGGGACGCCATCATTATGGCGGTGGAAGACATGGACGTGCTGAACGCCATTACCAAGGTGCTGTATCCAACCGTGGCAAAGAAGCACCAGACCACTTCCAGCAGGGTGGAAAGAGCCATCCGTCACGCCATCGAAGTGGCCTGGAGCAGGGGCAAACTGGACACGCTGGACGAACTTTTCGGCTACACGGTAAGCAATGGAAAGGGGAAACCGACCAACTCAGAATTCATCGCCCTGGTGGCAGACACGATACGTCTCCAGTCCAGGCACAGATAGGGGAAAGCGCAGATAGTTCTTTTCAAACGGAAAAATTTGCGGTATAATGAACGAAAAGACTGTGGAGAGCAGGGAGGATTTGCAAATGAAGAAAATATTATTTGTTGCTTCGGAATCTGTTCCGTTTATTAAAACCGGAGGGCTGGCCGATGTTGTCGGATCTCTTCCCAAGTATTTTGACAAGCAGAAATATGATGTGCGTGTTATGCTTCCAAAATATATGTGCATGAAAGAGGAATGGAAGAACAAACTGGCTTACCGGACTCACTTTTATATGGACCTGAACTGGAGACAGCAGTACGTGGGCATTCTGGAGCTGCAGCACGAGGGCATTACGTTCTGGTTTGTGGATAACGAGTACTATTTCAGCGGAGCGAAACCATATGGAGACATCTGCTATGATATAGAAAAGTTTGCATTTTTCTCCAAGGCCGCGCTGAGCGCACTGCCGCTTCTGGATTTCCGTCCGGACATTATTCACTGCCATGACTGGCAGACCGGACTGGTGCCGGTTTACCTGGACAACTTCCGTTACGGCAACGAATTTTTCCGGGGAATTAAGACAGTAATGACTATCCATAACCTGAAATTCCAGGGAATCTGGGATAAAAAGACGGTGCGGGATATTACCGGCCTGCCGGATTATTATTTTTCACCGGACAAACTGGAAGCCTACAAGGACGCCAACTACCTGAAGGGCGGTATCGTGTACGCGGACCGGGTAACCACGGTAAGCGCCACCTATGCGGAAGAGATTAAGATGCCCTTCTACGGCGAGAAGCTGGATGGCCTGATGCGGGCCCGTTCGAACTGCCTCTCCGGTATCGTGAACGGAATTGATTACGATGAATTCAATCCGGAGACAGACCCGGATATTGCCAGAAACTTTAATGTGGACAATTTCCGGAAGGAAAAAGTAAAGAACAAAATTGCCCTGCAGAAAGAGCTGGGCCTGGCGGAAGACCCGAAAATGATGATGATTGGAGTGGTTTCCCGTCTGACAGACCAGAAGGGATTCGACCTGGTATCCTGCGTGATGGATGAACTCTGTCAGGACGCGATTCAGATTGTGGTTCTGGGAACCGGTGAAGAGCAGTATGAGAATATGTTCCGCCATTTCGCATGGAAGTATCCGGATAAGGTTTCCGCTCAGATTTATTACTCTGAGCCCATGTCCCATAAAATCTACGCATCCTGCGACGCGTTCCTGATGCCGTCACTGTTTGAGCCCTGCGGGCTGAGCCAGCTGATGAGTCTCCGTTACGGAACCGTGCCGATTGTACGGGAGACCGGCGGACTGAAGGATACGGTGGAGCCGTATAATGAGTACGAAAAGACCGGAACCGGCTTCAGCTTTGCCAATTACAATGCCCATGAGATGATGGCAACGGTACGGTATGCGGAGCAGATTTATTATGATAAGAAGCGCGACTGGAACAAGATTGCAGAGCGCGGTATGCAGCAGGATTTCTCCTGGAATAACTCTGCAAGACTCTATGAGGAATTATACGAAAGCATGTAATATGCCAGATTATTTTAAAGAAAGAAACAGACGAGGACAAAAGATTGAGAATTATTGACAAGATTAGGAAAGACGGAATACATATCTCACTGGAAGTATTCCCTCCAAAGACAGAAGCTGCTTATGAAAGCGTGATGGACGCCGTGGACCGGATAGGAGCACTGAAGCCTTCCTTTGTCAGCGTGACTTACGGCGCGGGAGGGGGCACCAGCAAAAACACCGCTGCGATTGCGGCCCACATACAGAACGACCTGCATGTTCCGAGCCTGGCTCATTTAAGCTGCGTCTCTTCCACCAGGGAAGAGGTCAGTCACCATATCCGGGAACTGAAACAGCTGGGGATTGAAAATGTACTGGCTCTGCGGGGCGACATTCCCCAGGATTCGAATTTCCCGGCGCCGGGACAGTACCGGTATGCCTGTGAGCTGATTTGCCAGATTAAGGAAGAGGCGGATTTCTGCATCGGCGCCGCCTGCTATCCGGAAGGGCATGTGGAGTCCGCGAGCAGGGAGGAAGATGTCCGGCATCTGAAAGAGAAAGTGGAATGCGGGGTGGATTTCCTGACCACCCAGATGTTTTTCGACAACGGGATTCTCTATAATTTTCTGTACCGGATCCGGGAAGCCGGCATCCGTGTCCCGGTGATAGCCGGAATCATGCCGGTGACTAACGGGAAGCAGATAACGAGAATCTGCAAACTGTCCGGAACTGTGCTTCCACAGAGATTCCTGGCAATTGTGGACAAATTCGGAAACAATCCGAAGGCCATGACCCAGGCAGGAATTGCTTACGCCACGGAGCAGATTATCGACCTGGCAGCAAACGGAATCCGCAACATCCACATTTATTCCATGAATAAACCGGAGGTTGCTGCGGCGATTCTGGAGAATCTGTCAGAGATTGTGGATTAAAGAGTTGCTGTTCACAGCCAATTCAGAATGTGGAGCGGCTGTGAATAGTAATATCAGAAAAGAAGGAACCATACCATGACAGACAGAAGGACGAAGGAAGCGCTCCGCTATCTGGGGTATGGAACGCATGCGGCAGACGAGAGAACGCTGGAGCTTGTCAGAGACTGTTTCCGGGATCTGGAGACATACGCCAGCGCAAAATCCGTCTGCCGTATTTTTGACTGCGTTCCTGCCGGGCCGGAGAGCCTCCGGATTGGGAAAATGGAGATACACAGCAGAAGTCTGGGGAAAAACCTGGCAGGCTGTGAAAAGGCTGCAGTATTCGGAGCCACCCTGGGAACCGGGGTGGACCGCCTGATGCGGACCGCATCCCTGACGGACATGGCCCGGGCAGTAAGCTACCAGGCCTGCGCAGCCGCCCTGCTGGAAGAATACTGCGATGAGATTCAGCGGAAGCTGGAGAAGGAAGCGGGGGAAGAAGGCCTGTGGGTGCGGCCCAGGTTCAGCCCGGGATACGGAGACTTCGATATCCGGCACCAGCGGGACATCCTGGAGATGCTGGATGCGCCCAAGGTCATCGGCCTGAGCATGACGGATGGCTACATGCTGACTCCGGTAAAATCCGTGACGGCCCTGGCGGGACTGTCCCGGGTGAAGGCGGACTGCCATATACACGGCTGTGAGGAGTGCAAAAAGACCGACTGCGCCTACAGGCGCAGCCCGTAAAGAGCACGGCCTGCAGACAGAGCGAAAACAGAGGAAAAAAGGAAGGACAGACATGAAGATAACAGAACGACTGGGAAACGAACTGCTTTTTTTTGACGGCGGCATGGGAACGCTTCTTCAGGAGAGAGGACTGGAGCCGGGAGAACTTCCGGAGACCTGGAACCTGCTTCATCCGGAAATCATTACGGAAATCCACCAGGCCTATCTGGAGGCCGGAAGCGATATCATCCTGACCAATACCTTTGGGGCGAATGCCTGCAAGTTTCACGACGACCGTTTCTCCCTGGAGGACATCATCCGGGCCGGCGTGGAAAACGCCAGGAAAGCCCGGGAGCGGGTGCAGGGGCAGGAACGGGAGATTTATATTGCCCTGGACATGGGTCCTACGGGAAAACTGTTAAAGCCCATGGGAGACCTGGACTTTGAGGAGGCCGTCCGCGCGTTTGGAGAGGCGGCCGCCCTGGGCGAGGCCTGCGGAGCAGATTTTATTCACATTGAAACCATGAGCGACACCTACGAGGCAAAAGCGGCGGTTCTGGGCGCGAAAGAGCGGACCTCCCTGCCGGTGTTTCTGACCCTGATTTTTGACGAGAAGGGACGGCTTCTTACCGGTGGTGATGTGGAGACTGCCGTGGCCATGGCGGAAGGACTGCGGGTGGATGCGCTGGGGCTGAACTGCGGACTGGGTCCGGCCCAGATGCTGCCCATTCTGGACCGGTTCCGGGAAGTATCCTCCCTGCCGCTGATTATAAAACCCAATGCAGGCCTGCCCAGACAGAGAGAGGGAAAGACCTGCTATGATGTAACGCCGGAGGAGTTTGCCGGACTGATGAAGGAGACGGTGGCGAGGGGCTCCTGCCTGGCAGGAGGCTGCTGCGGTACGACCCCGGCCCATATCCGGGCCATGACAGAGGCCTGCCGGGGAATGCGTCCCCTCCCGGTGACGGAAAAGGAAGAGACGGTGGTGTCTTCCTACGGACAGGCCGTGCGCCTGGGCCGGGAACCGAAAATTATCGGGGAGCGCATCAACCCTACGGGAAAGAAACGGTTTAAAGAAGCCCTGAAACAGCACGACATGGATTATATTCTGAAGGAAGGGGTTACCCAGGAAGAACGGGGCGCCCATATCCTGGACGTAAACGTGGGCCTTCCGGATATTGACGAGGCGGCAGTGATGAAAGAAACCGTGCAGGAACTGCAGAGCGTGACCAGCCTGCCCCTGCAGATAGATACGGTGGATGCCGCAGCCATGGAAGGAGCCATGCGGATTTATAACGGAAAGCCTATGATTAACTCGGTCAGCGGCAAGCAGGAGTCCATGGACATGGTCTTCCCGCTGGTACAGAAATACGGCGGCGTGGTGGTAGGCCTGACCCTGGACGAGGCGGGGATTCCTGCCACGGCCGAAGCACGGGCGGATATCGCGGGGCGGATTATCCGGGAGGCAGCCCGGTACGGCATCCCGAAAAAAGATATTGTCATTGATGTGCTGACCATGACCATCAGCTCGGAAAAAGACGGGGCGAAGGTAACGCTGGACGCCCTGGAGCTGGTGAAAAACCGCTATCAGGTGGCCACCGTTCTGGGAGTATCCAATATTTCATTCGGCCTGCCCAGCCGGCCGGTCATTAACAGCGTCTTTTACACCATGGCCCTTCAGCGGGGCTTAAGCGCCGGAATTATCAACCCCTCCTCGGAGGATATGCGGAAATCCTACGACGCCTACTGCGCCCTGATGGGGTATGACGAAAACTGCGCGGCCTATATCAGCCGGTATGCCGCACAGCAGGAGCCTCAGGCCCCGGCTGTCCGGGCCGGTTCCATGAGTCTGGGGGCGGCCATTGAAAAAGGGCTGAAAGAAGAGGCTCATTCCATTACCAGGGAACTGGTAAAAAGCCGTGCCCCGCTGGATATCATCCAGGAAGAACTGATTCCCGCCCTGAACAGAGTGGGCGACGGGTTTGAGAAGGGCACCCTGTTCCTGCCCCAGCTTCTGATGAGCGCCGACGCGGCCAAGATTGCCTTTGCCGTGCTGAAGGAGGAACTGGCAAAAGAGGGAACGAAAGAGGAGCGGAAGGACCGGATTATCCTGGCCACCGTAAAAGGCGATATCCACGACATCGGGAAAAATATCGTCCGGGTGCTGCTGGAAAATTACGGGTTTGAAGTGCTGGACCTGGGAAAGGATGTGCCGCCGGAGAAAGTGGTGGAGACCGCCAGGAAAGAGAATATCCGGCTGGTAGGCTTAAGCGCCCTGATGACCACTACCGTGGCCAGCATGGAAGAAACCATCCGGCTGCTGCGCGCGGATAAACCGGACTGCCGGGTAATGGTGGGCGGAGCTGTTTTAAACCAGGAATACGCCGACATGATAGGGGCAGATTTTTACGGGAAGGACGCCATGCAGTCCGTCCGGTACGCGCAGGAGTTTTTCAGCGGAAGGGCCGGCGTTGACAAACCTGCCAAACCACTTTATAATTAAACATTAGCCGATTTGAATTTGGAAGAAGAATGACGGTACAGATACGAGGAGGAAGAACATGAAAGCTTACGGAGTAAACGAACTGCGGAAAATGTTTCTGGAATTTTTTGAGAGCAAAGGACATCTGAAGATGAAAAGCTTTTCCCTGGTGCCCCATAATGACAACAGTCTGCTTTTAATCAATTCCGGAATGGCTCCGCTGAAGCCCTATTTTACGGGACAGGAGATACCGCCCCGCAGGAGAGTTACCACCTGCCAGAAGTGTATCCGGACAGGGGATATTGAGAATGTGGGAAAGACGGCCCGCCACGGGACCTTTTTCGAGATGCTGGGGAATTTTTCCTTCGGCGATTATTTTAAAAAGGACGCCATCCACTGGTCCTGGGAATTCCTGACGGAAGTGGTCGGCCTGGATCCTGACCGGCTCTATCCTTCGGTCTACCTGGACGACGACGAGGCTTTTGAAATCTGGAATAAAGAAATCGGAATTGCTCCGGAGCGCATCTTCCGCTTTGGCAAAGAAGACAATTTCTGGGAGCACGGCTCCGGCCCCTGCGGCCCCTGCTCCGAGATTTACTATGACCGGGGAGAAAAGTACGGCTGCGGAAAACCCGGCTGTACGGTAGGCTGTGACTGCGACCGGTATATGGAAATCTGGAACAATGTATTTACCCAGTTTGAAAACGACGGCCATGGAAACTACACAGAACTGGAGCAGAAGAACATCGATACCGGCATGGGACTGGAACGTCTGGCCTGCGCCGTTCAGGATGTGGACTCCATGTTTGATATCGACACCATCCGGGCTCTGCGGGAGCATGTCTGCCGGATTGCCGGGGTGGAATACGAAAAGGAATATGCCACGGATGTATCCATCCGTGTAATCACCGACCATATCCGGTCCGTCTCCTTTATGATTTCCGACGGAATCATGCCCTCCAACGAGGGACGGGGCTATGTGCTCCGCCGTCTGCTCCGGAGAGCCTGCCGTCACGGAAGACTTCTGGGAATTGACCGGAAGTTCCTCACCGAACTGGCGGAGACCGTCATCGAGGGCTCCAAAGACGGATACCCGGAACTGGAGGAGAAGAAGGACTTTATCTTTAACGTTATCAGTAAGGAGGAGGACCAGTTTAACCGGACCATTGACCAGGGTCTGGGCATCCTGGACGGACTCCAGAAAGAGATGGAGGAAAAAGGAACGAAGACCCTCTCCGGAGAAGAGGCCTTCCGCCTTTATGACACCTACGGATTCCCGCTGGACCTGACGAAGGAAATTCTGGAAGAAAAGGGCATGGACGTGGATGAGGAAGGCTTTGCGGCCGCCATGAACGTACAGCGGGAGACAGCCCGTGCTGCAAGGAAAGTGACCAACTACATGGGCGCTGACGTGACGGTGTATGAATCCATTGACCCCTCTGTGACTTCCGAATTTGTAGGATATGACCATCTGGTTCACGATTCAAAGGTCACCGTGCTGACGACGGAGGAAGAGGTGACGGATGCCCTTTCCGACGGCCAGAGAGGAACGGTATTTGTAGAAGAGACTCCCTTCTATGCCACCAGCGGCGGCCAGGAGGCGGACCACGGCGTGATTGTCTGCCCGGAGGGAGAATTTGTCGTAGAAGACGTTGTGAAGCTTCTGGGCGGCAAAATCGGCCATGTGGGGTATGTGTCCCGGGGTATGGTAAAGACCGGGGATACGGTTACCCTGAAAGTGGACGAGGAGCGGAGAAAATTAAGCGCCCGGAACCACAGCGCCACCCATCTGCTTCAGAAGGCCCTGCGTACCGTGCTGGGCACCCATGTGGAACAGGCCGGTTCTAGCGTCAATGACGAGAGACTCCGGTTTGACTTCTCTCATTTCTCCGCCATGACGGCAGAGGAACTGAAGAAGGTGGAAGACATCGTCAATGAAAGCATTGAGAAAGAACTGCCGGTAACCGCAGTAAACATGCCCATTGAAGAGGCCAGAAAAACCGGCGCCCAGGCGCTGTTCGGCGAAAAATACGGGGACATTGTCCGGGTAGTGAATATGGGTGATTTCTCCATTGAGTTCTGTGGAGGAACCCATGTATCCAATACCCGGGAAATCGGTTCCTTTAAAATCTTAAGCGAGAGCGGTGTGGCAGCCGGCGTGCGCCGGATTGAGGCGCTGACCTCCAAAGGCCTGCAGAATCACTACCGCCAGGTAGAAGAGGAGCTCCACGAGGCGGCGGCTCTCTTAAAGACCACGCCGGAGAAACTGTCCGAGAAAATCACCCACCTTCAGGCTGAGGTAAAAGAGCTTCACAGCGAGAACGAGAGCCTGAAGAGCCGTCTTGCCAAAGACGCCATGGGAGACGTGGAAGGACAGACCGTGGAAGTGGCCGGTATGAAACTGCTCGCCACCGCCATGGAAGGCGTGGACATGAACGGTCTGCGGGAACTGGGCGACCAGTTAAAGGAAAAACTGGGAGAAGGAGTCGTCGTGCTGGCTTCTGAGAACGATGGCAGGGCCAGTCTGATGGTGACGGCCACAGAGGGGGCCATAAAGAAAGGCGCCCATGCCGGAAACCTGATAAAAGCTGTGGCCGGCTGCATCGGCGGAGGCGGCGGAGGCCGTCCGAACATGGCCCAGGCAGGCGGAAAGAACCCGGCAGGAATACCGGAGGCGCTGAAAAAAGCGGCGGAAGTTCTGGAAGAACAGATTTCCCATTCCTAAGTTTTGTTACGATTCACAGTTACGCCACCCGCATGCGCAGCCGTCGCCTCTGCGAGGCTTCAGTATCGCTCCTTACGGAGCTAGGCTGCTTATGTGGGTGGAGTGACTGCTACACAGTCTTAAATCAGAATGGACAACCGGGGCTTACGTATACGTACGAGCCCCGGTTGTCCATTCTGATTTGACCGTGAATAGTAACAAGTTTTTTCAAGAAAATTCTTGACGTGAATGGAAAATATGCTATAATCAAATGTAGTGCAGTAATATATACCCAAACAGTCGTATGATGCACAATACAAAGGCTGGAGGGAGGTTAGGTGTGAGACTATGTCAAATGTAATCGTCAAAGAAAACGAGACGTTGGACAGCGCTTTACGCAGATTCAAAAGAAACTGTGCAAAGGCCGGCATTCAGCAGGAGATTCGTAAAAGAGAACATTACGAAAAACCGAGCGTGAGACGCAAAAAGAAATCTGAAGCTGCCAGAAAACGTAAATATAACTAATTGCCAGGGACGGTTCCGAGGAACCGTCCCAAGTTATTTTTCGGGGTATTTGAAAAAATTTGGAAAAAGCGGTTGACAAGAAATAGACTATGGTTTATACTCGGTTACAGAGTTGACGAGGACGTCACATACAGAGTGTATGTGGCGTCTTTTTTATTTGACAGACAACTTCATTCTTTGTCAAATATAAAGGCTCCATGTATTTTCACCAGGATTAGGAGGATGTATTATGAAACTGAAGGACACTGGATTATCTGCAGAAGAGCTGAAGGCGATTGTCGATAAATATATGGTAGAAACCTATTCCCGTTTTGATTTTATCGCGGAACGGGCCGAAGGCATGTATCTTTACGATGAAAAAGGCGTGGCATATCTGGATTTTTACGGCGGTGTGGCAGTAAACAGTGCCGGAAACAGAAACCCGAAAGTAGTAGAGGCTGTAAAGGACCAGACAGACGATATTATGCACACGTTTAACTATCCCTACACGGTACCCCAGGCCCTTCTGGCAAAGAAAATCTGTGATACCATCGGTATGGATAAAATCTTTTTCCAGAATTCCGGAACAGAGGCAAATGAATGTATGATTAAGATGGCCAGAAAGTACGGCGTGGAGACATACGGACCGGAGCATTACCATATCGTAACCGCAAAAAACGGATTCCACGGACGGACCTACGGAGCACTTTCCGCAACCGGACAGCCGGATAACGCCTGCCAGGAAGGATTCAAACCGATGCTTCCGGGATTCTCCTATGCAGAGTTTAACAACCTGGAAGATTTCAAATCTAAAGTAACGGACAATACCATTGCCATTATGATTGAGCCGGTTCAGGGAGAAGGCGGGGTACATCCCGCAACCCAGGAGTTTATGGAAGGACTGAGAAAGCTCTGTGATGAAAGAGGCATGCTTCTTCTCCTGGATGAAGTACAGACCGGCTGGGGAAGAACCGGAAGTGTGATGGCATACATGGGATACGGCGTGAAACCGGACTGCGTAACCATGGCCAAGGCTATGGGAGGCGGAATGCCTATCGGCGCATGCTGTGCTACAGAAAAAGTGGCAAAGGCCCTGAATTCCGGTTCCCACGGTTCCACCTACGGCGGACATCCGGTAGCCTGCGCAGCTTCCCTGGCATCCATTACGGAGATTCTGGATAACCACCTGAGTGAGAACGCGGAAGAGATGGGAGCCTACCTGCGGGAGAGACTGGCTGAGCTTCCGCACATTAAGGAAGTCAGAGGAAGAGGCCTTCTGACAGGATGCGAGTACGATATTCCGATTGCCCTGGAAGTAAAATGGGCCTGCTTCCGCCGCCACCTTCTGATTACCGCCATCGGAGACAGCACAAACCGTCTGATTCCGCCGCTGACCCTTTCCAAAGAGCATGTGGACCAGGCTGTGGAAACCATGAAAGATGCAGTGGCCGAGGCAGCAATGAAATATGAAGAAGAGACCATGAGAAAAAGCGCATAAATTCAGAACCGGAAAAGGGAGAGGAATAAGTTTCCTCTCCTTTTTATATACTGATAGTAAGCTCGCCATGCAAAAGGAGTAGCGCATGAAAAGGATTCTTGCAGTACTGCTGTGCATCTGCCTGTACATACAGCCCCTGACTGTCCGGGCGGAGGAGGAAGCCGGGGAGGAAGGGGGACTGGAACTGTCCGCCCGGACCGCCCTGATAATGGAGGCCAGTACGGGAAACGTACTGTATGAAAAGGATGCGGACACGCCGCTTCCCCCTGCCAGCGTCACCAAGGTTATGACCCTGCTTCTGATTTTTGAGGCGCTGGAGGCAGGGGAACTCTCGCTGGAGGAAGAAGTGACTACCTCGGAGTATGCGGCCTCCATGGGCGGTTCCCAGGTTTTCCTGGAGGCGGGAGAGGCCCAGACAGTGGACACTCTGATAAAGTGCATTGCCGTGGCCAGCGCCAACGACGCCTGTGTGACCATGGCGGAGCGGATATCCGGAAGCGAGGACGCCTTTGTCCAGGCCATGAATGAAAAGGCCAAACAGCTGGGAATGGCGCAGACTCATTTCGTAAACTGCAACGGCCTGGATGCGGAAGGACACGTAACCTCTGCCCGGGATATTGCCCTGATGTCCCGGGAACTGATTACCCGTTTTCCCCAGATTCGGGATTATACCACCATCTGGATGGACACGATTACCCACACCACCTCCCGGGGAACATCGGAATTCGGCCTGAGCAATACGAATCGGCTGCTGCGACAGTATGAATATGCCACCGGCCTGAAGACGGGTTCCACCAGTGAGGCAGGATTCTGTCTGGCGGCCACGGCAGAAAAGGAAGGAATTGAGATGATTGCCGTAGTGATGGCAGAACCGGATGCGAAAACCCGGGTAAAGGACGCCATCGCTATGCTTAATTACGGATTCAGCCAGTGCAGTATCTACAGGGATGACCAGGTGCTGGAAGAACCGGTGGAAGCCGAGGTAGAAGGCGGCGTGGAAGAAACCGTCTCCCTGGAGGCGCCGGAGAGTTTTTCCTTTGTGGACACGGCTCAGTCCGACCTGGGACTGGTGAAAAAAGAAGTC
>DSTFC04002__coassemble_689_pt1 | contig 39737 bp, 42 predicted proteins | sample DSTFC04002__metabat2_high_PE_021 | metagenome-assembled genome bin DSTFC04002
TCATAAAAAGATTTTGGCAGCTTATCGATATGCATTTGGAAAAGACACGGGGGACTATTTTAATGAAATAGAAATAAGCAGAGATTTTAAAGCACAGTGCATTAAGGCATATAATGGAGTACAAGCATAAATTAGTAAAAGCAGGTAAGTCCCCACAATAAGTGAGTGGAGACAACCTGCTTTTTCAAATGCATTAAAAATAGTTGACAAGAAACACAGTTTTGTATGCTGTTAAAGCCAGTGTTTCTGGGCAGGAAGAGAGGAGGGCTAAAGTTTACAGATGAGCCTACCGGAAACCTGGATTCCCGCACCAGCGACGACGTCATCGGACTTCTGAAAATGACAGGCCGGGAATTCCACCAGACGATTGTCATGATTACCCACAACCCTGAAATCGCAGAGATGGCGGACCGGATTGTCCAGATTGAGGACGGCCGTATCGTGGCACAGTAGGGAGGTGGACACCGTGAAGAAAGAGTTTCAGCCGGTAAAAACACTGAATCAGCGCACCTTCCGGAAAAACCGGGGCAGAAATGTGGTAGCGGTGCTGGCGATTCTGATGACGACCATGATGTTTACCACCCTGTTTACCCTGGCCCAGAGCATGAGCCGGAACATGGTGGAGATGACCTTCCGGCAGAGCGGCTACAATGCCCATGCCTCCTTTAAGAGCATTACGGAAGAGCAGGCCGAAAAAATCCGCTCTCATCCGGATGTGGAAGAAGTGGGAGAAAGCACGGTGCTGGGCGTCGCCCGGAATACGGAGCTTGCAAACCTGCAGACGGAAATCCGCTGGGCCAGTGAAAGCTACGCCGCCCACTCCTATGCCATGCCCCGGACAGGACGGATGCCGGAGGCAGAAAATGAGATTGCCCTGGATACCCGGGTTCTGGAACGGCTGGGGATTCCCCGGCAGACTGGGGAAGAAGTCACGCTGGAATGGAAGCCGGACGTAAACAGTGAGGAAGTGACCCGCTCCACCTTTACCCTGTGCGGATTCTGGGAAGGAAATGAGTCCAGCTATGCCGCCATGGCCTGGGTGAGCCGGGAATTTGCGGACAGTGTGACCGGGGGAAATGCCGGAGGAATGCCGGTGGCAGACGGTCAGGTGCTGGGGACCCATATGGCCCAGGTAACGCTGAAACAGGACGGAGACATTGAACAGACCATGGAACGGATTCTGGAGGACAAAGGACTGGAAGGGCTGGAGTACAACGTCAACCTGGCCTGGATGCCGGAGACGAACGATACCGCCTTTCAGCAGAGCCTTCCCATGTATCTGGGGATGATTCTGGTTTTCGCGGCAGGTTATCTGATTATCTATAATATTTTCCAAATCAGCGTAACGGCGGACGTACAGTTCTATGGAAGGCTCCGGACGCTGGGCATGACCGGCCGGCAGATCCGGAAACTGATTTACGGTCAGGCGAACCGGCTCTGCCTTCTGGGCATACCGGCGGGACTGATACTGGGCTGGCTTCTGGGAATGGTGCTGGTACCGGTTCTGCTGGGAATGCTGGAAGGAGAAAGCACGGTCTCTGCCAGTCCGGTTATTTTCGCGGGTTCGGCCCTGTTTGCCTGGCTGACTGTACTGATTTCCTGCCTGCGCCCGGCCAGACTGGCGTCAAAGGTATCCCCCGTGGAGGCCCTGCGCATGAGCGACGCCCCGGGAGGCGGCAAACAGAAACAGAAACGCCGTCAGGGCACGGCTTCGGTCATCTCCATGGCCTGGGCAAACCTGGGCCGGAATAAAAAGCGGACGGTAACGGTTATCTGCTCCCTCTCGCTGGGTCTGGTGCTGCTTTGCTGCTTCTATGCAAAAAATGCCGCATTTGACATGGATAAATACCTGGAGTGGCTGACCATTGCAGATTTTGAACTTTCTGACGTCAGCCACGGGGACCAGATGAACGGATATAATCCCCGGGGGACGACTCTGAACAACGACCTGACAGAAATGCTCAGCCAGGCAGAGGGAGTGGAAGAAACCGGGCGTCAGTATTCCCATCAGTTCTTCTGGCAGATGGATGAGCAGACCCGGGCAAATTACCGGGAATACTACAATGAGGACCGGCTGGCGGACTGGGCCTCCTACAATGAAAATCAGGCGGAGTCCATGCGGAAGAATATCGAGACCGGACAGATTTCCGCCGTGATATATGGAATGGACGGTATCCCGCTGGATACCATCACTGCTGACCGGTATATCCAGGCGGGGGCCTGGGACCCGCAGGCCTTTGCGACGGGAGACTATGTGCTGGCCATCGGTCCTGCCGTGGAGCCGGAAGAAACGGCAGACACGGTCCTGCCGGGACCTTCCGTGGGAAGCACCGTGTCCCTGGAAGGAAGAGACTATACGGTCATGGCGCTGGTCTATCCCCTGGCGCCGGTGGATGACGGAGCGGCGGAAGCCGGCGTGGAAGAATCCCAGGAACTGCATTTTATCATTCCCGCGGAGACTTTCCGGGAGCAGTGGCCGGAAAACACCCTGCGCCAGTTCTTCCTGAATGTGGACGATGGGGCGGCAGAGGACGTACAGAAGCTGCTGGATGACTATACGGAAAACGTGGATGGCAGTCTGCCGGTTACTTCCCGGCAGACCATGGCCAGGCAGTATGAGGAGGAAACCCGTTCCGCCGCTGTGATGGGCAACGCCATCAGCCTGATTATCGCTCTGGTAGGCGTGCTGAATTTTGTAAATTCCATGGTGACGGCCATCGTATCAAGGAAACGGGAATTTGCCATGATTCAGAGTGTGGGAATGACGAAAAGGCAGCTCCGGAAGATGCTGGTGTCCGAAGGACTTTTCTATGCCGGAATTACCCTTCTGGTGTCGGTGACAGTAAGCTCTGCGGCCATCTGCACGGTTATCCGCTGGATGACGGAAGGCGGCTACAGTACCTGGCATTTTACCCTTCTGCCCCTGGCTTTCTGCGCGCCCCTTCTGCTTCTGTTTGCCGTTCTGGTTCCCTGGCTCTGCTTCCGGAACCTGGAAAAACAGAGCATTGTGGAGCGGCTGCGGATGGAGTAGAACCAGAGCGGAAGCACCGGAAAGAAAATAGCGGAAAACAGGAGAAATACCGGGAAACAGGATAGAAAATACGCGGACGATGTGGTAAAATCATAATGATAACGTTTACATTTCTGAGAAATCCATTTTACAGGGCGGGAACGAAGAGAGAATCCGGCCCGCAGAAAGAAAGGACAGAAATGTTATGAAGATTTTAAGTTTTGGTTCGCTAAACATCGATTATACGTATCAGGTGGAGCACATCGTCCGTCCGGGAGAAACCATTTCTTCCCAGGGGCTGGAAATCTATCCCGGGGGAAAGGGGCTGAACCAGTCCGTGGCCATGGCCCGGGCCGGGGCAAAAGAGGTATACCATGCGGGAGCCGTAGGGGAAGACGGCCGGTGGCTGGTGGACCTGTGCCGGGAGAATGGAATTCACACGGAATATATTCTGGAGCTTCCGGTGCGCACGGGAAACGCGGTAATTCAGGTGGCGGAAAGCGGAGAGAACTGTATTCTGCTGTTTGCGGGGGCCAACCGCCGGAATACCCCGGCCTATATCCGAAAGGTGCTTTCTGACTTTGGCCCCGGAGATTTCCTGGTTCTTCAGAATGAGATAAACGGGCTGGACGTTCTGATGGAGGAAGCCTCCCGGAGGGGACTTTTTATCATTCTGAATCCCTCTCCGTTTAATGGGGCGGTGACCGCGTGCCCGCTGGAAAAAACGGGGCTTTTTCTGCTCAATGAGATTGAGGGAAAAGAGCTGACCGGAAAAACAGAGCCGGAAGAAATTCTGGCAGAAATCGAGCGGAAATATCCGGATTCCCAGGCGGTTCTGACGCTTGGCTCCCGGGGAGCTGTGTATGCCGGAAAGGGGGAACGCTTCCGGCAGGCAGCATTTCCGGTCCGGGCAGTGGATACCACGGGGGCAGGAGATACCTTTGCCGGATATTTTATCACCGCCCTGGCAGAGGGACAGCCGGTACCTTCCGCCCTGGCCTTTGCGGCCCGCGGGGCTGCGGAGGCGGTCACCCGGAAAGGAGCGGTGCCGTCGATTCCTTACAGGGAGGCGCTGACCGGCGAAAATGTCGGAAACGCTTCGGCAGAATAAGCGGGACAGAGCCTTACAGGGCCAAACTGTGGGTGTACAAAACCCGGTTTTCGTGATAAAATACTTGGAGCAAAGTACAGCGATTTTAGCGGAACAAGAGGGTTTTAGTATGTCCACGATAAAAGATGTAGCGAAATATGCAGGAGTTTCCACGGCAACGGTTTCCCGGGTGATAAACCATGCGCCGAACGTGCGGCCGGAGACCGTTGCCCGGGTAAACGAGGCCATTGCCGCCTGCCATTTCGTGCCCAATTTCGTGGCCCGGAACCTGAAAAGCGAGCAGACAAAGACCATTGGTTTTCTGGTGTCGGACATTGCCAACTCTTATTTTACGATTATGGCGAAAGCCCTGGAGATAAAACTGCAGAAGCTGGGATATGACATGATGGTCTGCAGTACGGATGACGACCCGTCCATGGAGAAAAGCTATCTGACCCAGTTTCAGAGTAACCGGGTGGCGGGGATTGTTCTGAATACCACGGGGAAAAACACAGAGTTTATCGAAACACTGAGTCAGAGTATCCCCATGGTGCTGGTAGAACGGTCAGTATCCTCGGCCAGATTCCGCGGGGATTTTATCGGCGCGGACAACCGGGCCGGAATGTACAGCCTGGCCAGTTACCTTCTGGAGCGGGGGCACCGGCGGATTGCCATTGTCAACGGAAACCTGGAAGTCAGCACGGGAAAAGAGCGGTATGAAGGCTTTGTGCTTGCCATGAAGGAATACGGGATTACGGTGGATGACCGCTATCCCTTCCTGTATAACGCCCACTCTTTTGTGGAAAAGAAAGGGTACGAGGCGGCGGAGTACCTGATGGGGCTTGACCCGGCGCCGACAGCTGTCCTGGTGACCAACAACGCCCTGTCTCTCGGAGTGCTGAAATACATGAAGAAACATCAGGTGCGGATACCGGAAGATGTGTCGGTGATGTGCTATGGAAATATCGAAAACAGCGAGCTGTTTTTTGTGGAGCCGGCTTATACGACGCTGAATCCCCTTTCCATTGCGGACAAAGTATGCCAGTACATCGTGTCCCGGATTGAGGAAGAGAACCTGCCCAACCGGGAGATGATTTTCGAATCGAAACTGTATCCCGGCGGAAGCGTGGCGCCGGTGCAGGAATAAAGGCCGGAAAATAAGGGAAAAATAAAGAGAAAAGGTGTGGAGCCCGGTGCTCCACACCTTTTTTGCTAAGAAGTTTTTTTACTAAGAAGTTTTCAGTGCCGGGTTTTCCGGAGGTGCTGTCTCCGCTTTTTTCAGCGGGAATTTGGGTGAACCGTACTTCTTTGCCCAGTAGTTGACGATAAAGGGAACAATCAGGGCGGAGAGAACTACGGAAGCAGCCACCTGAACCGTGGCGGTGCTGACAAAGTTCTCCCAGGCCGGGTCAGCGGTAGCGATAACGGCAGGAACTGCCACAGCGTTTCCCGCCGTGGTGGCAACTGCCCAGCCTGCATACCCGGGCCGCCGTCCGATAAAATGGTCGCAGGCGTAGATGAAGGCGCCGCCGATAAAGATAGTAGTCAGACCCAGGACGATACCGGATACGCCGCCTCTGACCACGTCGGCCAGGTCGATTCCGGCGCCCAGGGAAAGGCCGGTAAAGGGAATGATAACGTCGCTTGCCGGTCCGAAGAACTCTGTTACTTTATGGTCCAGATTGCCCAGAATCATGCCCGCCACAATCGGGACCAGGGCGGCGACCAGGCTCATGATGGGAATGTCCGCCAGGCCGGAGGCGCCCAGGGCCACCAGGGTCAGGAAGGGGCCGTCGTTGATGGCCAGAATCGGCATGCAGGCACAGTCAATATCGTCGCCGTAAGTCTGCATCAGCGCATAGTAAACACTTCCGTTGCTGTTGGTGACGGCGCAGATGATGGCCATGCTGGAAATACCGAGCACGCCGGCAGGGCCGAAAATCCGTCCCACAAGAATGCCGAGGACGGCACCGATGACGAACTTGGCAATCAGAAGCAGGCCGCCCCGCTTGATAACCGCCGGCATTTCCTTTAGCTGGAGCTTGGTGCCCATGCAGAAGAGAAGGATTCCCAGAGCGCAGCTGCTTCCCGCGCTGGAAAAGGTTGCCGTCGTAATTCCCCCGATTTGCAGTGTGGACGGCAGGAAGGTGTTCAGCAGGCACCCCAGAAACAGAGGCACTACCATCATGCCGGCCGGAACTTTTTTAATAAAATCCATAATCATGGTGATTTCTCCTTTTTTGTCTGATTTATCTTGCGTCCATTTCTTCCAGTTTTGCTACCCGTTTCTGAAATTCCTCACTGTCTGAAAATTTTGCGTTTAAGAATACGTCAATCAGTTCCCGGGCAACCACGTCCCCCACAATCTGGCCGCCGATGGCCATGACCTGCACATTGTCATGCTCCACGCACTGGTGGGCTGTGTAAATATCGTGTACCACGGAAGCCCGGATACCCGGATATTTGTTGCAGGCGATGGCGGCGCCGACGCCGCTTCCGCAGACCATAATGCCCCGTTCCGCTTCCCCGTCCACCAGAGCCTTGCATACTTTTTTGGCAATGTCCGGGAAATCCACCATTTCCGGTGTGTAGCTGCCTACGTGATTTACCTCGTGTCCCTGTTCCTCCAGATAAGCCAGAATTTTCTGTTTCAGTTCATATCCTGCGTGGTCTCCTCCAATTACAATTTTCATGTTCGTTCTCCTTCCTGAAATTATTTTTTTGGTTACTTTGATGATAACGTTTACATTTTGCGGAATAAAAAATAAGTTAATCAATCAGAATCCTGTGAAAATACAGGATTTTATAAAATAGAAACAACCGCGGCGTTGAAAAAATGATTGATAACGTTTACATTTATGATTCTAAGACGTGGGAGGGATTTTGTCAATTATGAGAATATTACAAAATGGAATAAGACTTTTTGGCATATTTATACAGGAGAAGGTATCTGATATAAGGGGCAAAAGAAGTTGTGAAAAACTCCGCAGGGCCGGTCGGGTATCAGCCATTCCAGAGGTCTCCACTTGCCAGAATACAGACAGAAGTGGTATGATTAGAACACAGAAAAAGGGAAGGCGCAGGTGAGGAAAAATGGCAGGAAAGAAGAATCCGCTTTATAAAAGCTTTGGCTATGCCTTTGAAGGGATTTTTGCGGGCATCCGCAAAGAGCGGAATATGAAGATTCACTGCGCGGCGGCGGTGCTGGTAGTCATTGCCGGCGCGGTGCTTGGAATTTCCACCACCGAATGGTGTATCTGTTTCCTGCTGTTTGGTCTTATTATGTCGCTGGAACTTGTCAACACGGCAGTGGAAGCAGTGGTGGACCTGGTGACGGAAGAGAAAAAGCCCCTGGCAAAACTGGCCAAGGATACTGCGGCCGGCGCGGTGCTTATCGCGGCCATTATGGCGGCTGTCACCGGTGTGATAATTTTTTTGCCAAAGCTGCTGGCGTTTGCAGGACTGCTGTAAAAAAGGAGGTAAGGAAGTTATGGAATTAGGAGAAGGCATTAAAAAACTGCTGCTTGCAGGAATCGGGACGGTGGCCGTGACGGCGGAAAAGTCCAAAGAAGTTCTGGACGAGATGGTGAAAAAGGGAGAACTTACGGTGGAGCAGGGAAAAGTGCTGAACCAGGAGCTGAAGCATAATATCCGGCAGACGGTTAAGGAGAAAGTCAATGTTTCCGTAAAGCCTTCCTCACCGGAAGAGTTAAGTGAACTGCTGGGAAAGATGACGCCGGAGCAGATTGAGGCCCTGAAGGCGCAGCTTGCGGCCATGGAGACGGAAAAGAAAGAAGCAGAAGAGGCGTGCTCCGGAGCAGGGGAAGCCTGCGCGGAAGCAGAAGAACCTGCCGGAGAGTGCGGCGGGGAGACCGAAAACGCCGGAGAAGTGAATGAATAGAGAAGCGGCAGGGAGCCAGGATTCCGGGGAGAAAAGCAGCCGCCTGCGGGAGATGATTGCGATTCTCCACAAGTACAATATCACCAGGGGCGTGACGCCGGAGAAGCTGCGGCTTATTCTGGAGGAACTGGGACCTACTTATATTAAGCTGGGGCAGATTATGTCCATGCATTCGGACATTCTTCCGAAGAAGTACTGTGATGAGCTGATGCGGCTCCGTTCGGAGGTGGCGCCCATGCCGTTTACCGACGTTCAGGATGTGATTAACCGTTCCTATGGGTATTCCTGGACCGAGGTGTTTTCCGAGATTGACGAGACGCCGTTCGGTTCGGCTTCCATCGCCCAGGTTCACCGGGCTGTGCTGCGGAGCGGGGAGCAGGTCGTGGTGAAGGTACAGAGGAAGGGCATTTATGAGATTATGGCCCGGGATATCGGGCTTTTGCACAAAGCGGTGAAGCTGCTTCCGCCGGTCAGCCTGAAAGGCATGGTAGACCTGGACCTGGTGCTGGATGAACTGTGGCGGGTGACCCAGGAGGAGATGAACTTCCTGACAGAAGCGGCCAATATGGAGGAATTTGCTCACAAGAACCGGGACGTGGCTTTTGTGGAGACGCCCGTGCTTTATAAGGAGCATTCCACCCTGCGGGTTCTGGTGATGGAATACATCGAAGGCTACGGCATCGACGAGAAGGAAAAGCTTCTGGAAGCCGGGTATGATTTGAAGGAAATCGGAAGCAAGCTGGCGGATAATTTTATCAAACAGGTGATTGAGGACGGGTTTTTCCATGCAGACCCGCACCCCGGCAACGTGAAAATCCGGGACGGGAAAATCGTCTGGATTGACATGGGAATGATGGGGCGGCTCAGCGACCGGGACCGGGAACTTCTGGGTCAGGCGGTCAGAGGTGTGGCGGCCAATGACGTGGGGATGATTCAGGAAGCCGTTCTTGCGCTGGGCGAGTTTAAGGAAAAACCAGAGCCCAGCAGGCTTTATGAGGATATCAGTGGGCTGCTTTCCAAGTATGGAACCGTGGATATGGGGGACATTGATATCGCCCAGGTGATGCAGGACCTGATGGAGGTCATGAAAGCCAACAAAATTGTGATGCCCCACGGCCTTACCATGCTCGCCCGGGGGCTGACTCACATGGAAGGGGTTCTTGCGGACATCAGTCCGGAAATCAACATGGCGGAGATTGCGTCCGCCCGGATGGCAGACCACATTTTCCAGGAGAAGAGCTGGCGAAAAGAACTGAAGGCTACCGGGAAAAGCCTTTACCGCTCCCTGCATAAAGCACTGGATCTGCCCGCCCTGGCGGCGGATATCCTGCAGGGTTACCTGAAGGGGCAGACCAAAATCAATCTGGACCTGCATGCTTCCGAAGACCTGACGGCACTGCTTCGGAGACTGGTCCGCAATATCGTAATGGGACTCTGGGTCATGGCTCTGCTGATAAGCTCCAGCATTATCTGCACCACAGAGATGCAGCCCCGGATTCTCGGGATACCTGCCCTCGGAGCTTTTGGATATATCATGGCATTCTGTATCGTCATGTACGTGTTTATCAAGCATATATTCAGCTAAAGGTTAAAGGGGGACGGGTACGGGCCAGCCCGTACCCGTCCCCGACTACAATTTCGAGACAATTCAGACAGAAGGATAAGGGATTTTGGAAGGACAGAAGAAGAAAAAGCGGGCAGGGGGGATGGTGCTGGCGGCAGCGGTGCTGGGAGCGGCGAGTCTGCTGCTGTTGTTTGCGGCCCAGGAAAAGCGGGCTTTTGCGGACTGGTATTCGGAGCATGTTTATGTGCTTCTGGTGGGAAGTATCGGAAGGATAACCGGTCTGTTCCCGTTTTCGGTAGCGGAAATGGGACTTTATATCCTGCTTGTCTGGCTGGCCGGGAGGACGGTCTGGCTGGCGGCAGGGTCCTGGCGGAAAAAAAGGGGATTTGCGGACTGGCGGCTTTTTGGCGGGAAAGTGCTCCTGCTGGCCGGGGTCCTGTTTTTTCTGTACGCAGTCTGCTGCGGCGTGAATTATGGCAGAACGTCTTTTGCAGAGTCCTCGGGACTGAGCACGGTTTCCTATTCCGTGGAAGAACTGAAAGCGCTCTGCACTGAGCTGACGGAGCGGGTCAACGCCCTTTCCGGTCAGGTGTCCAGAAACAGCCGGGGGACGGCGGAAATGGGAGAAAATGTGGAAGAGCGGGCGGCGGATGCCATGAAAAACCTGAATGAAGTATATGAAGGATTTTCCGGCTATTATCCCCGGCCCAAGAAGCTGCTTTTATCCCAGATTCTTTCGTATCAGAAACTCAGCGGGATTTATTCCCCGTTTACAGTAGAAGCGAATATCAACGGCGACATGGCAGAATACAATCTGCCTTTTACCGCCTGCCATGAGCTCTCCCATCTGCGGGGATTTATGCAGGAGGAGGAAGCGAACTTTATCGGATTTCTGGCGTGTATCCGGACCAGTGACACGGCCTTTCAGTACAGCGGATACCTGACGGGCTGGATTTACGCAACGAACCAGCTCTACCGGGTAGATTATGAGGGCTATCGGGAACTCTATGATTCGCTCACCCCGGAGGCGCTGGCGGACCTGAAAGAAAACCGGGAATTCTGGAGAAGCTACGACGGCGCCATTGCAGAGGTGTCAAACCAGGTAAACGACAGCTACCTGCGGGCGAACGGGCAGGAGGAAGGTGTGGAAAGCTACGACCGGATGGTAGACCTGATGATGGCGTACCAGAAGAAGGAGGATGGTGTATGAAAATTGTAATACCGGAATACAAAACCCTGGAGGTAGACCGGCTGTTTCTGGATTTTAACGGAACCATTGCCGTGGATGGCATTATTCCGGCCGGAGTGCGGCAGCGCCTGGAACAGCTTGCGGCGGAATTTACCATTTATGTCCTGACCGCGGATACCAATGGAAACGCAAAAGAGCAGTGCCAGGGGCTTCCTGTGATTCTGCAGACCTTTCCCACGGGCAATGCCCGGGATTATAAAAAAGAACTGGTCAAAGCCACCGGTTCCCGGCGCTGCGTGGCCGTGGGAAACGGGAGAAATGACGAACTGATGCTGCGGGAGGCGGCGCTTTCCATTGCCATTATGGACCGGGAAGGGGCTTATGGAAGAGTACTGCGGGAAGCGGACCTCTGTGTGCGCTCCATGCAGGACGGGCTGGACCTGCTGCTTTATCCCAATCGGATTATCGCAGGACTCAGAGGATAGTGCAAAAGGGGAGGCTCTGCCGAAAGCAGAGCCTCCCCTTTCTGAATCAGAGGAGACGGTTGATTTCGTCTGCATTTTTTCTGGAAAGCAGATAGTATCCCGCATGGACCAGAGCCATCAGAATGGCATAAAGTACGGTAAATACTGTCAGATTTTCCAGATGGAACTGAAACCAGCCGCCCAGCCGGGCAAACAGAAGCATTACCGGATATATCAGGACAAGTTCTGCCAGAAAATAGGCAGGGTAGGTCCGGAATGAAATTTTCTGCAGCAGCCGGTCCAGAATCCGGGCGGCTACGAGGAAAAGGTACAGTTCCGGGAAGAACAGGGGCGCCATGGTGCTCCGGGGGTCCCGGAACCAGGCTGTCAGGCAGCAAATCAGAGTTACCGGACAGAAGGTCTGGACAGCAGACGTAAAAGAAGATTTTAAAAACGTATTCATAACAGACTCCTTTCTTTCAGTTTCTTTTTCAGGGCGGAAATATAATTCCGGGATATGAGAAGGTTTTCCCCATTATCCAGCACCGCCAGCAGCCGGTGGTTTACATAGGGGCGTACACAGCTTAAATGTTCCGTGTTCAGAAGGCAGCTTCGGCTGATGCGGACGAAAGGCGTGTGGGCCAGGCTCTCTTCCAGCTCGGAAAGCGTCCGCCGGCAGGTATAGGTTTCCTGGCAGGCATAGACGAAGGTGGAGCGGTCGACTGTTTCCAGGTAGAGGACCCGGTCCAGGGGCATCTGCCAGGTCTCCTCGTCTTTCTGCACCTCCAGGGAAAAAGTGTAGTGACGAATCTGCTCTATCAGCCGCTTCAGCGGCGCGTCCAGGCAGGGACAGTGGATGGAGATTTCTGTTTCTGCAAGTTCCGGATTTTCATAAACCGTCAGTTTCAAGTTTTCACCTCCCTTGGTGTTACTGTCTGCATTATAGAATGGGGCGTGTTTAAAAACAAGGGAATCTGCACGAAGCGCCCGCAGAGGGGACCGAAATGCCCCCGGAAGGCGGAAAAGAGCGGGAATGCTGCGAATGCTCTGGCGGACCGGGAGAAGCTGTGTTATCATAGCAGATAGGGAAGGAGGAAGAAAAAATGGGACTTTTGTTTGTGTGTTATCCGAAATGCAGCACCTGCCAGAAGGCCAGAAAATGGCTGGAAGAAAAAGGGCTGGATTTTGAAGAGCGGCATATTGTGGAACAGCGGCCTTCCGCGGAAGAACTGAAGGCGTGGCATAAGAAAAGCGGTCTTCCGCTGAAGCGGTTTTTCAATACCAGCGGAATGAAATATAAGGAACTGGGCCTGAAGGACAGACTGCCCTCCATGAGCGAAGAAGAGCAGTATGAACTCCTGGCGACAGACGGGATGCTGGTAAAACGCCCCCTTCTGGTGGGAGAGGATTTTGTGCTGCCCGGATTCCGGGAAAAAGAATGGGAAGCAGCTGTCATGTGAGCTGCCGGCCCCTGGCGGGCTGCGGCGGGAAGAAAGAACAGGAGGCAGAGAATGAGTCAGAAAGTGAATTTAAGAAAAGTTGCGATTGTAGGCTGTGGTTTTGTGGGTTCGGCTTCTGCGTTCAGCCTGATGCAGAGCGGACTTTTTTCGGAGATGGTTCTGATTGACGTGGACCGGAACCGGGCAGAGGGAGAAGCGCTGGATATCAGCCACGGTCTTCCTTTTGCGAGACCCATGAATATCTACGCCGGCGATTACACGGATGTGGGAGATGCGGCGATTATCGTGGTGACAGCCGGAGCGGCCCAGAAACCGGGAGAGACCCGGCTGGATCTGGTGAAGAAAAATGTTTCTATTTTCAAGGGCATTATTCCGGAAATCGCCAAACAGGATTTCCGGGGAATTCTGCTGATTGTGTCCAATCCGGTGGATATCCTGACCTATGTGGCCTGGAAACTGTCCGGCCTGCCGGAGAACCGGGTTATCGGTTCTGGTACTGTGCTGGATACCTCAAGGCTGAAATATGTGCTGGGCGAACACCTGGGCGTGGACAGCCGAAGCGTTCACGCGTTTATCGTAGGCGAACACGGAGACAGCGAGATTGCCGTATGGAGCAGCGCCAACGTTTCCGGAATTCCGCTGGATACCTTCTGCGAGATGCGGGGCCATTTCCAGCATGAAGAATCCACCCAGGCCATTGCAGAAAAAGTAAAGAACAGCGCCTATGATATCATTGAGAAAAAACGGGCCACCTACTACGGCATCGCCATGTCCGTAAAACGAATCTGCGAGGCCATTGTGCGGGACGAAAAATCTATCCTGCCTGTATCCGGTATGATGCACGGAGAATATGGCATTGAAGACGTAGTGCTCAGTATGCCCGCCATTGTAAAAAAAGACGGCATCGAGACCCAGGTGCCGATTTCCATGAATGAAGAAGAGCAGGAAAAACTGAAAAAGTCAGCGGCAATGCTGAAAGATGTCATAAAAGAGTTGGAATTGTAGCTGAATTGTCTACGGGGACGGGTACCGGCCAGCCGGTACCCGTCCCCGTTTAAAACTTAATTACGCTGAGGGCAAATTCCCTTGCGCCGGCACAGTCTGCCGGGCTGGGGTGAATCATGGCCTCGTCGAAATTCCGGAGCTGACGCTGGATAAGTCCGGCGTCGGCTTCTTCGCTGTTCTGGAGCCTGGCTTCGTATTTCTGGCGCACCTGCAGCGGCATTTTGCCCTGGCAGAAATAGGCGCCCAGATAGAGGTTGTCGTCCTCCAGCCAGATACGGGAACTGGCTTCGATGTGTTTATAGTAATCCGGGGAATTTCCCGCGCCGCAGGTGCCGAAGAGCGCCACGGCTTTCCCGGAGAGAGAGGCCAGCAGGCTTCCGGTCTTCATGGGACAGGTGCCCATATGGACGCAGAACCCCACGAACCAGATTCTGGCATCGGGAAGAGTCTCCCGTTCCCGGATATTGATTAAATCTTTGGACATGCCGGGAAGGGCGGAAAAAATCTCCGTGGCGATTTTTTTTGTATTCCCGGTCTCGCTTTCATATACCACAAGATAGTCTAACACGCTGTTCTCCTTCCTCCGCTGTTCGGTCTTCCTCCAGTCAGAAAGCACAGATTTAGAAATAATAGGGCCGTCCGCCACAGCAGAATCCGCTTCCGCCGCAGCAAAGATTGCAAATCAGGTTGGCAATACACAGTCGCAGACACCAGCTGTCGGTGTTTACAGGGGAACCTCCGTAAGGGGTTCGCATGCTTTCGTACCAGCTTCCGCCGTTTTCCAGCTGGTTCACCAGATTCTGGTACTGGAAATTGTTCGGCTCCCGCCGCAGGGCTTCTTTTGCGTGCTCCAGGGCGGTGACGTTGTTGCCGATACCGGAGTTGGCCACGGCGCTGTAATAATACCAGCGGGCGCTCCTCTCTTTGATGCCGTTTAGCACGTTCAGCGCTTCCTGAAAATGCCCGCTGTTAATATAATTGGCCGCCGCCCGCAGGTGCATGGATTCCTCGCTCTCGGAGGAACCGCTGCTTCTCTGCTGGTACTGTCCGTAAAAGCCGCCAAAAGGACCATAGCCTCCGAAAGGCCCGTAACTTTCAGAACTTCCGCCCTGGCCGCCGGAACCCTGGGAATAGGAAGAACCGTACTCCCGTTCTTTCATAATCTGCTGATAGGCCTGCTGGACTTCTTTGAACCTGGCTTCTGCCTGGTCTTTGTTCGGATTGTTAATATTTGCGTCAGGGTGATATTTCCGGCTCAGTTTCCGGTAGGCTTTTTTCACTTCTTCATCGGAAGCGTCCCTGGAAATGCCTAATATACTATAAGGATCCTGCATTATTTTTTCTCCTGCAATGTTTCGTTTTTCTGTTCCCGCTTCCGGCTGGCCAGGTCAAACCGGTACCAGACGCCGGAATACAGGATGTTCCTCAGAATTTCAGTATACTCTATAATGGGCAGCATTTCAAATATTCTTGAACATTCGGATATCATCATGGTAAGAATCTGACGGCAGGACTGTTCAAAACCGTCCTGACGGTACATGTTCACAAGGGGATTGTAACTGCCTTCCTTTAAATCTTTTTCAATGTCTTCGTAGGCGTCTGCCAGATAGATGAATTTGCCGAGATAAAACCCGATACCCCTGAGAAGCGTGTCCCACTCGTCTTTGCGCCAGGCAAAAATTTCCTCCATAATATGGCCGAAATAGCCTGCCATGGTATCCAGGTCTGCTTCCTGGGTCTTCTCGTTTCGGGATATCTTCTGCAGATTTTCGGAAATGACTCTGCATTTTTCCGGATAAGTTTCCTGAACACGTTTTACTGCCTTTTTCAGCAGCCGGGCATAGGCCAGACGGCTGCGTTTGCGCTCGTCATGCCAGTCGTCCAGACATTTGTAATAGGTAAGCAGAACATTCATGTCTGCCACATACTCTGAAAATTCATTTCGCAGGAAGGGGTGCTTTCCCAGAGGATGAGCCACACATTTTGTCGTTCCCTTCCGGGTCTTCGGCTCGTAAAGGCCGGAGAGCAGAATCAGAAGAAACGTCATGTCATAGGAAAGCGTCATCTGGCCGGGAATGCCGTATTTTTCCTTCAGGGCCCGGCACAGTCCGCAGTAGAACGCGTGGTACACATCGTAGTCCTTAAATTTCATCTCGCCCTGGTTAATGATGATATATCCGAACATGGTCAGCTCCTCTTAATAAATGTAGTCTGGCATTTGGGACAGCGGATTTCGATTTTTCCCTTGCCCCGGGGCACCCGGATTTTCTGCCGGCAGGTGGGGCACTTGTAAATGTGGTGGGTTTTCCGCTGTTTCATCAGGCTTTTCTGCGTGGCAATAAATCCGCGGATTTTTGCTGTTTTATTCAGATAAACCTGGTTTTCTGCTGCCCGTTTGTAAGTGTTCCGGGAAAAAATCCGGAAGTAGGTGTAGAAAAGCAGCACCCAGGCAAGCAGGGAAAAAATCCATACATTTGTGAAGGTGGCCAGGAAGGCGCAGACAATGGCCGTAATCACGGTAAATTTTCCAAAAGAATCCACACCGTAGCGGCCATACATAAATCGCATCAGTTTTTCTTTCATAAATAATCACCCTGTCATTTCTTTGTATTTGTGTCCGGGACCCGCTCCCGGCGCTATATCCCCCATTTTACGCTTTTTGCCGGAAGAATCAATAAACTGCCTATTAAAAAAGTCTAAAAAGTGTGTTATACTGAAACGGCATGGAGAAAAGAGAAATCCGGGAAAGGAGCGTCGGCATGGAGAAAAAGTCTTATCACCGGGGGCGCCGGCAGAAAAAACAGAAGAAACACAGCATCATCACCACGGTGATTCTTGTCATTGCACTGGTAGTATTTGCAGTATCGGCCTTCCAGCTGGTGCGCATTTTCAAAGGCTACCAGGACGGGGAGAACGAGTACCGGGAGCTGGCAGACCTTGCAGTGACAGAAGAGGACGACAGATTCCGGGTGGATTTTGACGCGCTCTGGGAAATCAATCCGGACGTGGTGGCCTGGATCCGGTTTGACGAGCCGGCGGTAATCAATTATCCTGTGGTGCAGGGAGACGATAACGAAGAGTATCTTCACAAAACCTTCCAGGGATATGACAATACTGTGGGAACGATTTTTGTCAACGTGGGGAACAATCCGGATTTTAACGACCGGAACACCATCGTATACGGACATTATATGTACAATGGAACCATGTTCAATGATTTGGAAAAATATAAGGATGAGGAATTTTACCGGCAGTATCCTTATTTCTACATCTATACGCCGGACGGGGCGGAGATAACCTATCAGATTTATTCTGCCGGGGAAGTAAAGGACACCTCCGAGAGCTATACCTATCAGTTTGCGGATGACGCGTCGTTTGAGCACTTTATCGAGACCACGAAGGCTGCCGGCTGGTATGATACCGGGGTGACTCCGGGCGTGAATGACCAGATTGTGACTCTTTCCACCTGCACCCGGCAGAGCAATGATAACCGGACGGTCATTCATGCGGTGAAGGTGAACGTGGATTACCCGGAGGAGTAGAAACTGGGAAAGCAGAATCCGGAAAGGAGGCAGCCCGTGGCAGAGAAAGAAAGACTGAACTATGAGGTGGGCGACACCGTGCGCCTGAAGAAAAAGCACCCCTGCGGAAGTTTTGAGTGGGAAATCCTGCGGGTGGGAGCGGACTTTAGACTGAAGTGCGCCGGATGCGGCCACCAGATTATGATACCGAGAAAACAGGTGGAAAAAAACACGAAGGAATTAAGAAAAAAAGCTTGAAACAGCACGGAAATTATGGTATGATATCAACTCGTGATATACTATTTTATTCCTTGCTCCCGGCTAATCCGGGGGCCAGAGACCATAAGGAGGTGCAGGACATGAGCAAATATGAATTAGCTGTTGTTGTCAGTGCAAAACTCGAAGACGACGCAAGAGCAGAAGTAATCGAAAAGGTAAAAGAGCTTATCAGCCGTTTCGGTGGAACTGTGACAGACGTCGATGAATGGGGAAAGAGAAGATTAGCTTACGAAATTCAGAAAATGAAAGAAGCCTACTACTACTTCATCCACTTCGAATCTGAGACAACTGTTCCGGGCGAAATCGAGCAGAGAATTCGTATCATGGACAATGTTATCAGATATTTGTGCGTTAAACAGGAAGCTTAGGAAAGAGGCAGACGTATGAATAAAGTAATTTTAATGGGGCGCCTGACAAGGGACCCGGAAGTAAGATATTCCCAGGGAGAGAATGCACTTGCCATTGCAAGGTATACACTGGCCGTGGACCGCAGATTTAAGCGGGACGGAGAGCAGACCGCAGATTTCATTAACTGTGTGGTATTCGGAAGAAGCGCCGAGTTCGCAGAGCGCTATTTCCGTCAGGGCATGCGGGTGACAATCAGCGGACGTATCCAGACGGGAAGCTACACGAACCGGGAAGGCGTGAAGGTATACACCACGGAAGTGGTTGTGGAGGAGCAGGAGTTCGCAGAGAGCAAGAGTGCAGGCGAGGCGAACCGCCAGCAGTACCAGTCAGCCCCAGCTCCGGCACCGGCCGCTGATGCAGGTGACGGATTTATGAACATCCCCGACGGGATTGACGAGGAGCTGCCGTTTAACTAGACTGTGGCAGGACCGCAGGAGAGCGGCATTCCTTAGATGAAAGAAAGGAGCGCAAGACAATGGCATTCGAAAAGGGTAACAGACCGGATGCGCCTGCGAAAAGAAGAGGCGGACGCAGAAGAAGAAAAGTATGTGTGTTCTGTGGCAAAGAGAACAACGAGATTGACTATAAAGACGTTGCAAAATTAAAGAAATATGTTTCCGAGAGAGGAAAAATTCTTCCCAGAAGAATTACCGGAAACTGTGCAAAGCATCAGAGAGCGCTGACCGTTGCTATCAAAAGAGCAAGACACATTGCGCTGATGCCGTATGTACAGGACTAAGCAGTCCGGTTCATATGTGTAAATGAAGAAAAGCCTTTAAGTGCTGGAGAGCCAGTGCTTGAAGGCTTTTTTGTGTCCAGTTTACATTTCCCGGTCTGACAGGGTATAATAGAAAGAACAGACGGGGCGGAAGGAAAACTGTCCTGAAAGCGTTGAGAGGAGCCGGGAGGGTAAAGTATGATAAAGATTTTTCTTGTGGAGGACGAGGTGGTCATCCGAAACGGAATTAAACACAGTATTCAGTGGGAGCGGGAGGGCTACGAATTCGTAGGAGAAGCCAGTGACGGCGAACTGGCCTACCCGCTGATTCTGAAAGAGAAACCGGATATTCTGATTACAGATATCAAGATGCCTTTTATGGATGGGCTGGAGCTCAGCGAGGCGGTAAAAAAGGAACTGCCGGATATCAAAATTCTGATTCTCAGCGGGTATAATGATTTTGACTATGCCAAAAAAGCCATTGGCATCGGTGTGACGGATTATATTCTGAAGCCGGTTTCCGCAGAGAAACTTCTGGAGGCAATTGGAAATGTTGCGGTTATTATCCGAAAGGAGCGGGAGGAAAAGGAACTTCTGGCCAAATATCAGGAAGAGATGCAGGAGAACCGGGAGCAGGAGAAACTGAATTTTTTCAACCGCCTGCTGATGGAGCCCATGACCGTGACGGAAATCCTGGAGCAGGGGAAGGAATTGGGCATGGAGCTGAACGCCCGGGTTTACAATATGATACTTTTTACGATAACAAGCAGTCTGGCGGAGAAAGAGACGCACAGCATATTTGTCACTGCTTTTGAACGGGTGGAAGCCTTTTTTGAAAGCCGCAGTTTCCTCTACTATTTCCGCAGAGGCGTGGAAGGATGGGGAATCCTGGTGCTGGCGGAAAGCGAAGAAGAGATGGAACAGCATATGGAACTGTGCCAGCGCTCGCTGGGCAGCATCATGCTGGAATATCCGGAACTTCAGTATTTCGGGGGAATCGGGAAGCCGGTATCCCGGATCCGGGAGATTCAGGAATCCTTCCGGGAGGCGGAGAGAGCATTTGCCGGCCGGTTCGTGTACCATGACAACCAGATTGTGTCCCAGGCAGAACTGGAAGAAGAGCGGGAGGAAGAACTGGAAATCAGCGGTGTGGGCTCTCTGGAGCACAACCGGGAAGCGCTGGAGCGTTTCCTGAAAACCGGCACTACGGAGGAACTGGACAGTTTCCTCAAGGCCTATTTTGATTCGATTCCCCAGGATAACCTGCGTTCCCTGATGATGGGGCAGTACATTCTCATGGACTGTTTTATCAGCATACTGAACTATGGGAAGGAAATGGGCATTACCCAGGAGGAGCTGAAGGAGCGGATTGGCGATGTACGGGATATTAAAAACCATCTGCGGACACCAGAGGAAATGAAGCAGTATCTGGAAAACCTGATGCGGGAGGTGCTGGTTCTCCGGGATGAAATCTCCGGGCGGCGGTATTCGGATATTATCCGTCAGGCCAAGGAGTACATAGAAAACAACTATATGTCGGAGGATATTTCCCTGAACAGTGTATCCGCCAGCGTCAGCATGAGCCCCAGTTATTTCAGCTCTATTTTCAGTCAGGAAGCCGGGCAGACTTTTGTAGAGTATCTGACGGGCGTGCGGATGCAGAAGGCAAAAGAACTTCTGATGTCTTCTTCCAGGCGGACTTCGGAAATCGGCTTTGAGGTGGGCTACAAGGACTCCCACTATTTCAGCTATATTTTTAAAAAGACCCAGGGCTGCAGCCCCCGGGAATACCGTATGAGAGGAAAAGAGTAAATGAACGGACGACGCTGGAAGAAAATCCCATCCCTGAACACCCGGATGAAACTGATTGTCTTTTCCACGCTGCTTCCGCTGACCATTCTGATTGGCTATCTGCTGTATGTGCTGAACAGTTCTGTTCAGACCTTTGACCGGGTTTCCAATAGTGTAAACTATGCCAGCCGGTATGCTTCGGAGTTTAAGGAGCGGATGGATTACAGTATGTATTATGCCATTGTGTGGGACATGGATCTGAAAGAACTGCGGGAAGGCATGTACTCCGTGGGTGGTACGGCTCTGGTAGATCCTTATCAGTATATCGGAGAACTGCGGAGCGCATGCCAGGAGATGGCGGAGATAGCAACGGTGAAAAGCAATCAGTATCTGCCGGAGCTGATTGAGAATTCCCTGAATTCCCTGGAAAAGCTGGTTGAGGAAATCGATACCAACATGCAGGAGCGGGGGCATTATGATGAGAATACGGAACTGCTGGAGAGCGTCCGGAATCTGACCGGACTGATTGAGGACAACATCCAGGGGTATATCAATGCGGAAAATGCTAATTTTGCCGATATCAAGGAAGAGCTGATGGACAACACCCATTACGCCATGAAAGTGTGCGTCGTGGCAGTAATCGTGGTGGCCGCGTTTACCCTGGCTATGTCGACCCTGACGGTCCGCAGTGTGGTAAAACCGATTCAGAAGCTCTGCGAGATGGCCCGCCAGGTGGCAAAAGGTAACTTTTCTGCCCGGACCCAGGTGGAAGCGTCTGATGAGATTGCCGTGCTGACAAACAGCTTTAATGACATGACTTCCGAAATCGGCTATCTGATTGAAAACATCAAAAAAGAACAGGAAAATCTGCGCGCCACAGAGAGCAAGCTGCTTCAGGCGCAGATAAATCCGCATTTCCTGTATAATACACTGGATACGATTGTCTGGCTGGCTGAAGAAAAGCGGAATGAGGAAGTGGTCTCCATGGTAACCTTTCTGTCCGATTTTTTTCGCACCACTCTCAGTAAAGGACGGGATTACATTACCCTGGAGGAAGAGGAAAAGCATGTGGAGAGCTACCTGAAAATCCAGCATTTCCGTTACCAGGATATTATGGATTATGAGATTCAGATTGACGCAGACCTTTATGAATTTCTGATTCCGAAGATGACCCTTCAGCCCCTGGTGGAAAACGCGCTGTATCACGGGGTGAAAAACAAGCGGGGGAAGGGAAAGATTACGATTCGGGGATACCGGGCCGGGGAAAGCATTATTCTGGAAGTGGAGGACAATGGAAAAGGGATGACGCCGGAGGAACTGCACCGGCTGAGACAGCATGTGTCCGGGGAGGAACCGGGAGCGGACCAGGGCTTCGGCCTGGCCAATGTCAACCAGAGGATTCATTATTATTTTGGAAAAGAGTACGGCCTTTCCTTTGAAAGCACCCTGGATAAGGGGACAAAAGTGACGATTGCCCTGCCGGCAAAAAATATCATACAAAAATAATAAAAAAACCAACTTATTTGTTCAAACCGCACAAAAAATCCAAAAAAATATAACTTAATAAGTGGAAAATTCCGTAGCAGAACACGTGACAGCCTGCTAAAATTGTTTTCAGAAAGAGGGCGGAAAGCCCGGAAAAAGGAGGACGATTTATTATGAAAAAGAGACTGTTAAGTGTTCTGCTTTGCTCTGCAATGGTAGCGGCAATGGCAGTAGGCTGTGGCGGCGGAAGCTCCGACAGTGGAAGCTCTGATGAGGGCGGTTCCGACAGCGGAAGCAGCGACGTTATCACAATCGGATTTTCCCAGGTAGGTGCAGAATCCGACTGGCGTACTGCGAACTCCGAGTCCATGCAGGACACCTTCAGTGAGGAAAACGGTTACAACCTGATTTTTGATGATGCACAGCAGAAACAGGAGAACCAGATTACTGCAATCCGTAACTTTATTAACCAGGAAGTAGACTACATCCTGCTTGCACCGGTTACCGAGACTGGCTGGGATACCGTGCTTCAGGAAGCATATGATGCAGATATTCCGGTTATTATCGTAGACCGTATGGTTGAAGTTTCCAACGATGATCTTTACACCACATGGATTGGTACCGACTCCCTTCTGGAAGGACGGAAAGCTGCTGAATGGCTGAACGCTTACGCTACTGCAAAGGGATGGGCTCCGGAAGACCTTCACATTGTAGATATTCAGGGAACCATTGGTTCTACAGCACAGATTGGACGTACCCAGGGCCTTGAAGAAGGCGTTGAGAAATACGGATGGGATTTACTGGCACAGCAGACAGGTGAATTTACCCAGGCTAAAGGCCAGGAAGTTATGGAATCTCTGTTAAAACAGTATGACAACATCAACGTTGTATACTGCGAGAATGATAACGAAGCATTCGGTGCTATCGATGCTATCGAAGCAGCTGGAAAGACAGTAGGAACTGACATTGAAGCAGGTGAAATCCTTGTTATCTCCTTCGATACAACCAATGCTGGTCTGACAGACGTTCTGAACGGCAAGATTGTATGTGACGTTGAGTGTAATCCGTTACACGGACCTCGTGCAGAAGCTTTAATCCAGGCTCTGGAAAACGGGGAAGAAGTTGAGAAACTGAACTATGTAGACGAAGAAATCTTCGCATTCGACAATACAGTTGAAAGCGTAACAGCAGTAAACAGCCTTGATGAAGAAGGCGAATATGCAGTTACACCGATTACACAGGAAATCATTGACGGACGTGCATACTAAAATTCACTACATAATTTAATGGTTTAGCACCAGAGCGGGCGTGGCGGAACCGTCGGGGGAAAGGTCCCTGGAACAGTATCTGCTGCGCCCTCTTTCATGAGAGGAACAGGAAAACTGGTAGAATGAGAAAGCGGGTGAGCAGTTAAATGGCAGACAATGTTGTACTGAGTATGAGAGACATCTCAAAAACATTTCCGGGCGTAAAAGCTCTCCAGCATGTGGATTTTACTCTCCGCAAGGGTGAGATTCATGCACTGATGGGTGAGAACGGTGCCGGAAAGTCCACGCTGATTAAAGTGCTGACGGGGGTACATGATTTTGAAAGCGGAGAAATCCGCATGGAGGGAAAAGCAGAGCCGATTATTAATAAATCGCCTCAGGATGCCCAGGCAAACGGTATCAGCACCGTATATCAGGAGGTTAACTTATGTCCGAACCTGACGGTTGCGGAAAATCTTTTCATCGGCAGAGAGCCGAGAAAGATGGGCTTCATCGACTGGAAGACCATGAATAAGAAAAGTACAGAACTCCTGAACGAACTTGGAATTGATGTAGAAGCCACGGAAACACTGGAAAATGTGTCTCTGGCAAAACAGCAGATGATAGCGATTGCACGTGCCGTGGATATGCAGTGTAAAGTGCTGATTCTGGATGAGCCTACTTCATCTCTGGACGACGATGAGGTGGCAAAGCTGTTCAAGCTGATGAACCGGCTGAAAGCAGAGGGTGTAGGAATTATTTTCGTAACCCATTTCCTGGAGCAGGTATATGAAGTCTGCGACAGAATTACGGTTCTTCGAAACGGGGAACTGGTAGGAGAATATCCGGTAAAAGAGCTGCCCAGAGTAATGCTGGTGGCAAAGATGATGGGCAAGGATTTCGACGATCTGGCCGATATCAAGAGCGCCCACGGAGAACTGAAAGAGTTTATTCCCGTTATTGAGGCAAACGGCATCGGACATAAAGGTACCATTAAGCCGTTTGACTTCACAGTAAATAAGGGTGAAGTTGTAGGCCTGACCGGTCTTCTTGGTTCAGGACGTTCCGAACTGGTACGTGCCATTTACGGTGCGGACAAAGCGGACAGCGGAACTTTGAAAGTGAACGGAAAAGAAGCCAAAATCAAGGCGCCTATTGACGCCATGAAATTAGGCATGGCATATCTGCCCGAAGACAGAAAGAAAGACGGAATCATCGCAGACTTGTCTGTGCGTGAGAATATTATCATTGCTCTTCAGGCAAAACGCGGCATGTTCCGGCCGATGAGCAGAAAAGAAATGGACGAGGCAGCGGACAAATACATCGAAATGCTGCAGGTGAAGACGGCAAGCCGTGAGACTCCTATCAAGAGTCTTTCCGGTGGTAACCAGCAGAAAGTGATTATCGGCCGCTGGCTTCTGACGAATCCGGATTATCTGATTCTGGATGAGCCTACCCGTGGTATTGATATCGGTACTAAGACGGAGATTCAGAAACTGGTGCTGGATCTGGCTGACCAGGGCATGGCCGTAACCTTTATTTCCTCAGAGGTAGAAGAAATGCTTCGTACCTGCTCCAGAATGGCAGTCTTAAGAGACGGGAAAAAGGTTGGGGAGATAAGCGGAAACGAGCTGACTCAGGAAGGAATTATGAAAGCAATTGCAGGAGGTGAGGAGTAATGGCTGAAAAGAAAACATCCGGATTAAAGAAAATTACATCCATGCGGCTGTTTATGCCTATCGTATGTCTGCTTGTTATTATTGTTGTGGCAACAGTTACGATTCCGGGCTTCCTGAATATTACCCTGAATAATGGTGTTCCTTACGGATATCCGGTGGATGTAATCAACCGTGCTTCTGAGCTGGTTATTCTGGCAGTAGGTATGACGCTGGTAACAGCGGCTTCCGGCGGACAGGACATCAGCGTAGGTGCGGTTATGGCAGTGGCAGCAGCTGTCTGCTGTCAGATACTTTCCGGCGGAGAGGTTTCTGTAAACTCTCTTTCCGCCCCGATTATTATTGCATTTCTGGCGGCCCTGGCGGCTTCCGGACTGTGCGGAGCATTTAACGGATTCCTGGTTGCAAGGCTGAACATCCAGCCCATGGTTGCAACCCTGATTCTCTACACGGCAGGACGTGGTATTGCCCAGCTGATTACCAATGGACAGATTACCTACATCCGTGTGGATTCTTATCAGATATTTGGAAGTTACATCGGAAAATTCCCGATTCCGACTCCGGTTATCATTGCCATCCTGGTTGTAGCCCTGGCTTATCTGATTCTGAAGAAAACGGCTCTGGGACTTTACATCCAGTGTGTTGGTATCAATGGTACAGCTTCCAGACTGGTAGGCCTGAATTCTACCATGATTAAGTTTTTAACATACCTTATCTGTGGCGTTCTGGCAGGTGTGGCAGGCTTTGTGGCTTCCAGCCGTATCTATTCTGCGGATGCAAACAACATCGGTCTGAACCTGGAAATGGATGCCATCCTGGCAGTTGCCCTTGGCGGAAACGCGCTTGGCGGAGGTAAATTCAGCCTGATGGGTTCTGTAATCGGCGCCTATACTATTCAGGCTCTGACTACCGTGCTTTATGGACTGAATGTATCTGCAGACCAGCTGCCGGTATACAAAGCTATCGTAGTTGTTGTTATCGTAGTACTGCAGAGCCCGGTATTCCAGAAATATATGGCAAACCAGAAGGCAAAGCGTACTTCAAAAGCGGCAGTGAAAGGAGGTAACCAGTAATGAAGGGAAAAGCTTTACTTGGACAGAAGAAAAAATTAAGCGGAACCGGATTTCTGCTGCTGGTTACTATCGTCCTGTTCTTTGTAATGTATGCAGCCGGTATGGTTGTATTTGCAGATAAAGGTTTTGCAAAGCCCCAGATGTTCCTGAACCTGTTTGTATCCAATGCAGGACTTCTGGTAATTGCCATGGGGCAGACGATTGTTATGATTACCGGCGGAATTGATATTTCCGTAGGTTCCGTAACTGCTCTGGTATGTATGGTTGCTGCAAATCAGATGGAAAACCATGGCACAAGCGCGTATGTGGCTGTTCTGATTGCGCTGGCTATCGGACTTGCATACGGTGTGATTCAGGGCTTCCTGGTATCCTACCTGGAAATCCAGCCCTTTATCGTAACCCTGGCAGGTATGTTCTTCGGACGTGGTATGACTTCTATCGTAAGTACCGAGATGATTTCTATCAAAAACGAGACATTCCTTGCATGGGCCAACTTTAAGATTAACCTTCCCATCGGGTCTTACAGCAGAAGAGGAAAATTCCTTCCTGCATACATATACCCGACGGTTGTAATTGCAATTCTGATTGTGATTGTGATTATGCTGATTATGAAATACAGCAAATTCGGCCGTTCCGTTTATGCTATCGGCGGAAACGCACAGAGCGCCATGATGATGGGTCTGAATGTAAAGAAAACCCGTCTGAAAGCCTATATCCTGGACGGACTGCTGGCAGGAATCGGCGGATTCCTTTTCTGCCTCAACAGCTGTGCCGGATTCGTAGAGCAGGCCAAAGGCCTGGAGATGGACGCCATATCCTCGGCCGTTATCGGCGGTACCCTGCTGAGCGGCGGTGTAGGAACCCCCTTCGGTACCCTCTTCGGCGTACTGATTAAAGGAACCATTTCCAGTCTGATTACTACCCAGGGAACACTGTCAAGCTGGTGGGTACGTATCGTACTTTCCGCTCTGCTGTGCTTCTTCATCGTACTTCAGTCCGTTATCGGAAGTATCAATAAGAAAAAAGGGTAAGACAATTTCATAAACTGTTCCTAAATTGTCAGTGGGGACGGGTACCGGCCAGCCGGTACCCGTCCCCACTGGCGTATTTCAGGAAATTGTGTTAAAATAAGCGGTAGTGTGCATCTGCACAGAAAAACAAGGCGGAAATACCGCCGGTCTGGAGGAATATAAGATTATGATAAAACCGGTTCTGGTCATTATGGCAGCGGGAATGGGAAGCCGCTACGGGGGGCTGAAGCAGATTGACCCGGTGGATGAGCAGGGACATATCATTATGGATTTTTCTATTTATGATGCCTATCGCGCCGGATTTGAAAAGGTAATTTTTATTATTAAACGGGAAAACGAAAAAGATTTCCGGGAAGCGGTGGGAGACCGGATTGCCCGGGTGATGGAAGTGGAATATGTGTTCCAGGAGCTGGGGCGGCTGCCGGAAGGATTCCGGGTGCCGGAAGGCAGGGTAAAACCCTGGGGAACGGCCCATGCGGTGCTCTGCTGCTATGACCGGATAGCCGGCCCCTTTGCCGTCATCAATGCGGATGACTATTATGGAAAAGAGGCGTTTCAGAAGATTTACGACTACCTGGCTTCACACGAGGACGATGAAAAATACCGCTACGCGATGGTGGGGTATCATCTGGAAAATACCGTTACGGACAGCGGATACGTATCCCGGGGCGTTTGCTCTACCAGCAGCACGGGCGAGCTGACGGGAATCTGCGAGCGGACCCGGATTGAAAAACGGGACGGCGGCGTGGCCTATTCCGAAGACGGCGGCCAGACCTGGACGCCGGTTCCGGGAAACACCCTGGTTTCCATGAACATGTGGGGCTTTACCCGGAGCATTCTGGAAGAAATCCGGGAGGGATTTCCGGTGTTCCTGGAAAAGGGACGGAAGGAGAATCCCATGAAATGCGAATATTATCTGCCGGAAGTAGTAAGCCGTCTTCTGGAGGAAGAAAAAGCCACCGTGGCCGTTCTGGAATCTGCGGACAAATGGTACGGCGTCACTTACCGGGAGGACAAGCCCGCAGTGATGGCTGCCGTACGGGACATGAAGGAACGGGGACTTTACCCGGAATACCTCTGGAAGCAGGACTAGCATGGGCGCAGGACAGATAAAGGAGGCAGAGGACGGATTCTGCTATGGCGGAAGACCGGTGAAAAGGGAGCCCCTGGGAAACGGACATATTAACGACACCTGGTGCCTGTGGACTGCACAGGAAAACGGCGTCTGCCGCCGGGCCGTGCTTCAGAAACTGAGCCGGGCCGTGTTCCCGGATCCGGAGGCCGTAATGGAAAATGTGACCGGGATTACAGAATTTCTGCAGAAAAAACTGCGGGAAACCGGCGGCGACGCGGAAAGAGGAACCCTGCACCTGATTCCCGCCCGGGACGGAAGAACGTTTTTCGTGGACTCCGAAGGAGAATACTGGCGGTCCTACTGGTTTATCGAAGGGGCCCGGAGCCTGGACCGGGTGGAAAAACCGGAAGATTTTTACGAGAGCGCCCTGGCATTTGGAAACTTTCAGCGGATGCTGTCAGATTATCCGGCCCGGACTCTGCGGGAGACCATTCCCGGATTCCACGATACGAAGGCGCGGGTGGCCGCCCTGGAAGAAGCAGTGCAAAAAGACGCGGCAGGCAGAGTATGCCTGGCCCTTCCGGAAATTCAGTTTGTCCGGGAGCGGGCCGAAACCGCCGGAATACTGGAAACACTGCGGGCGGAGGGGAAACTGCCCCTCCGGGTGACTCATAATGATACCAAGCTCAACAACGTTCTGCTGGATGAAACCACGGGAAAGGGACTCTGTGTCATTGACCTGGATACCGTGATGCCGGGGCTGGCCGTGAATGATTTCGGAGATTCCATCCGGTTCGGCGCCAGTACTGCTGAGGAAGATGAGCAGAATCTGGACCGGGTCTCCTGCAGCATGGAACTGTTTGAAATTTACACCCAGGGCTTTCTGAAGGGATGCGGGCAGAGCCTGACAGAGACAGAAATCCGGATGCTCCCGCTGGGCGCAAAGATGATGACCTTTGAATGCGGAGTGCGGTTTCTCGCGGACTTTCTGGAAGGGGACGTGTATTTTAAAACCAGCCGGAAAGGTCAGAATCTGGACCGGTGCCGGACCCAGTTTAAGCTGGTAAAAGATATGGAAGAAAAGTGGGATACCATGGCGGCTATCGTGGAAACGTGCCGGAAGGAAATAATTTACTAAACGAAAATAAAAATTTACTAAAATTTACTCTGGGTATTCCCTAACAGAACAGAATATGTTATAGTGTGGGGGAAACCAAGTGAAAAACGCTCCACGAGCGGGTCTTAAATGAAGGAAATGTTTACAGGAGGAAACAGTCATGGCAATTTTAGTGACAGGCGGCGCAGGATTTATCGGAAGTCATACCTGCGTAGAGCTGCTGAACGCAGGCTACGAAGTGGTAGTCGCTGACAATCTGTACAATGCATCGGAGGAAGCTCTGAGAAGAGTAGAACAGATTACGGGTAAGAAAGTGACTTTCTACAAGGCGGACATCCGGGATAGGGAAGCGATGAATGAAATTTTTGAAAAAGAAACCATTGATTCCGTGATTCATTTTGCCGGCCTGAAGGCGGTGGGAGAATCCGTAGTGAAGCCGCTGGAGTACTATGAAAATAACATTGGCGGCACGCTGACGCTGTGCGACGTCATGAGAAACCACGGGGTAAAGAACATTATTTTCAGTTCTTCCGCCACCGTTTACGGCGACCCGGCTTTCATTCCGATTACGGAGGAATGCCCCAAGGGAACCTGCACCAATCCCTATGGATGGACCAAGTGGATGCTGGAGCAGATTCTGACAGACCTGCACACAGCAGATCCGGAATGGAATGTCGTACTGCTTCGCTACTTTAATCCTATCGGCGCACACAAGAGCGGCCTGATGGGCGAGGACCCCAAGGGAATTCCGAACAACCTGGTGCCCTATATCACTCAGGTGGCCATCGGCAAGCTGGAATGCCTGGGCGTATTCGGCGATGATTACGATACGCCGGACGGTACCGGTGTGCGGGATTATATCCACGTGGTAGACCTGGCTGTGGGCCATGTGAAAGCCCTGAAGAAGATAGAGGAAAAAGCAGGCGTGTGCGTGTACAACCTGGGAACCGGCGTGGGATATTCCGTGCTGGATATGGTACATGCCTTTGAAAAAGCCTGTGGGAAAAAGATTCCCTATGAGATTAAGCCCCGCCGCGCAGGCGATATTGCCACCTGCTATTCCGACGCCACAAAGGCGAAGGAAGAACTGGGCTGGGAGGCTCAGAGGGGTCTGGACGAGATGTGTGAGGACTCCTGGAGATGGCAGAGCCAGAATCCGAACGGATACGAAAACTAAAAAAACGGGAGGGGCGGTTCCGGAGTCGGACCGCCCTGCTTTTTTGGAGGAAAACGATGCTGCGGGCAGAAGGAAGAGACACAAAAATCTGGTTTGACGAAGAGACGCTTCGCTTTGGCATGGAACGCCAGGGAAGCCGGTGGGACTGGCGAAAGGAGTACCGGCCCCGGATGCGGACCAGAGAGGGAGAATTCGATTTTCAGGACGCGCTCCGAATCCGGCACGAGTTCCGGCGTTTCGGCCTGGGGGAAGGAATCCGGAGCCGGTATGAGGGGTTTCGGACAGAGGAGGGAGCGCAGGATTACTGCTTTGAAACATTCGTCTGGGTGGAAGCGTCCACGGGAAACATATTTTTTGAATGGATTCCCCTGAAGGAGACGGGAATTCATGTGGAAACGGTTTACTGGCCGGGGGAAATGGAATTTGACCGGCCCAGGGCGGACTGGTATACCCTTCTGACGCACCAGCAGGGGCTTCTGATTCCCAACACCTGGGAAACCGCCCTTTCCCGGCCGGCCTTTGACGGATTTTTTGAGACGGCCGGAGGTTACATGCCCTGGTTCGGCCAGATCCGGGGGCGGGAGGGCTATCTGGCCATCTGTGTGACGCCCTGGGATGGCGGTTACCAGGCGGAGCACCCGGCGGGAGGCCCCTTCACCCATGTGGGAATCCGGTTTGAACCCAGCCTGGGAAAAATGGATTACCGCCGGATTGTCCGGTACACCCTTTTACCGGACTGTGATTATAACGATTTGTGCCGGGAATACCGGCAGTATGTGGACGAGCAGGGAAATCTGCGGACCCTCCGGGAAAAAGCGGCCCGGAATCCTTCCGTAGAGCGGCTTGCAGGCTGCATGTTTGTCCATAAAGGAATTAAAAACGTGGTACAGCCGGATTCGGAGTTTTTTGACCCGCAGAATCCGGAGAAATATAGCCGTCTCGTTCCCTTTTCCCGGCGGGAGGAAGAAATCCGGAAGTTCCGCCGGATGGGCGTGGAAAACCTGTATCTGCATCTGGACGGGTGGGGACAGCCGGGCTACGACAACCAGCATCCGGACTACCTGCCCGCCTGCCGGGAAGCAGGGGGATGGGAAGGCATGAAATCCCTGGTGGATGCGGTGCATGAATGTGGATATCTTTTCGGAGTTCATGACCAGTACCGGGATTACTACCTGGCCGCGCCGGGATATGAGGAAGAACTGGCCTGCCATCTGCCGGACGGCACCGTGCCGGGGCACCGCAGGTGGGCGGGAGGCCCTCAGACTTATCTGTGCGCCAGTCAGGCGCCTTACTTTGTCCGGCGGAATTTTATGGAACTGGAACGGCAGGGAATCCGGCTGGACGGAGCCTACCTGGATGTATTTACCTGTAATGAGGGAGATGAGTGCGCCAGCCCGGAGCACCGAATGAGCCGGAGAGAATGCTATGAATTCCGCGGCGCCTGCTTTGAATACCTGCTTTCCCGGGGAATTCTCACCAGCTCCGAGGAAGTCAGCGACTGGGCGGTACCCTCCCTTGTATTCTGCCATTATGCGCCTTATGATTTTATGATGCGCAGGCCGGGAAGCCCCAAAGAAGGGATTCCGGTGCCGCTTTATAATCTGGTGTACCACGACTGCGTGATTCAGCCCTGGATGATGGAGAAGGTCAGCGAAGAGGAGGACTACATGTTCTATGCCCTGCTGAACGGAGGGGCACCCTATCTGGTGCGGGACGGCGCTTACCCGGATACGGACGGCTCCTTTTCCGGCGGCGTGGCGCTGACAGAGGCGGAGCATCTGGAACGGTGCCGTAAAGTGGCGGCCCTTCACAAAAAAGTGGCCTTCTGCCGGATGGAGCGGCACGAACTTCTGGAGGAGGACGGAACGGTACAGAGCACCCTGTTTTCTGACGGAACCCGGGTCACTGTGGATTTAAAAAGGCAGCTCTGCCGGATTGAAGGAGAGAAAGCATGCTAGACAGAAGATACGAACAGCAGATGGATAAAAAAGAAAAGCGGCAGTTTGAAAAAGAAAAACTCAAAGAGATGAGCGGCAGACAGAAACTGGAATACCTGTGGATGTATTACAAGGTGTGGCTGCTTGTCCCCATAGGAATCGCCCTTCTCGTGTGGGTAGGCGTCACCATGTACCGGAGCAAAACAGAGGAAGTGCTGCTGAATGTGGTGGTTGCCGACGGCATAGGAAGCAGTTATGATGAGGTGGAGCAGGAACTGAAAGACCGGATTCAGGCAGATGGGAATAACCAGACCGTAAAGTTTAACAACAGCCTGTCCGCGGCCACTTATCAGGGGGAGATGGCGTTTACCACCCTGGTGGCGGCGGAGTCCATTGATGTGGTCGTCTGCCCGGAGGAATTTTACGAGGAGTATCAGGATGTGATGGGAGAGCCGGTTATCCTGGAAGCAGGAGAGTGGATGGCAGAAAATCTGGGCATTCCCTATGAGACAGTCTACGTGGGTATTGTAGAAAATGCGCCGAACCGGGAAAATGCAGAAGTGTTTGTTGAAATTTTGCAGGAACATGCAGAGTAATCCTGCACAGCCGGGAAGCGCAGGGGCTTTTTTCTCTTCCCTAATACCGGAAAAGGTGGTATAATAGGAAAAGCTTTTAGTGACGATGAGGGTAAGAAGATGAAACACGATGTGAAACTCAAAGGGCAGCTGAAACTGTATCTGCGCTGGCCTGCGATTACGGCTGTACTTCTGGCCGTCCTGAATCTGTGGATCTATTTCGTGGACCGGAAAGCCGGCTTTGCTCTGACGGTGTTTATTCTGGTCTATATAGTTGTGGTCTGCATTCTGCATTTTTACAACAAATCCCTGATTCTTGCCGACATGGTGGAGTTTGCGGCGCAGTATGGCGGCGTACAGAATACCCTGCTGGAGGAACTGTCGATTCCCTATGCCATCCTGATGGATGACGGAAGGGTTATCTGGGCCAACAGCCAGTTCCGAAAAGTTATCCGGAGTGACATGAAGCGGGAGACCCGAATCGGGAAATACATCCCGGAACTGAACAGAGGCGTGTTCCCCCGGGAAGAGGGAGAAACCGTGAGCCTGGAATTTCAGTATGGTGAAAGAATGTACCAGGCCAGTATTCAGTGCGTGTCGGTGGAAGGGTTCAATGACAATGAAAAGCTGCTGCAACTGCCGGAAGGACGGGAGTATTTTATCGCCATTCACCTGCAGGATATCACGGAACTGAACCGCTATATCCGGGAAAACGAGGCGAACCGTCTGGTGGCCGGTCTGATTTACATTGACAACTATGACGAGGTCATGGAAAGTGTGGAGGAAGTGCGCCAGTCCCTTCTGGTGGCGCTGATTGACCGGAAAATCAACCAGTACATTGCCGGGGTGAACGGCATTGCGAAAAAGCTGGAAAAAGACAAGTATTTTATCGTGATAAAAAAGGAAAGCTATCTGAAGATGGAGGAGGACCGCTTCTCCCTTCTGGACGATGTGAAGACCGTGAATATCGGCAATCAGGTGCCTGTGACCCTGAGTATCGGCCTGGGGCTTAGTACGGACACTTATGTGACCGGCTACAACTTTGCCCGGGTAGCCATCGACCTGGCCCTGGCAAGGGGCGGAGACCAGGCTGTCGTGAAAAACAGCAAGGGTATCAGCTACTATGGCGGAAAACGGGAACAGATGTCCAAGAACACCCGGGTAAAGGCCCGTGTAAAAGCAGAGGCCCTGCGGGAATTTATTCTGACCAAGGACCGGGTGATTATCATGGGCCACAAAATGGCGGACGTGGATTCCTTTGGAGCGGCCATCGGAATTTACCGCGCGGCCGCGTCCATGGAGAAGAAAGTCCATATCGTTCTGAACGATATTTCGGTGACTCTGCGGCCCCTCTATGAGGCGTTCCGCAACAGCCCCGGATATCCGGAGGATCTGTTTGTGAATTCCCACGAGGCGGAAGAACTGGCAGACGAAAACACCATGGTGGTGGTAGTGGATACTAATAAGCCGAAGATGACGGAGTGCGAGCGGCTTCTCAGAAAGAACCGGACGATTGCCGTGCTGGACCATCACCGTCAGAGCGACGAAGTGATTGAAAACGCCGTGCTTTCCTATATCGAGCCGTACGCATCCTCTGCCTGCGAAATGGTAGCGGAAGTGCTCCAGTATATCAGCGACGATTTGAAGCTGAACACCATGGAAGCCAGCAGTATGTATGCAGGTATTATGATTGACACCAATAACTTCCTGACCAGGACCGGAGTGAGAACCTTCGAAGCGGCAGCCTATCTGCGCCGCTGCGGGGCAGACATTACTTATGTGCGGAAACTGCTGAGGGACGACATGGTATCCTACCGGGCCAAAGCCGCGGTTATCAGCAGCGCGGAAGTGTACCGGAAGGTATATGCGATTGCCCGGGGAGAGCATCTGGGAATTGAAAGCCCCACCATTATCGGGGCTCAGGCAGCCAATGAACTGCTGAATATCGAAGAAATCAGAGCGTCCTTTGTTCTGACCGAATATAACGGGAAAATTTATGTCAGCGCCCGCTCCATTGACGAGGTAAATGTCCAGATTATTATGGAACGTCTGGGAGGCGGCGGCCATATTACCACGGCGGGAGCCCAGTTTAATCACACAAATATGGACCGGGCCGTGGCAGAGCTGAAACGGACCATTGACATTATGACAGAAGAGGGAGATATTTAGATGAAGATTATTTTACTGGAAGACGTAAAAGCACTGGGAAAGAAAGGGCAGATTGTAGAGGTCAGCAACGGCTATGCCAGAAACTTTATCCTGCCCAAAAAGCTGGGCGTGGAAGCGAACAGCAAAAACATGAATGACTTAAAACTTCAGAAACAGCATGAGGCGAAGGTGGCCCAGGAGAATCTGGAAGCCGCGAAAGAGCTGGCTGCGAAGCTGGAGGATGCAAAGATAGAACTGACCATGAAAACCGGAGAAGGCGGAAAGGCATTCGGTTCCGTTTCTTCAAAGGAGATTGCCCAGGCAGTGAAAGAACAGCTTGGCCTGGAAGTGGACAAGAAAAAGATTCAGATTAAGGAACCGATTAAAAGCCTTGGAATGCACCTGGTTCCCGTGCGGCTTCACCCCCAGGTAAGCGCAGAACTGAAGGTGCACGTGGGAGAGGCCTAGGAGGAGCCGGATTATGGAAGAATCACTCATTAAACGGGTTCCGCCTCACAGCATAGAGGCAGAACAGTCCGTACTGGGCGCCATGCTGATGGACAGAGACGCCATCACCACTGCCGCGGAGCTGATATCCGGCCAGGATTTTTACCAGTCGGCATACGGAGTCGTCTTTGACGCAGTTGTAGAGCTGTTTAATGAGGGAAAACCGGCAGATCTGATTACCCTTCAGGACAGACTTCGGGAAAAAGGAGTGCCGGAGGAAATCAGCAGTCTGGAGTTTGCCCGGGATCTGCTGGCTGCCGTACCGACTTCCGCCAATGCAAAGTATTATGCGGAGATAGTGGCGGAAAAATCCCTGCTCAGAAAAATGATAAAGATGAATGAGGAGCTGACAAATGCCTGCTATCTGGCAAATGAGCCGGTAGCGGCGCTTCTGGAGCGCACAGAAAAGCAGGTGTTCGAACTCGTTCAGAATCAGGGAAAGAGCGACTATGTGCCGATTAAGCAGGTAGTTCTGGATACCCTGGAAAAAATTGAAAAAGCGTCCAAAAATAAGGGGACTGTCACCGGAATACCTACCGGGTTCATCGACCTGGACTATAAAACTTCCGGCCTGCAGCCCTCTGACCTGATACTGGTTGCGGCCCGTCCTTCCATGGGAAAGACGGCGTTTGTTCTGAACATTGCCCAGCACGTGGCCTTTAAGCAGAATAAGATTGTTGCCATTTTCAGTCTGGAAATGTCAAAAGAGCAGCTGGTAAACCGTCTTTTTGCCCTGGAGTCCTATGTGGATTCCCAGGCGCTGCGTACCGGTAATCTGAAGGATTCCGACTGGGAAAAACTGATAGAAGGGGCAGGCACTATCGGGCGTTCCAGCCTGATTATTGACGATACCCCCGGAATATCCATCTCAGAACTCCGCTCCAAGTGCCGGAAATATAAGCTGGAACAGGGGCTGGACCTGGTGATTATCGACTACCTGCAGCTGATGAGCGGAAGCGTGGGACGAAAAAGCGATTCCAGACAGCAGGAAATTTCGGATATTTCCCGCTCCCTGAAGGCGCTGGCCCGGGAACTGAACGTTCCGGTTATCTCGCTGTCCCAGCTGAGCCGTGCGGTAGAGCAGCGTCCCGACCACAGACCCATGCTTTCGGACCTGAGAGAATCCGGTGCGATTGAGCAGGACGCGGACGTGGTCATGTTTATCTACCGGGATGATTACTATCATAAAGATACCGAGCATATCAACGAAGCAGAGATTATTATTGCCAAGCAGAGAAACGGTCCGATTGGAACGGTCACTCTGACCTGGCTTCCCCAGTATACAAAATTTGCCAATTCTGAGAGAAAACAGAGTGAATAACAAAAAGGGCTGCGCCGGCTGGCACAGCCCTTTTTTACGGGTTCAGACTTCGCCGAAAAGGCGGCGTATGTAACGTACCGGAACCGGTTTTGCGGCTTCCCTGCGAAGGGTCTGCTGCTGACGGATAAGATGGTCCAGCTTCCGGTAGCGGTCCTCTTCCTGACGGTCCTTCGCCTGCAGGAGAAAGTCCACGTCTTTGGTAACCTTTTCTGTAACGCCCTGGCAGATAAGCTCTTCCAGGAGCGGGTTATTTTCCGCAAGCGCCTGCCGCATTGTGGAAAGCAGCAGCTGCTCCATGGCGCCGGTATCAAAAGAGACACCGGCGGCCTCCGGTTTTGCGATTTCTGCTTTGACCGAAGCCTCCGGAACAGCCGAAGTTTCCGGGAGAGCCGAAGCCGATTCTGCCCGGCGCTTTTTCCGAAGCTGTTCCCTGGCCCGGAGCATGTCCGGAATGAGCCCTTTCAGCTCTTTGAGCTGCATGCCCTGCTCTTTCAGTTCTTTGATACAGTTAAATAACTGTATATCGTCTTCCGTATAGTGACGGTGTCCCATTTCTGTACGGCCGATGGGAAGCGCCAGTTCCTCTTCCCAGTAGCGGAGAACATGAGACTCCACTCCCACCCGCTTGGCGGTTTCCGAAATCATATAGTGAACGTCACCCATACGATACCCCCTTATTATTACTGCCTGGACCGGCAGGAAAAGACCTGCCGGTGCCTGTCCTGTGACACTTCTATTGTAGCATATGCAGGGGGAAATGGCGGAAAAACCGTCCGACAAATGCTGACGGGATTCTCCCGGATTCCGGGGAAAAAGGGCAAAAAGAAAGACCGGGCTTCCTGCAAAAACAGGAAATCCAGTCCCTCTGTCTCTTTTTATCCGTTCGCTGTACTATTCTGCGTGAATAGCTCCTGTCGGACATGCAGATTCGCAGGCTCCGCAGTCTACGCAGGAATCTGCGTTGATTTCCATATGGTCAGCGCCCATGGAAATAGCGCCTACCGGACATTCGCTTTCGCAAGCACCACAGCTTACACATTCATCTGAAATTACGTGTGCCATTTTATGTATCCTCCTTTTTACTGGGCTCTTCAGAATTAAATCGAAGGGCTTGTTATTTTGTTGACTATATTTTAATACATTTATTCCAATTATACAAGCGGATTTATGCTCTAAATCAGATACAATCGGTCCGGGAAAATGTTTTGTCTGACGAACCGGGGTTCATGATGACGAACAGAAAAAGAAATTTTCACGAAATATTAAGAAATTTTTTAACCTTTTTTCGCAGTTTTGGTGTATAGTAATCTCTGACATCAGTATGGAATTTTCTAATGCCGGCTGCAAAGGCAGATATGTCTGGCCGGAAGAAAATGAATGGAGCAGAAATATGAGTAAGAAATGGAAATTTGCTGCCGTGCTTATGTGTGCCAGCCTCGTTTTCTGTGGATGCAGCCAGGGAGAGCAGGGGACGGGAACACAGCCGGATTCCGGCGATGCGGCAGAGTCAGAGGAAAATGAAAACCAGGCGATGCTGGATGTGATTCAGCCGTCAGCATATGGAAATGTACAGGGGCTGAATCTGGAGCCGGGAACTGCATTTTCCATTATCGGGAGAGCGAGTTCCGGTGATTACTGGTCTACGCTCCGGGCGGGAGCAGAGCAGGCTATGGAAGATATTAACAGTGCCCTGGGTTATACCGGTGATGACAGAATTACATTGAATTATTCGGCACCGGAAGCGGAGGATGACGTAGACGATCAGGTAAATATTCTGGATGAGGAGCTGGACCGCTATCCGGCAGCTCTCGGAATTGCCGCGGTGGATGCGGCGGCCTGCGAAGTGCAGTTTGACCTGGCGGCGGAAAACAGCATTCCTATTGTGGCATTTGACTCGGGAAGCAACTATCAGAACATCGTATCCATGATAGAGACCGATAATCAGGAGGCTGCCCGGACAGCGGCCGGAAAACTCTGTGATAACATTGGCGATACGGGAGAGGTGGTCCTGTTTGTCCATGATTCCAGTTCTACATCTGCCACAGAGCGGGAAGAAGGGTTCCTGGCAGAGATTCAGGAGAAACATCCCGACGTGTCGGTGGTACGGGTGTACCATCTGGATGACCTGGAAGAAATTCGGCAGGAGATGACCGGAGGAACATCCGGAGACGCAGAAGGCGCCGCGGACGAAACGGCAGAGACCGCAGCGGCTGCCGAGGGAACATCGGGCGACACCGGGGAAGAGATTACCCAGGAACAGGCGATTGAATATATTTTCCAGCAGAATCCGAACATAAAAGGCTGCATGTGCACCAGCGCAGGTGTGGCGGAGACCGTAACGGGAGTTCTGGAAAACATGGGAAAAGAGAATCTTTCCGTTGTCAGCTTTGACGGAGGAGAAGACCAGCTGACCCGCCTGACAGAGGAGAAGCTGGACGGGCTGGTCGTGCAGAATCCTTATGGAATCGGCTATGCCACCGTAGTGGCCTGCGCCCGGGCAGTGCTGGGCCAGGGAAATGAGGCTGAGGTAAACACCGGCTACACCTGGGTGACACGGGATAATATGGAAGACGAAGAAATCGCGAAAATGATGTATTAGTATAAAAAGGGCAGTTTAACTGACAGAGCCCCCGGAAATGCTGAAAAATGCGTATTTCCGGGGGCTGTTTTATACCATGCATCCATAATTTCAGAGAAATGCTCCAGATTATGCTTCATTTCTTTGGTATATTTTTCAATACTGCCAAACTGCTGGATGGCGAGTTTTGCCACATATTCTTCATCATCTCTGATTTTCTGGATGAACATATCAAAATTTTCAATGTTTCCCCAGTGCTGAATGACGGTTTCTGCCTGACTGGATTTGAAATTTTCCAAAGCGTTGATGTAATCAGACAGGTCAAATTCTTTAAAGCTCATACACTGTTCTCCTTTCTCTAAGCGTTCGAGAAGCTGTATGAGCCGGTCA
>DSTFC04002__coassemble_692_pt1 | contig 39089 bp, 39 predicted proteins | sample DSTFC04002__metabat2_high_PE_021 | metagenome-assembled genome bin DSTFC04002
GGCGAAAGCCGCAGTAAGCACGGAGCGCGGCTTTGCGAATGGCGCGACTGAACTGTGCGGGCCTCGGCGAAAGCCGCAGTAAGCACGGAGCGCGGCTTTGCGAATGGCGCGACTGAACTGGATAGCGAACAAGGAAAGAAAGAACGCAGAACATGAGAAACCAAAGAAAAAAAACTTCGGGGAACCCGGCAAAAAGTTATTACTACAGCAGACAGCAGCGCGCCAGACTGGTGCGGCTCCAGAAAGTGGGAATTGTCCTCCTGGTGCTTGTGATAGCTGTAGTGGGCGTACTGAAAATCGTCAGGCCGGGATTTCTGTCCGGAGGAAAGTACTGGGAACTTTCTGACGATGAGATTACGGCGGAAAAACCGGACATCGATGTGCAGCTTCTGGATGTCAACGACTACTCCAGACCGGGGACGGAATCCGGCGAAATTACGGGAATCGTGATTCATTATACAGCCAATCCCGGAGCCACGGCCCAGAACAACCGGGATTATTTTGAAGGACTGAAAGACAGTCACATTACGCAGGCCAGCAGTCACTTTATAGTAGGGCTGGACGGAGAGATTATTCAGTGTGTGCCCACCTGGGAGGTGGCCTATGCTTCCAACAGCCGGAATTATGATACGGTCTCCATTGAGTGCTGTCATCCGGATGAAACCGGGGAATTTACTGCTGAGACATACCGTTCCGTGGTGCAGCTTACGGCCTGGCTGTGTGAGAAATTCGGCCTGGATTCGGAGGATGTTATCCGTCATTATGACATCACCGGAAAGGACTGTCCCAGATATTTTGTAGAACACGAAGATGCCTGGGAAATATTTAAAGAAAATGTACAGAAATCACTGGATGCGGCGTCCTGAGAAGGGCGCCGTTCTGCTTGATAAAGGATGGCCTTATCTGGTATAATATCGTCAGATTTAATAAATGACTGGAAACGAGGGAAAAGAAGATGGCGCAGGAAAATATTTTTCTGACCGGCTTTATGGGAGCTGGAAAATCCACGGTGGCCGGGTGTTTTCACAGCCGGTACGGCCGGGAGATGATTGAGATGGACCAGGTAATTACAGAGCGGGAAGGCATGAGCATTCCGCAGATTTTTGACAGATACGGGGAAAATTATTTCCGTCAGTGCGAGACAAAGCTGTTAAAGGACCTTCAGAAGCAGGAAGGGATGGTAGTATCCTGCGGAGGAGGAGTTATCCTGCGGGAGGAAAATGTCCGGGAAATGAAAAAAAGCGGCCGGATTGTCTATCTGGCAGCCACTCCGGAGACCATTCTGGAGCGGGTAAAGGACAGTGAGGACCGGCCTCTTCTGAAAGGAAAGAAGAATGTGGCGGACATTCAGGAACTGATGAATCAGCGGAAGGAAAAATATGAGGCCGCAGCGGATATCATTGTCAGAACAGACGGAAAGACAGCGGAGAATATCTGCATGGAGATACTGGAAAACCTGAAAAAAACGGGAGAAAATCATGTTTAAAACCTTTTATCCGGATGACTGGCAGGCCTCGGCCTATGTCATCCCTTATGAAGAACTGTACCGGAAAGGATACCGGGGACTGATTTTTGACATTGACAATACCCTGGTGCCCCATGGAGCGCCGGCTGACGGCCGGGCGGTAAAACTTTTTCAGAGGCTTAGGGACACCGGCTTTTCTACCTGCCTTATCTCCAATAACCAGGAACCCAGAGTAAAGCCCTTTGCAGATAGGGTGGGAAGCAGGTATGTATATAATGCCCATAAACCATCCACGAAAAATTATATTCGTGCCATGGAGATGATGGGGACGGACAGGGAGAATACCTTGTTTATCGGCGACCAGCTTTTTACGGATGTGTGGGGCGCGAAAAGAGCCGGAATCCGCAGTATTCTGGTAAAACCCATCCACCCCAGAGAAGAGATTCAGATTGTGCTGAAACGGTATCTGGAAAAGGTTGTACTGCATTTTTACCGGAAAGAAAAGGAAGGGAAGAAGTGATGGGACAGACAGTGACAGTAAGAGGAATCTGTCTGGGAGAGGGAATGCCCAAAATCTGCATTCCCCTGACCGGAAAGACAAAGCAGGAGATTCTTCTGGAAGCCCAAAAGGCCCGGAAAGCGGGTGCAGATGTGACGGAATGGAGAGTGGACTGGTTTGAAGGGAGCAGGGACGCTTCCCGGGTGGAGGACGTCCTGCGGGAACTTCGCGGAGAACTGGGGGAGATTCCCCTGCTGTTTACCTTTCGTACTGCCCGGGAGGGCGGAGAGAGAGAACCGGAATCCGGAGAGTACCGGAGACTCTGTGAAGGAGTGCTGGCTTTGCGGCTGGCGGATATGCTGGATGTGGAGCTCTCTGCCGGAGAAGAGACGGTGAAGGCGCTTCTGGATGCGGCGCACAGAAAGCAGGTTCCCGTGATTCTTTCCTGCCATCATTTTGAACGGACACCGGGACGGGAAGAAATGGCGGATACCCTGCGGCGCATGCGAAAGGCGGGAGCTGACCTGGCCAAGCTGGCGGTGATGCCGGAAACGGCCCGGGACGTGCTGGAACTTCTGGCGGCCACAGAGGAAGTAGGGGAAGAGGAAGGCTGTCCGCTGATTACCATGTCCATGTCCGGCCTGGGTATGGCAAGCCGTCTGTGCGGAGAACTGACCGGGTCGGTGCTTACCTTTGGCACGGCAGGAAAATCCTCCGCGCCGGGGCAGCCGGATGCGGGTGAGCTGCGAAATGTCCTGGAACTGCTTCACCGGGATATGCCAAAGTGCTGAAAAAGCCCGGAAACCGGCGATGGAGGAAAACTAACGGTTGAAAAAACTGCCAATATATTATAGAATGATAAAGTGAGATTAGGATAAAAAGAATGCCGCAGAGAGGCTGTAAGGAGGATTACCATGATTTCAGCAGGAGATTTTAGAAACGGACTTACCGTTCAGATTGAGGGGAACATCTATCAGATTCTGGAGTTCCAGCATGTAAAACCGGGGAAAGGTGCTGCCTTTGTCAGAACAAAGCTGAAAAACATCATCAGCGGCGGTGTGGTAGAGAAAACGTTCCGTCCGACGGAAAAATTTGACACAGCGCATATCGACAGAAAGGACATGCAGTATCTGTATTCCGACGGAGAATTATATTATTTCATGGATGTAGAGACCTATGACCAGATTGCCATTGACGGCGAAACCATTGGCGACGCCCTGAAATTCGTCAAGGAAAATGAGATGGTAAAGGTATGTTCCCATGAGGGCAACGTGTTCTCTGTGGAACCGCCGCTTAATGTAGAACTGGAAGTAACAGAGACAGAGCCCGGGGTAAAAGGTGATACGGCTACAGGCGCCACCAAGCCGGCAACCGTTGAGACCGGAGCAAATGTTCTGGTGCCGCTGTTTGTAAATCAGGGTGACAGAATTAAGATTGATACCCGGACAGGAGAATATCTGTCCAGGGCATAGACAGATTTCACAAAATTTTGCAGAAACAGAAGCCTGGATTTTCCGGAAACGCCGGAAATCCGGGCTTTTTGCATGCCAAAACCGGGAAACGGGAATGCGAAAAAAATCTTGCTATGGAACGCGAAAACAGATATAATCAGTTCACATACCATTAGGGTATGCGTGTTCAGACATCGTTCTCTGACGGCGGTTACAGACAACAGGATACAGAAAGGAGATATATGAATTATACCGAGTTTGTAAACGCCATGAAAAAAGAAATGCGGGAAAGGCTTGCGCCGAATGTGAAAGTGGAGCTGTATCAGAGCATAAAGAACAACGGAACCAGGCGCCAGGGCCTGATGTTTGCGGAAAGCGGCATCAACATTTCCCCCGCTATCTATCTGGAAGAATTCTATGAGCAGTATCAAAAAGGCAGGTCTTTGTCTTTTCTGGCAGAAGCCGTGCAGAACATCTATAAAAGAGTGAAAGTTCATCAGTCCTATCCCTGCGAAAACATTTTTTCCTTTTCAAAAGTGAAAAATCAAATTGTATTTAAGCTGATTCAGGAGGAGACAAACCGGGAACTGCTCCGGGATGTGCCCCATGAGAAATTCCTGGATTTTGCAGTGGTTTTTTATGTCCTCATCAGGAATGACGAGTTTGGGACCGCTACACTGCTGGTTCGGCAGGAACACCTGAAAAACTGGGGGGTAACCCGGGAAGAAGTGGTGGAAGCGGCCCGGGTCAACACTCCCAGACTCCTTCCGCCCAGACTGGAAAAGCTGACCGGCTATATGTATGTTCTTGGAAACGAGAGCAGAAATCTGGGAGCCTCGGCAGTCTGCTATCCGGGCGTGTGCCGGCAGGCGGCGGAAGTGCTGGGAGAGAGTTTCTATCTGATACCAAGCAGTATTCATGAGATGATTCTGATACCGGAAAGTTACGGACTGGAAAAGCATCAGCTGGAGCAGATGCTCAGGGAAATCAATGAAAAAGAGGTAGAAGCGGAGGAAGTGCTTTCACGGCATGTCTATTTTTTCAGCCGCAGAGACGGAAAAATCCATTAAAAACAGACGAAAAAAAGGACGGCGAAAACCGTCCTTTTTACGTCTCTGATCAGAATCGAACTGACGCACCCGCCTCCGGAGGGCGGTGCTCTATCCACTGAGCTACAGAGACAAGTATAAATATAACACTCCCCGGGGAAAAAATCAAGAGAAAATTTCAATTTTTTTCCCGGCTCGACAAAACTAGTGTTTCTTCGCTCTTGACCGTAAAAACTGCTTCAGAGTATGATAGAACCGAATTGAAAATCAGGAGGCTGAATATGAAAAAAAGCTGTCAGAGGGGAGAGGGCGCCCGGAAGAGACTGCGGTGCGTCCGGTTTCTGGTTTCTGCCGTCATTGTTTTTTTGGGCGCCTGCCTGCTGTTTTTCCTTTGCCGGGTGAGAACAGTGGCGTCCGCCGTTCCGGCCATGGCCATGCTGCCGGGATATGCCATTCAGAGCCAGAATCCCCTTACCGATGTGACAGAAGAAGAAACGGGACATGCCGTAAAAGAGTACTATGACAAGAGAAGCCGGGAGCAGGGATATGCGGAACAGTACGAAAATCTGCAGGTCTATGCAAAAGAAGGAAACCGGGAGAATACCTGGATTGTGTTTGCCCGGTATGAGATGAAAATAGAGGACATTTATACGCCGGTTCCGGGCCTTGGCACTTTTTTCGCCGTAAAAGAAGAGGGGACAGTCCGCCTGAATACGGAAGCCGCGACAAGCGGAGAACAGGCGGAGGTTCAGGCCGTGGCCTCTCACGAAGACGTACAGAATCTCTTCCGGGAAACAGAAGCAGCCTATCAGAATGCTCTTCGTTCTGACGCGCTTCTGGCAGAGGCGCTGGAAGATCTGCAGAAGGCGGCCGGACAGTAAAAGGGCAGAAAAATCCCGGGAAACTCCGGAGAATTTCCCGGGCCGGAATCGGATATTTAATCCAGGTTCAGCCGCCTGCTCAGTACATAATGGCTGAATACGAGGCACAGGATGCCGCCGACAGTGCCGGCTGCAGCGAGAACCAGCAGCGGAGTTCCGAATACCTGGACCAGCAGCCGGGAAGAGATGGCCTCCTCATCCAGAAGCGGGGCATACCGGAAGGAGAAAATAAATGCGGCCACACCCGCCAGCAGCTGAATGACCAGGGTAATGCAGAAATAAAGCACAACGGAGGTCAGCACCCGGTGGCTGGAGAAACAGTGTCCGGCACAGAGCACGGCCAGCACCAGGGCTATGCCGGAAAATACGCCGGTCACGGAGGTCAGCATCAGGTAAAAGCCCAGCGTGTGCGGGTTCCAGAATGCAAAGCAGTCCAGAACCAGAGCCTGCTGTCCGCCGAAAAAGGCGTCCATTCCCGGGGCGGAGGCCAGCGTCCAGAGGGAAAAGACAAGCAGGATACAGTCCGCCAGATACCAGAGAAAGGCGGCCAGCATCTTGGACCCAATCTGAACGGCCGGGGTCACCGGGAGCGTCATGGTCAGGTAACCTTCCCTGGAAAACCAGTTCCGGTATACAAACACGGCGATATAAATCTCTGTGGCCAGGCTGATGAAAGAGGCATAAACAAAGTAAAGAATCAGCACCATGATGGCCAGGGCATCCGGCCGCTGCAGCGCCAGAAGCCGCTCCGCTCCCAGAAACCTTGCCGCAGGTATCAGAAGCAGAAAAGGAATATGGATAATAAGCAGAACCGGCGAGAGAGACCGCAGGTCATACTTTACTAATTTTCTTAACATCGAAACACCTCCCGGAAATAACTGTCCACGGATTTTCCGTGCTGTGAACGGATATGGTCCACGGAATCGCTGAGCAGCAGACGTCCGTTCTGCAGAAAAAGTACATGGTCCAGCACCTGCTCCACATCGGCAATCAGGTGAGTGGAAAGAAGCACCGTGGCGTCCTCTTCATAATTACTGATGATGGTGCGCAGAATGTAGTCCCGGGCTGCCGGGTCCACGCCTCCGACCGGTTCGTCCAGAAGGTAAAGCCGTGCCTTTCGGCTCATGACCAGGATGAGCTGCACCTTCTCCTGGGTTCCTTTGGAGAGCTCGCCCATGCGCGCGTCCGGGGAGATTCCAAGGGAGTCCAGCATTTCCCTGGCTCGCTCCGGAATGAAGTCTGCATAGAAATCCGAGAAAAGCTGAAGCAGTCCGGAAACTTTTGTTCGGTTTTTCAGGGCGGGCTTATCCGGCAGGTAGGATACCAGTCCTTTGGTCCGGGTGCCGACGGGCCCGCCGGCAATCAGAATCTGACCGGCATCCGGCTGTAAAAGTCCTGCCAGCAGCTTGATAAACGTGGTCTTTCCACTGCCGTTTGGCCCCAGAAGACCCACAATCTGCCCCGGTTCAAGAATAAGCGAGAGATCCTGAAGGGCAGGAGTCTGGCGGTAGGTCCAGAATCGGATTCATTCTTTTTCCTCCTTCAAAATTTCCTGAAGCAGTTCCAGGGATTCTTTTTTGCTGAAGCCAAGCTGTTTCATGGCCTCCAGAAAACTCTGAATATTTTCCCGCGCCATATCTTTTCGCAATTTTTTCAGCATACTCTCATCCTCCGTAATAAATCGTCCGCTGGTGCGCCTGGTGTATACCAGGCCGTTCCGCTCCAGTTCGGACAGCGCTTTCTGCATGGTGTTGGGATTGACGGAAGCTTCCATGGCCAGGTCCCTGACAGACGGAAGCCGCTCCCCCGGGGCATAATGCCCTGCTATAATGTCCGATTTGATGCGTTCCATAAGCTGGAGATAAATCGGACGGTCACTATCCAGTTCCCATGGCATCCATGTCATCCCCTTTCGGTTAGTTGTATTATTGGGTTAATACAACTATACTACTGGGCGGAGAGAATGTCAAGCAGGAAATCCGGACGGAACACTCCGCTTCGCAGCATTTCCAGCTCTTCTTTGTAAGGCGGGGCGGATTTTTTCGGATTATCCGGGAAAGGAACCCAGGGAGTTTCCAGGATTTTGGGGACCTCTGTAAAGTCCGGGTGGTGCACTATCCGGTACAGTGCTTCGAAGCCAATCTGTCCCATGCCCAGGTTGGCATGCCGGTCCTTGCGGGACCCCGGCGGATTTTTGCTGTCGTTGATGTGAAAGAGGGCAATCTGGTCTTTCCCCAGAATCCGGTCAAATTCCTCCATTACGCCGTCAAAGTCGTGGATAATGTCATACCCGCTGTCGCTGGTGTGGCAGGTATCGAAGCAGACACGAAGTTTGTCTGAGCAGACGACTCCGTCGTAAATGGCCGCCAGTTCCTCGAAGGTGCGTCCGATTTCCGACCCTTTTCCTGCCATGGTCTCCAGGGCAATCAGGCAGGGGGTATCCCGGGTCAGAACCAGGTTCAGTCCTTTGATAATCTGAGCCGTTCCCGCCTCGGTTCCCTGTCCTACGTGGGCGCCGGGATGGAGTACCAGTATCCGGGAACGGCAGGCCGCGGCGCGCTGGATTTCCAGTTCCAGAAATTCGACCGCAATCTGAAAGGTTTCTGGTTTGACCGTGTTTCCCAGATTGATAATATAAGGGGCGTGGACGATAATATCGCTCAGGCCGTAGGCGTCCATGAAATCCCAGGCCTCGGAGATTCGAAGCTCCTCCACCGGTTTGCGGCGGGTGTTCTGGGGAGCGCCGGTATAAAACATAAAGGTGTCCGCCCCGTAGGATGCGGCCTCTTTTGCAGAGCCAAGCAGCATTTCTTTTCCGCTCATTCCTACATGGCATCCGAGCAGCAGTTTTTTCTTCATAGGATGTCCTCCTTTCTTTCTACCTTTTGATTATACACAATTCCTGTATTGCGCGGGAAGAAGAATTCCGATATAATGAAGGGTAACGTCAGTGAATTGAGGAAGGAATGAACAAAATGAAGAAGATACTTGATTTTATGACAGAGGAACTGAAAGCTGCTTTTGCGGGAGCAGGATACGACGGGGAACTGGCGAAAGTCACGGTTTCCAACCGTCCTGATTTATGCGAGTATCAGTGCAACGGCGCCATGGCCGGAGCAAAGAAATATCACAAGGCACCCCTGGCCATTGCCCAGGATGTGGTTGCGAAAATGGAGGGCAGCCTGGTATTTTCCCAGGCAGAGGCAGTGAAGCCTGGCTTTATCAATCTGTCGGTAAGTCCCGCTTTTGCGGCCCACTATCTGAACCGGATGGCAGAGGCACCGAAATACGGCGTGGAGACAGTAGAAAATCCGAAGAAAATTGTGATGGATTACGGCGGCCCCAACGTGGCCAAGCCGCTTCATGTGGGACATCTGCGTTCCGCCATCATCGGAGAGAGCCTGAAACGGCTGAACCGGTTTATGGGAAATGACGTAACGGCGGACATTCATCTGGGAGACTGGGGTTATCAGATGGGCCTGATAATTACAGAACTGCGGAAGCGTCAGCCGGAACTTCCCTATTTCGACGACAGCTTTACCGGCGACTACCCTGAGGAGGCGCCTTTTACCATAGGAGAGCTGGAGGAAATTTATCCGGCTGCCAGCGCATTTGCGAAGGAGCATGAGGACTACCGGGAAGAAGCCCTGGAGGCCACGTTCCAGCTCCAGAACGGCCGGAGGGGTTACCGGGCCCTCTGGAATCACATTATGAACGTATCCATTGCCGACCTGAAGAAAAACTATACGGCCCTGAATGTGGAATTCGATCTGTGGAAAGGAGAATCCGATTCTCAGCAGTATATTCCCGACATGGTACAGCGCCTGAAAGACGAAGGGTATGCCCATCTGGACGACGGCGCCCTGGTGGTGGATGTAAAAGAGGAGAGCGATACCCGGGAGATTCCGCCCTGCATGATTCTGAAATCCGACGGAGCGGCTCTTTACGATACCACGGACCTGGCTACGCTGGTGGAGCGGGAAAAACTGTTCTCGCCGGACGAAATTATCTATCTTGCGGACAAACGGCAGGAGCTTCATTTTATCCAGGTGTTCCGGTGCGCGAAAAAGACCGGAATTGTGCCGGAAGATACGAAGCTGACGTTCCTGGGATTTGGAACCATGAATGGAAAGGACGGCAAGCCGTTTAAGACCAGGGAAGGCGGAGTGATGCGCCTGGAAACGCTGATTCATGATATCACGGAGACCATGTACAGCAAGATTACGGATAACCGGACCGTATCCGGGGACGCGGCTCTTGACACGGCAAAGATGGTAGCGCTGTCTGCCCTGAAGTACGGGGATCTGTCCAACCAGGCTTCCAAGGACTATGTATTTGACGTGGACCGGTTTACTTCCTTTGAAGGAAATACGGGCCCCTATATCCTTTATACGATTGTCCGTATCCGCTCCATTCTGGATAAATATACCACTGCCGGAGGACGGACGGAGGACGCCCTGATTCTGCCGGAAGAGTCGGAAAGCGCCAAGGCGCTGATGCTTTCCATGGCCGGATTTTCCGCCGCCATGGAGACGGCGTACGAAGAACTGGCGCCCCATAAAATCTGTGCCTATGTCTATGAGCTGGCCAATGCGCTGAACCGGTTCTACCATGAGACACGGATTCTGTCCGAAGAGGATGAAAAGAAGCAGAAAAGTTATATCGGTCTGCTGAAACTGGCGGAAGGCATTCTGGACACCTGCATTCATCTGCTGGGATTTGAAGCGCCGGAACGGATGTAGAATGCCGGAACAGATGCACGGAAAGGAGCAAAAAACGTGACAGAAAAACTGTTTTACCGGGACAGTCATGCCCGGACTTTTGCCTCCCGGGTGCTTTCCTGTGAAAAAGAGCCTGGGGAGGAGACCTGGCAGGTGATTTTGGAAGAGACGGCCTTCTTCCCGGAGGGCGGAGGCCAGGCGGCTGACACAGGAACCCTTGGAGGAGCCCGGGTGCTGGATGTGCAGGAAAAAGAAGGAATTATCCGTCATAAAGTGGACCGGCCCCTGCCGGCGGAAACCGTTCGGGAAGGTGTTCTGGACTGGGAGAAACGGTTTTTCCGTATGCAGCAGCATACCGGGGAACACATCGTTTCCGGAATTATCCACGGACGCTTCGGATACAGCAACGTGGGCTTTCACCTTGGGGAAGAGGTCTGCACCCTGGACCTGGACGGGCCGCTGACAAAAGAAGAACTGACCGAAGTGGAAACAGCTGCCAATGAGGCTGTGTTTGCCTGCCTGCCGGTGCAGGCCGGTTTTCCTGACCGGGAAGAGCTGGAAACGCTGGAGTACCGGAGCAAGATTGAGATAGACGGACCGGTGCGGATTGTCACCATACCCGGCGTGGACCGGTGTGCATGCTGTGCGCCCCACGTGGCGGTGACCGGGGAAATCGGACTGATTAAGTTCATTCGTTCCCAGAATTACAAAGGCGGCGTGCGGATTACCATGGTCTGCGGACGCCGGGCCTTAAAGGACTACCGGAAAAAAGAGGAACTGGTGCGGGGGGTGATGCATGCCCTTTCTGCCAGCGAGGATAAGGCGGCGGAAGCGGTCTGGCATCTGAAAGAAGAGATGAATGCCCTGAAACTGGAAAAGGACGCACTGAAAAAACAGATTTTTGACTGGCAGGCGGCCGGGGCCGTCCGGGGAGAAGAACCGGTCTTTCTGTTTGAAGAAGGACTTTCCGGAAGCGAACCCAGGGAACTGATGAACCGGCTGCTGGAAAAAGGCGCCGGGACGGCCGGCGTGTTTACGAAAGCGGAGAACGGTTTCCGGTATGTAATCGGAAGCAGGAAAGAGGATCTGCGGCCCCTCTGTCAGAGCCTGAATGCACAGTTCGGCGGAAAAGGCGGAGGAAAACCGGAGATGGTTCAGGGCTCGTTTGCGGGAAGCCGGGAGGAAATCCTGGAATTTCTGGAAGGGAAAAGCGGCCGTTAAACCGTGGCGTGATAGAAGAAGAGAGGAGAAGACGGTATGCGGAAGGGAAATGGAAGAAGACAGTTTCTTTATCTGGTTCTGCCCGTACTGCTTCAGTGGGGAATCGGACTGGCAGTGCAGATGGCGGCCGGACTCTGGTGGACGGCCGAGTCAGACAGCACGGTAAAGGTGGCTGTGAATATGCAGCAGTATGCCACGGAACTGACGACGGTGGCTTCTGCCATAACCATTCCGCTGATGGGGTTTTTGTTCTGGCGGGACAGGCGGGGAACCTGGACGGGCACAGAACGCCCCGGATGCTTTTGCATTCTCGTGCTTTTTGTAATGGGCGCCGCCTCCTGCATCACCCTGAACAGCCTGCTGATGGTAAGCCGCCTGACGGTATTCAGCCAGGGCTACCAGAGTGTGGCGGCGGCTGTGTACGAATCCCCCTTCCTGGTGCAGATAGTGGGGACGGGAATTCTGACGCCGGTGGCGGAGGAACTGACTTACCGGGGAATGCTGTTCCGGCGCATGCGGGAAAACGTGGGGGCACCTGCGGCCATCCTGTTTTCCTCGCTGGTGTTTGGAATTCTGCATGGAAATCTGGTGCAGTTTCTCTATGCATTCGTGCTGGGAATGCTCCTGGCCTGGGTGTATGAGCAGACAGAGCGGCTGGCGGTACCGGTGCTGCTGCACATGGTCATCAATCTGGTATCCCTTTTTGCAACCGGATGGAATTTTTTCTCCTGGATGCTGGAGAGTGCCCTGCGGACAGTAGGAGTGACCACGGTTTCCCTGCTTGTGGCAGTGGCCATGATAAAAATTTTCTTTACTTTTACACGTAAATGAGGTATAGTGTTAAACAATAAATGTGGAGAAAGGAAGACAATATGGGCAGAGACAAGGAAAAGATACGAAAGGGTCTTTACTCTCCCCGCTTTGAGCACGATAACTGCGGTATCGGCGCGGTAGTGAACATACGGGGAAGGAAAACCCATCAGACCGTGGAAGACGCATTGAAAATTGTAGAGAACCTGGAGCACAGGGCCGGCAAAGACGCCGAGGGAAAAACAGGAGACGGTGTGGGAATTCTGTTGCAGATTTCGCACAGATTTTTCACCGGAACCTGCGAATCCCTCGGTATTTTTTTAGGAGAAGAACGGGACTACGGAGTAGGGATGTTCTTCTTCCCCCAGGATGAGCTGAAACGGAACCAGGCAAAGAAGATACTGGAAGTCATTGCGGAAAAAGAGGGCCTGCCCTTCCTTGGGTGGCGCCAGGTGCCGGTTCACCCGGAAATTCTGGGCAGAAAGGCCGTGGAATGCATGCCCTGCATTATGCAGGGATTCATCGGCAGACCGAAAGAAATCGCGAAGGGGCTGGAATTTGACCGCAGGCTTTACGTTGTGCGGAGAGTATTTGAACAGAGCAGTGACGACACCTATGTGGCGTCTCTCTCCAGCCGGACGATTGTATACAAAGGCATGTTTCTGGTGAACCAGCTGCGGGAGTTTTTCGACGATTTGCAGAGCCTGGAGTATGAGTCCGCCATCGCGGTGGTTCATTCCCGGTTCAGCACAAACACCATGCCAAGCTGGGACCGCGCGCACCCCAACCGGTTTATTGTGCATAACGGGGAAATCAATACGATACGGGGAAATGCCGATAAAATGCGGGCCAGGGAAGAGAACATGGAGTCCGAACATCTGAAAGGGGAACTTTATAAAGTTCTTCCGGCAATCAATATTTCCGGTTCGGATTCTGCCATGCTGGACAATACCCTGGAATTTCTGATGATGAGCGGCATGCCGCTTCCCCTGGCAGTGATGATAACCATTCCGGAGCCCTGGGACAAGAATCATACCATGTCCCGGCAGGAACGGGATTTTTACCAGTATTACGCCACCATGATGGAGCCCTGGGACGGGCCCGCCTCCATCCTTTTTTCGGACGGGGACTGTATCGGGGCGGTGCTGGACCGGAACGGGCTGCGTCCCTCCCGGTATTATATTACGGACGACGATACGCTGATTCTTTCCTCCGAAGTGGGGGTTCTGGATATTCCGCCCTCCCGTATCCGGCTGAAAGAACGGCTCCGGCCCGGAAAGATGCTGCTGGTGGACACAGTGGAAGGCCGGGTGCTCACCGACGCGGAAATAAAGAACCGCTACGCCAAGGCACAGCCCTATGGAGAGTGGCTGGACAGCAACCTGATTAAACTGAAAGATTTAAAAATCCCCAATAAAAATGTCACCCATTATTCGGATGAGGAACTGAGCAGACTGCAGAAAGCATTCGGCTATTCCTACGAAGAGGTGGAAGTGTCGGTTCTGAATATGGCAAAAAACGGGACCGAGAGTATCGGGGCCATGGGCGTGGACAGTCCGCTGCCCGTCCTTTCCCGGGAGCACAGCCCGCTGTTTGACTATTTTAAGCAGCTGTTTGCCCAGGTTACCAATCCGCCGATTGACGCCATCCGGGAAAAAATCGTCACCTCCACAACGGTTTATGTCGGAAAAGACGGAAACCTTCTGGAGGAGAAAGAGGAAAACTGCCGGGTACTGAAGGTGGAAAATCCGGTCCTTACAGAGACCGATATGCTCAAGATTAAAAATCTGAAGGCGGACGGGTTTAAGACGGCGGAAATCTCCATCACCTACTATAAAAATTCCGGAATGGAGCGGGCCATCGAGCATCTGTTTATCCAGGTGGACCGGGCCATCCGGGAGCAGGCCAATATTCTGATTCTCAGCGACCGGGGCGTGGACGAATACCATGCGGCAATTCCCTCCCTCCTGGCCACCAGCGCCGTGCACCAGCATCTGGTGCGGACAAAGAAGCGGACTTCCGTGGCCATGATTCTGGAGACCGGGGAACCGCGGGAAGTGCATCATTTTGCCACCCTTCTGGGATACGGGGCCTCGGCGGTGAATCCCTATCTGGCCCATGAGACCATCCGGAAGCTGATTGACAAGGGCATGCTGACCAAGGATTACTATGCGGCGGTGGAAGACTACAACCAGGCCGTGCTGGGAGGCATTGTAAAGATTGCTTCTAAAATGGGAATTTCCACCATTCAGTCCTACCAGGGCTCCATGATATTTGAAGCCGTCGGCCTGAAGGAAGAATTTATTGAAAAATACTTTACGGGAACGGTAAGCCGGGTAGGCGGCATCGGGCTGGAAGAAATCGCCCGGGATTACCAGGCAAGACATTCCGAGGCTTTTGACCCTCTGGGGCTGGAAGTGGACCTGACTCTGGACAGTATCGGGCGCTACAAGGCCAGAAGCCAGGGAGAAGAGCACCTTTACAACCCGGCCACCATTCATACGCTGCAGCAGGCCGTGCGCAGGGGCGACTACGGGCTGTTCAAAGAATATACCCGGATGGTGGATGAAGAATCCGCGAAAGTAACCCTCCGGGGACAGCTGGATTTTGTCTGGCCGAAAAAGGGAATTCCCCTTTCCCAGGTGGAGAGTGTGGATTCGATTGTCACCCGGTTTAAGACGGGAGCCATGTCCTACGGATCCATTTCCCAGGAAGCGCATGAGGCGCTGGCGATAGCCATGAATACCATTCATGGAAAGTCCAACAGCGGCGAGGGCGGAGAGGACACCGAACGTCTGGAAGGGGACAAATGTTCTGCCATTAAGCAGGTGGCCAGCGGACGGTTCGGCGTGACCTCCCGGTATCTGGTCAGCGCCAGGGAAATTCAGATTAAAATGGCCCAGGGCGCAAAACCCGGGGAGGGCGGACACCTGCCGGGCGGCAAGGTCTATCCCTGGATTGCCAAAACCCGGCATTCCACGCCGGGAGTGGGCCTGATATCCCCACCGCCCCATCATGACATCTATTCCATTGAGGACCTGGCCCAGCTTATATATGACTGCAAAAATGCCAACCGGGACGCCCGGATATCTGTCAAACTGGTGTCGGAGGCCGGCGTGGGAACCGTGGCGGCCGGCGTGGCCAAGGCCGGAGCGGGACTGATTCTCATATCCGGTCATGACGGCGGCACCGGGGCGGCCCCCAGAAGTTCGATTTATAATACGGGACTTCCCTGGGAACTGGGACTGGCGGAAACGCACCAGACGCTGATACAGAACGGACTGCGGGAGCGGGTCCGGGTAGAAACGGACGGAAAACTGATGAGCGGCCGGGACGTGGCCATCGCGGCTCTTCTGGGGGCTGAGGAATTCGGCTTTGCCACCGCGCCGCTGGTATGCCTGGGCTGTGTCATGATGCGGGTCTGCAACCTGGATACCTGCCGGTGGGGATTGCCACCCAGAATCCCAAGCTGCGGAAGCGGTTTGCCGGAAAACCGGAGTATGTCATTAATTTTATGAAATATATCGCAGAAGAACTGCGGGAATACATGGCAAAACTGGGAATCCGGACTGTGGATGAAATGGTGGGAAGAAGCGACCTTCTCTGTCAGAAAGAGCATCCGGCGACCCCCAGGGCCGCCACCCTGGATCTGTCCCGGATTCTGGAGCGGACAGAAGAAAAAGAAGGAAAGCAGATTTATGACCCGGCGAAAAAGTATGACTTCCATCTGGAAAACACCCTGGATGAGAGGGTGCTTCTGAAGGAGCTGGGACCCTGCCTGGAAAAGGGAGAGAAGAAGGAACTGCGTCTGGAAGTAAAAAATACAGACCGTACTTTTGGCACGATTCTCGGTTCGGAGATTACCAGACGGTATCCGGACGGACTTCCGGAGGATACGTTTGTCCTGAAGTGCCATGGCGCGGGAGGACAGTCTTTTGGGGCCTTCATTCCGGCAGGACTGACCCTGGAACTGTGCGGGGACAGCAACGACTATTTTGGCAAGGGACTCTCCGGCGGAAAGCTGGCCGTGTACCCTCCGTCAGACGCTGCCTACCCGGCGGAAGAGAATATTATTATCGGAAATGTGGCTCTTTACGGAGCGACCAGCGGCAGCGCCTTTATCAACGGAATGGCAGGAGAGAGGTTCTGTATCCGCAATTCCGGGGCGGTTGCCGTAGTGGAAGGTGTGGGAGACCATGGATGTGAATACATGACCGGAGGACGGGTCGTGATACTGGGAAGCACAGGGAAGAATTTTGCGGCAGGCATGAGCGGCGGCGTGGCCTATGTGCTGGATATGGAAAACGATTTGTACACCCGGGTGAACAAGCAGCTCGTCAGCCTGAAACGGGTGACCTCCAAATACGACGTCATGGAACTGAAGGAAATGATAGAGGCCCATGTGGCTGCCACCGGTTCCTGGAAGGGCAGGGAGATTCTGGAGGATTTCACGGCCTGGCTGCCCCGCTTCAAGAAAATCATACCCCATGATTACGAGCGGATGCAGACGCTGATTCTGCAGATGGAAGAGCAGGGCCTGGGAAGCGAGCAGGCGAAAACAGAGGCGTTTTACGCAATGAAGCAGGAAAGGAAGGGGTGATGGACATGGGAAAAGCGACGGGATTTTTAGAATATGAACGGCAGAATCAGAAGGCGGAAAGTCCGAAGGAGCGGCTTTGCCACTTCCGGGAATTCCATACCCCACTTTCCATGGAAGAGCAGAGACAGCAGGGTGCCAGATGTATGGAATGCGGCGTGCCCTTCTGCCAGTCCGGGGAAATGCTGATGGGGATGGCAAGCGGCTGCCCCCTGCACAACCTGGTGCCGGAATGGAACGACCTGATGTATCACGGAAACTGGGAGGAAGCCTATTACCGGCTGCGGAAGACCAATAATTTTCCGGAGTTTACCTCCAGGGTCTGCCCGGCTCTCTGCGAGGCGGCCTGCACCTGTGGTCTGTACGGGGATCCGGTGACCACAAAATCCAATGAATACGCCATCATTGAGAATGCCTACCGGCAGGGGTATGCCGGTCCGAGAGTGCCGGCGGTCCGCACGGGAAAAACCGTGGCGGTCATCGGTTCCGGCCCGGCGGGGCTGGCGGCGGCGGACCTGCTGAACCGGGGAGGGCACGAGGTTACCGTATTTGAGAGAGAGGACCGTCCCGGAGGCCTTCTGCGCTACGGGATTCCCAATATGAAGCTGGAGAAGCACATCATTGACCGGAAGCTGGCGGTTATGGAGGAAGAAGGCGTTCATTTCTGCACCGGCTGCGATGTGGGAAAGGACCGGAAGGCCGCGGACATCCGGAAAAAATTCGACCGGGTGGTTCTGGCCTGCGGCGCTTCCCAGCCCCGGGACATCCGGGTGCCGGGAAGAGACGCCGCCGGTATCTGGTTTGCCGTGGATTTCCTCAAATCCACAACGAAATGTCTCCAGCAGCATGAAATGGAACTGGTAGACGGCGAGTTTGTGTCGGCAAAGGGAAAACGGGTACTCGTGATTGGCGGCGGAGACACCGGAAACGACTGTGTGGGAACCGCTCTGCGCCACGGCGCAAAATCCGTGCTTCAGCTGGAAATGATGCCGGAGCCTCCCGCCTCCCGGCTGGAGAGCAATCCCTGGCCGGAGTGGCCCCGGGTGAAGAAGACGGATTACGGACAGGAAGAAGCCGCGGCCCTTTTTGGAAAAGACCCCAGAGTCTATCAGACCACGGTAAAAGAGTTTGTGAAGGGGAAAGACGGAGCGGTGAAAAAAGCTGTTCTGGTCCGGCTGGAAGAAAAGCAGGATGAAAAGACCGGACGGACGAAAATGGAAGAGATTCCCGGAAGCGAATATACCGTGGAGACGGAGCTTGTGCTGCTGGCGGCAGGATTTCTGGGATGTGAAGAATACGTGGCGAAGGCATTCGGCGCCAGACGGGACGAACGGGGAAGAATCTGGACGAAAGAGGATACCCGGAAGACCAGTGTGCCGGGCGTGTTCGCAGCAGGGGACATGCGCAGGGGGCAGTCCCTGGTTGTGTGGGCGATTCGGGAAGGACGGGAAGCCGCGGCCCGGGTTGACCTGGACCTGATGGGGTACACCGCCCTGTAAAGAAAAATCTCCGGCAGAGGGAAGACCTCCGCCGGAATTTTTTCTGGAAATCTTTCCCCGGGTATTGACCGGCCGCGAAAAATGCGTTAGCATAGTCCATGGCGCTGTCTGGGGCGGCGCAGCATAAGAAAAACTTCATAAATGTTACAAAAATATTAAAAATTATTGCAATGGGGAGTAAGATGCGTTATAATCGTCTATAGATTGCAGGGGGAAATCTGTAAACGAATGAGGCAGCATGGAAAGGAGCGGTTCAGAGAAACGATGAAGAAAAGAAGATTGGGGAGAGCAGTAATTACATCACTTCTGGTAAGTTCACTGTGTGTAGTTCCGGTGCTTGCAGAACCAAGCGTGGACGACCTGGAGCAGAGCAAGCAGGCAGCGCAGAACGAAGTGACGTCCCTGCAGGAAGAACTTCAGGGCCTGGTTGAGAAGATAAATGAACTGGAACAGAATCTGATTACCAAGGGAGAGGAAATCAGTCAGGCGGAGGAAGACCTGGCTGCAGCAGAGGAAAAAGAGAAGCAGCAGTATGAAGACATGAAGCTGCGGATTAAATATATGTATGAGAATGGAGAAACCAGTGCTCTTGAGACGCTGCTTTCTTCCACTGATTTCTCAGACCTGCTTAACAAGGCGGAATACGTACAGAATGTACATAAGTATGACAGGGACAAGCTGGAAGAATATGTGGCTACTAAGCAGGAAATTGCAGATTTGAAAGATACTCTGGAGACAGAGATGGCGAATATGGAGAGCCTTCAGGCGGAATATAGTTCCCAGGAGGAAAGTCTGAATGCTACCCTGACAGCCAAACAGGATGAGGTGGCTAATCTCGATGAACAGCTTCAGGCTGCGGTAGAAGCGGCGGCTCAGAAAGCGGCAGAGGAAGCGGCGGCTCAGGCGGCCTCCGAACAGGCCTCAGCCCAGGATGAAGCCGGAACTTCCGCCGGAGGCGGTTCTGGTTCCACTGGCGGAGACACCACCACAGGAGGCGGTACTTCTACAGGAGGTGGAAGCAGTTCTTCCGGAGGCGGTAACTACCAGGGAAGCGGGGACAGTTCTGTGGGAAGTGCTATTGTAAGTGCGGCAGCATCCTATCTGGGAGTTCCCTATGTCTGGGGCGGCACATCTTATAGCGGTGTAGACTGTTCAGGTCTGGTTTATCTGGCACATCAGGCAGTCGGTATCTCTGTTGCGAGACAGTCCGGTTCGCTGGGAGCCGGCGGAAAGGCTGTGAGCGCCTCCGAGGCTATGCCAGGCGACGTGGTGTGCTATGCCGGACACGTGGGAATCTACGTGGGAGGCGGACAGATGATTCACGCGCCGCAGCCCGGTCAGGTAGTATGCTATACCAGTGTAAACTATGCATCCCACTGGTTCAGAAGATACTGGTAAAACAAAAAAATACAGACGGAATCCGGAATTTCCGGGTTCCGTCTTTTCCGTACAGGAGGGACTTTTTATGGAAGTAATCAGGGCAAAAAGTGCCGGCTTCTGCTTTGGTGTAAAGCGGGCGGTGGATACCGTCTATGAGGAAGCCGAAAAACGTCCGGGGACAGCCATCTATACCTACGGTCCCATCATCCACAACGAAGAGGTGGTAAAGGACTTAAGGGAAAAGGGAGTCCGGGTCATTCAGAGCGAGGAGGAGCTGGAGGAACTGACGGAAGGGCTGGTTATCATCCGCTCCCACGGAGTGCCGGAAAGACTCTGCCGGAAACTGGAAGAAAAGGGGATAGAATATGTGGACGCCACCTGCCCCTTTGTGAAACGAATTCATAAAATTGTGCAGGCGGAAAGCGCCGCGGGGAGCCGGATTGTGATTATCGGGAATCCCAGTCATCCGGAGGTGGAAGGCATCCGGGGATGGGCTGGAAAAGACGTGGACGTCATACAGACAGCGGAGGAGGCAGAAGCCTTTCAGGCAGAACCTGGAAGAAAAATCTGTATCGTGGCACAGACGACATTTAATTACAATAAATTCAAAGATTTAGTTGAAATTATTTTGGAAAAGGGGTATTATATAAGTGTTTTAAATACAATCTGTAATGCTACCAGAGAGCGTCAGAGTGAGGCGGCCCGGATTGCAGAAAGGGTGGATGCTATGATTGTAATAGGAGACAAGAATAGTTCCAATACCCAGAAGCTATTTGAAATATGCAGAAATGTATGCAACAATACGTACTATATACAGACACTTGGCGATTTGGATACGAATCAATTAAGGTCCGTGGAAACAGTAGGTATTACAGCAGGGGCATCCACGCCCAATAAAATAATTGAGGAGGTTCAAAATAATGTCAGAATTAACTTTTGAACAGATGTTGGAAGAATCATTTAAAACAATTCATAACGGCGAGGTTGTGGACGGTACCGTTATTGATGTGAAGCCGGATGAAATTATTCTGAATATCGGCTATAAAGCAGACGGAATTATCACAAGAAGTGAGTACACAAACGAACCGAATGTTGATTTGACCACGGTTGTGTCCGTGGGAGATTCCATGACAGTGAAAGTTCTGAAAGTCAATGACGGCGAAGGTCAGGTTCTGCTCACCTACAAGAGACTTGCAGCAGAAAAAGGAAACGAAAGGCTTCGGGAAGCCTATGAGAATAAGGAAGTGCTGAAAGCACCGGTTACCCAGATTCTGGGTGGCGGACTCAGCGTCGTAGTTGATGAGGCCAGGGTATTTATTCCGGCAAGCCTTGTTTCCGATACTTACGAGAAAGATTTATCCAAATATCAGAATCAGGAGATTGAGTTTGTTATCAGCGAGTTCAATCCCCGCAGAAACCGGATTATCGGTGACAGACGTCAGCTGCTTGTTGCTGAGCGCTCAGAAAGACAGAAAGAACTGTTTGCGAAGCTGAAGATTGGCGACACTGTGGAAGGCGTTGTAAAGAACGTAACAGATTTTGGCGCATTTATCGATTTGGGCGGTGTGGACGGACTGTTACATATCTCTGAAATGTCCTGGGGAAGAGTGGACAATCCGAAGAAAATATTTACCGTAGGTGAAAAACTGAAAGTCCTTGTAAAAGATATCCATGATACAAAGATTGCCCTTAGTCTGAAGTTCCCGGAAACAAATCCGTGGGCAAACGCGGCAGAAGATTATGCGGTTGGAAAGACCGTGACAGGCCGTGTAGCCAGAATGACTGATTTTGGTGCATTTGTAGAGCTGACGCCGGGAGTGGATGCACTTCTTCATGTATCCCAGATTTCCAGGGCTCACGTGGACAAGCCCTCCGACGTACTTTCCGTTGGTCAGGAAATCACAGCGAAAATTGTAGACTTGAATGAGCCGGAAAAGAAAATCAGCCTGAGTATGAAAGCACTGGAACCGGCTCCGTCACAGGCCGAAACTGATGTCCAGAGTGAAGCAGAGTAAAGTAGAAGAAAGCAGAGCGAAGAGTAAATACAGGGTGGGGATGAGAACTGGTTCAGGCAGTTTTCATCTCCCCTTTTTTGTTAAAATAATATCAGGGAGGAAAGAAAAATGAAACTCGTAACTTTTCGGGGAGGAGTACATCCGGATGACGGAAAGAGTCTGGCAAAAGACAAAGCCATCATGGATCTGCTTCCGAAAGAGAAACTGGTGTATCCCCTGTCCCAGCACATTGGCGCACCTGCCGTGCCCATAGTAGAAAAAGGGGAACATGTGAAAAAGGGGCAGATGATTGCCCGCGCCGGCGGTTTCGTGTCGGCGCCGGTCTATGCGTCTGTCTCGGGAACCGTAACTGCCATAGAACCCCATGTTACTCCGGCAGGAGCAAAGGTGGACAGTATTGTGTTGGAAAATGACGGCCTTTATGAGGAAGCGCCGCTTCTTCCGGTAAAGCCGGCGGAAGAGATGACAAAAGAAGAAATTCTGGAGCGCATTGGTGAGGCGGGAATCGTGGGCATGGGAGGCGCAGGCTTCCCGACCCGGGTAAAACTGTCTCCGAAAGAACCGGAAAAGATTGAGTATATTATAGCCAACTGCGCCGAGTGTGAGCCGTATATCACCGCAGACTACCGCCGCATGGTGGAGACGCCGGAACTGCTGGTGGGAGGAATGCGGATTGTGCTTCAGCTTTTTGAAGGCGCGAAAGGTATTTTTGCAGTGGAAGACAACAAGCCGGACTGCATTGCGAAACTGCGGGAACTGACAAAGGAAGAACCGCGGATGGAAGTGGTGTCCATGATGACGAAATATCCGGAAGGGGCAGAGCGGCAGCTCATCTATGCAACCACCGGCCGCGCCATCAATTCTTCCATGCTTCCGGCGGACGCTGGGTGCATCGTGGACAATGTGGAGACGCTGACAGCCATCTGCCGGGCGGTAAAGGAAGGCCTGCCTTCCATGGAGAGAGTGGTTACCGTAAGCGGGGACGGTGTAGTCAGCCCGGGAAACTACCGGGTACCCTTTGGCATGAACCAGCGGGAGCTGGTGGAGGCCGCGGGAGGACTGAAAGAAGGAACGGAAAAGGTGATTTCCGGCGGTCCCATGATGGGATTTGCCATGTACACCCTGGATACGCCGGTGACGAAAACTTCTTCTGCCATCGTGTGTCTTTCCAGAGATGAGGTATCTGCCATGGCGCCTACCCCCTGCATTAACTGCGGGCGCTGTGTGGAAGTGTGCCCGAGCCGTCTGCTGCCTTCCCGGCTGGCAGATGTGGCGGAGCGTCATGACGAAACGGAGTTTGTGAAAATGAACGGCCTGGAATGCATGGAGTGCGGGTGCTGCAGTTATGTCTGTCCTGCAAAGAGACAGCTGAAGCAGTCCATCGGTTCCATGCGGAAAATTGCCCTGGCAAATAAGAAGAAAAACTAGAGTGAGAGAGGAAGAGGTGAATAAAAATGGGTGAGAACCTGAAAATATCATCCTCACCGCATATCCGCTCCCGGGAAACGACGGGAAATATTATGCTGTGGGTGATTATCGCACTTTTGCCTGCGACTGCCTTCGGAATCTATAATTTCCGGGATACCCATGCCTGGCTGGTAGTGATTCTGACAACGGCGGCAGCAGTGCTGACGGAATATTTATTTGAGAAGCTGATGCATAAACCGGTTACCATCAGAGACTTAAGCGCGGCTGTGACAGGACTGCTCCTGGCGCTGAACCTTCCGCCTTCCGTTCCGCTGTGGATGGGCCCTCTGGGAAGTGTGTTTGCCATTGTGGTAGTAAAGCAGCTTTTTGGAGGACTGGGACAGAACTTTATGAATCCGGCCCTGGCTGCCAGATGTTTTCTGCTGATATCCTTTGCGGGAAGAATGACAACCTTTGTATATGACGGTGTGACCGGAGCTACGCCCCTGCCTTCCATCCGTGCCAATGTGGAGGCCGGAAGCAGCCCGCTGGCAGGCATCAACACGATGGATATGCTGATGGGAAATACAGGCGGCACCATTGGCGAGACCTGCGTCCCGGCCATCATCCTGGGCGCTATCATTCTGATTCTGCGCGGAATTATCGATTTGCGGATTCCGGGAACCTATATTGTAACCTTTGCCCTTTTTATCGGGATTTTCGGGGGGACCGTGGAAGAAATCGGGTTCTTCAATGTCCCGTATATGACGGCGCAGCTTTGCGGAGGCGGTCTGATGCTGGGCGCCTGGTTTATGGCAACAGACTATGTGACCTCTCCTATTACTAAAAAAGGACAGTATGTATATGGAGCTGTCCTGGGTATTCTGACGGGGCTGTTCCGGCTCTTTGGCGGTTCTGCAGAAGGGGTTTCCTATGCGATTATCTTCAGCAACCTTCTGGTTCCGCTGATTGAGAGGGTAACTCTTCCCAGACCTTTCGGGAAAGGAGGAGAAAAATAATGAACAAAATTCTGAAAAACACACTGATACTGACGGCCATCACGGTGATTTCCGGACTGGCCCTCGGTGCGGTTTATGAGATTACCAAAGCCCCGATTGCGGCGGCGGAAGAACGCTCAAAGCAGGAGGCCTGCCAGGAAGTATTTCCTGAGGCGGATTCCTTTGAGGCCGTGGACGTAGATGCGGACGCGGCTTCCCAGGCGGCCTCTGACATGGGGGCAAATGCCACTGTGGATGAGGTTTATGTGGCCATGAGCGGAACGGAAGAGGCCGGTTATGTCATTACGGTGACAGATGGCGACGGCTACGGCGGGGATATACAGATTAGTGTGGGTATCCAGGCCGACGGTACGGTGAGCGGCATTTCTTTTCTCTCCATCAGTGAGACGGCAGGACTTGGCATGAATGCTGAGAAGCCGGAGTTCTATGAACAGTATGCCGGAAAGCAGACAGACCGTTTCTATGTAAGCAAGGACGGCGGAGAAGGAGAGCCGGTGGACGCCATTACCGGAGCCACCATTACCTCCCGCGCCGTGACCGGCGCAGTGAACACGGCCCTGGGATATTATCAGAATGCGTTAGGAGGCAGTGGAAATGAATAACTGTACAGAACGTTTATATAATGGACTTGTAAAAGAGAATCCGACCTTTGTTATGATGCTGGGAATGTGTCCTACCCTTGCGGTTACCACCTCGGCGGTAAATGGAATCGGAATGGGACTCTCCACCACGGTAGTACTGGTGCTTTCCAATATGCTGATTTCCATGCTGCGGAAAATCATTCCGGATTCCGTCCGGATGCCCGCTTTCATCGTAGTAGTGGCATCTTTTGTAACCATTGTACAGTTTCTGCTGGAAGGCTTTGTACCCAGCCTTTATTCGGCGCTGGGACTTTATATTCCGCTGATTGTAGTAAACTGTATTATCCTGGGCCGCGCAGAGAGCTACGCGTCCAAGAATCCGGTGCTTCCTTCTATTTTTGACGGACTTGGAATGGGTCTCGGCTTTACTTTTGGTCTGACCTGCATCGGAATCGTGCGGGAGATTATTGGAGCCGGCACCATATTCGGCTTTCAGCTGATGCCGGAATCCTATGAGCCGGTAACGATTTTCATTATGGCGCCCGGCGCGTTTATCGTCCTGGCCTTCCTGGTGGCTTCCCGGAATAAAATCATGAACCACCTGGAGAAGAAAGGAAAGAAAGTAACCCGTCCACAGGGATGTGCGGAAGGCGGCTGTGCCTCCTGCGGCGGCTGCGGACAGGGAGCCGGACAGGGAGCCGGACAGACTGAGAAGAAGGAGGAGGGAGCATTATGAGAGAACTTTTAATCATTGCCATTGGCTCCGCTTTTGTAAACAATGTGGTGCTCAGTCAGTTCCTTGGTATCTGCCCGTTCCTGGGTGTGTCAAAGAAGATTGAGACTGCGGCCGGAATGGGAGGCGCCGTTATTTTCGTTATTACGATATCCTCCTTTTTCACGGGACTGATTTATCAGTTTATTCTGGTCCCCACGGGATTTGAGTATTTGCAGACGATTGTATTTATCCTGGTGATTGCTGCCCTGGTGCAGTTTGTGGAAATGTTTCTGAAAAAGTCGGTACCTTCTCTTTACAACGCACTGGGTGTATATCTGCCCCTGATTACGACGAACTGTGCGGTGCTGGGTGTGGCGCTGACGAATGTACAGCAGGGATATACTATTCTGGAAGGTGTTGTCAATGGATTCGCGACGGCAGTAGGTTTTACGGTTTCCATCGTTCTTATGGCAGGAATCCGGGAGAAGACCGCACACAACGACATTTCCGAATCCTTTCAGGGAACGCCGATTGTGCTGCTGACGGCAGCGCTGATGTCCATTGCTTTCTGTGGATTTTCAGGACTGATTTAAGGAGGACGTAAGTTATGAGTATTACAGGAGTACTGCTTGCCGCGGTGATAGTAGGCGGAACCGGTCTGTTTATCGGCGTCTTCCTTGGCGTGGCAGGAAAGAAGTTTGCGGTGGAAACCGATGAGCGGGAGGAGGCTGTGCTGGAGGCTCTTCCCGGCAACAACTGCGGCGGCTGCGGATATGCCGGATGTTCCGGCCTGGCTGCGGCCATTGTGAAAGGGGAGGCCCCGGTGAACCAGTGCCCCGTAGGCGGAGCCCCGGTGGCGGAAAAAATCGCGGCCATCATGGGAGAAGAAGCAGGGGAAACCGTGCGTATGACGGCTTTTGTAAAATGTGCAGGCACCTGCGACAAGGCAGGGCAGGCCTATGAATACAGCGGAGTAAAAGACTGCGTTATGGCGGACATGATGCAGAATAAAGGGTCCAAGGGATGTACCTTTGGATGTCTCGGCTTTGGAAGCTGCGTGGCAGCCTGTCCTTTTGACGCCATTCATATCGAAGAGGGAATTGCGGTTGTGGATAAAGAGGCCTGCAAGTCCTGCGGAAACTGTGTGGCGGCCTGCCCCAGACATCTGATAGAGCTGGTGCCCTATGAGCAGAAGCACCTGGTACAGTGCAGTTCCCGGGAGAAGGGCAAAGACGTGATGAGCGTCTGCCAGGTGGGATGTATTGGATGCCGGATGTGCGAGAAAGTCTGTGAGTTCGGGGCGGTTACCGTGGAAAATAACCTTGCCCACATTGACCCGGACAAGTGTACCGGCTGTGGAAAATGCGCCGAAAAATGTCCGAAGAAAATCATTCTGTAGCAGACGGCGTGAAGGAACAGAACCGGCGGACGGCGGGCAGAACGGAAACAGAGGAGAGGAAAACGTGAAACAGAGACTGCGGGCGATGGGAAAACGAATCTGGACGGATGTGGTAAACTGCAGGGTTGCGGCAGCCGTGCTTGTAGTCTGGTTCCTGGCGGGCAGATATTTTCTTTACAGTCTCTGCCCGCTGGTTGTGATTACGGGATTTCCCTGCCCGGCCTGCGGGATGACCAGGGCCGTTTTCGCCCTGCTCCGGGGGGATTTCGGGACGGCCTGGACGATTCATCCGTTTTCCTATGGAATCGTGGCTCTGGCCCTTCTGTTTGCCCTGCGCAGATATGTGCTGGGAAAAGACGTGAAATGTCTGACCTGGCCCGCTGTCATCCTTTTTGCCGGCATGATTCTGTTCTATATCTACCGGATGGCCGTATGTTTTCCGGATGAGCCGCCCATGACCTACTATTATGGAAGTGTACTTTACCGGGCGCTGATGTTCTTGTAACAGACGGGAGATTATGGTATGATAAAAGACGAAAGAGCGAGTCTCGAATCATATTCACAAAACACAGGAGGAACATGCAGATGGGACAGGATTTTGAAAACTATAACGATGGCCAGACGCCATCTGAAGGCACTGGAGCAGAAAACCAGGCACAGAATACAGCGGGACAGACAGCGGAAGGAACGGGCCAGACAAATCAGACCTGGACAGATCCGAATGCCGGAGCTTCCTATCAGGCGCCGGAACAGAACAGCACGGGGGGAGCGGACAGCTATACCTACGGAGGCCAGTCCCAGAACACGGGGGCAGAGAGCTATACCTACGGCGGTCAGTCCCAGAATGCGGGAGCAGACGCGGGAAACGGTTCCCAGTCCTCTCAGTCTGGCGGATACGGCGGTTACGGAAACGGATATAATTCCGGTTATAACAGTGGCCAGAATACAAATGGCGGCTATCAGAACGGCACAGGATACAATAACAGTTATAATAACAGCTATAACAACAGTTACCAGACGCCGAACCAGGGCGGAGACGGCATGGACCACTCGCCCATGACAATGGGAGAATGGCTCCTGGTGCTGATTGCAGGTATTATTCCCTGCTTTGGCCTGATTATCTATCTGGTATGGGCTTTTGGAAAATCCGGAAACATCAACCGGAGAAACTTCTGCCGGGCGAATCTGATTCTTCAGGTTATCGGTTATGTACTGCTTGTGATTTTTATTATCGTAATCGTTGCGGTTGGCGCAGGCAGCTATGCTTCTTTTGGAGGATATTATTACTACTAATTTTCATGGGGGACGGGTACCGGCTGGCCGGTACCCGTCCCCCACTACAACTTGGAAACAATTCTGAAATCTTTTGTTTCTGTTTTATTTCTGAAATCCCGAAGAATAGTACAGTTTATAATCCGAAGTGATAAAAAGGGCCTCGGCATTGTCCAGGCTGTCAATCAGTTCCATACCCTGCTGGAGTCCGAGGACAAAGCAGGCGGTGCTGAGACAGTCGGCGTCCGCGGAGGAATCCGCGACGATGGTCACACTGGAAAGCCCGTTGTCTGAAGGACGGCCGGAGGCCGGGTCCAGGATGTGGTGGTAAATCTTTCCGTCCAGTTCAAAGTAGCGCTGGTAAGGACCGGAAGAGACGACGGATTTGTCTTTTATTTTGATACTGGTAATGGACTCTCCCTGTTCCCGGAAGGGATACTGCACGCCGATATTAAAGCTGGTCCCGTCCGGCTTGCCGCCTACGGCCAGAATGTTGCCGCCCAGATTGATAAGGGCGCTGGTAATTCCCTGGTCTTCCAGGTATTCCTTCAGCCGGTCGGCCACATAGCCTTTGGCAACGGCTCCCAGGTCCACAGAAGCAGCCGGGTCCATGAGCTGGACGGTGGTGCCGTCCACCCGGACGTTTTCGTAGTTCACATGGCTTCTGGCAGATTCGATGGCAGCAGCGTCAGGAAGCGTTCCGGGATTATTTTTGATGTCCCACAAATCAGTCAGAGGCGCGATAGTGATATCGAGAGCGCCCCCGGTAAGTTCTCCGTAATGCAGACCGAGACGGATGACGTCCACCGTGTCCTGGGAGAGGGTCACCGCCTGACCGCCGGCGTGGTTCAGCTGCCAGATTTCACTGCCTTCCCGTGTCCGGCTGAACTTTTCCTCGTAACCCTGGCAGAGCTCCATGCAGCCGTCCAGGACTTCCTCTGCGTTTTTATCGTAAATATCAATCTGGACCACGGTGTCAAAAAAAGTGGACGTGCGGGAAACCGGTTCCGAAACGACAGAAGAACAGCTGCCTGCCAGCGTGGCCAGCACCAGAACCATGGCCAGAATGCCTGAATTTTTCATAAACTCCTCCTTCGGCAGTCCGGTATCCCGGCACTGCGCAGTATTCTCTGTCCAATTATACGGGGATATGCAGAAAAAATCAATCGAACGTTTGGTTGCATTTCGGATTCCCGTGTGCTAGAATAGGACGAAGAAAGGGATACTGTCATGGAACATGAGAAAAAAGCGGAAAAGATGAAAAAAAACGACTGGCTTCTTCTGGCGGTGGTTCTGTTTGCGGCGGCCGTTATCTTTCTTCTCCGGGCAGTTCTGGGGGACCAGCATCCGGGCTATGTGACGGTGCGGGTAAACGGGGAGATAGAGGAGACTTTTGATTTGTCGGAAGACGTAACGGCAGAACTCAATGGAGGAACCAATATTTTACAGATACAGGATGGTGTGGTGGATATGACGGATGCAGACTGTCCGGACAGGCTCTGCGTCAACCAGCGCCCGATTTCCAGTGACGGAGAGAGTATCATCTGTCTGCCCAACCAGGTGGTGGTGCAGATTGTCAGTCAGGATGAGAGCGAGCTGGATGCTGTGGCAAATTAGCCGGGCCGGAAAGGGCAGGAGAAACGGATGGGACGAAGAGCGGCATATCTTGGAATCTTTACAGCGCTGGCGCTGATTTTCAGCTATGTGGAGAGCCTGGTTCCGCTTCCGGTGGGCATCCCCGGAGTGAAGCTGGGACTGGCGAATCTGGTGGTTGTGGTGGCGCTGTATAAACTGAAGACCGGAGAAGCTCTGGCAATTTCGGTAATCCGGATTCTGGTTTCCGGGTTCTTTTTTTCCAGTCTCGCCGCCATTCTTTACAGTCTGGCAGGAGGCCTTCTGAGTTTCGCGGTCATGTTCCTTGCCAGAAAAAATAAAAAATTCAGTGTGTACGGTGTCAGCATGGCCGGCGGAGTGGCTCACAATGTGGGGCAGATTCTGGTGGCCGCCCTGGTGGTGGAAACATTCGGGATTCTCTATTATCTTCCCGTGCTCCTGGTGGCGGGGGTGCTGACCGGGCTGATTATCGGCGTGGTGGCAAATGCCATGCTGAAACGGCTGGAACGGCTGGACTTTACAGACAATACCGGAAAATGAGGAGACAGAGATGATTTCATATATCAGGGGCGAGCTGGCCTGGACAGAAAAAGACAAAGCGGTGGTAGATGTAGGTGGCGTAGGGTTCGGCATCTATATGCCGGAAAAAACAATGACAAGACTTCCGGCTCCGGGAGAAGAGGTGCGGCTTTACACCTTCCTGAATGTGAAGGAGGAAGCTCTTCAGCTTTTTGGCTTCCTTTCCAGGGATGAGCTGGAACTGTTCCGGCTCATAACGGGTGTCAGCGGAATCGGCCCCAGGGGAGGCTTAAGCATTCTGTCCGCGCTTTCCCCGGATGAACTGCGCTTTGCCGTGCTGGCAGGAGATGCGAAAGCAATCTCCGCGGCCCAGGGAATCGGAAAGAAGACAGCGGAAAAGCTGATTCTGGAACTGAAGGACCGGCTGAAAATAGAGGATGTGCTGAGCCCGGATTCTGGAGAGGAAAAAGAAGCGCCTTCCGGAGAAGACCCGGAGATTCAGTCCGACGCGGTGCAGGCGCTGGTGGCTCTGGGATACGGCAGCACGGAGGCCCTGCGGGCTGTGCGAAAAGTAAAGACAGAAGAGGGCGCCGATGCCGGGGATATCCTGAAACAGGCGCTGAAGTATCTGATGTAGCAGGGGATGACAATGGGAAGACGAATCATTACAACGGAAAATCTGGAAGAGGACCAGAAAATAGAAAACAGCCTCCGGCCCATGTATCTTTCTGATTACATTGGGCAGGAGAAAGCGAAAAAGACACTGAAAATCTATATTGAGGCGGCAAAGTCCAGGGGGGAATCTCTGGACCATGTGCTTTTTTACGGGCCGCCCGGTCTGGGGAAGACCACACTGGCTGGTATTATTGCCAACGAGATGGGCGTGAGCATGAAAGTGACTTCCGGTCCGGCCATAGAAAAGCCGGGGGAAATGGCGGCTATCCTGAACGGACTCCAGGAAGGAGACGTCCTGTTTGTGGACGAGATACACCGGCTGAACAGACAGGTGGAAGAAGTACTGTATCCGGCCATGGAGGATTATGCCATTGATATTATGATTGGAAAAGGAGCCAGCGCCCGTTCCATCCGTCTGGAACTGCCGCATTTTACGCTGGTGGGAGCCACAACCCGGGCGGGTATGCTGACAGCGCCTCTCCGGGACCGGTTTGGGGTGGTAAACCGGCTGGAATTTTATACAGAACAGGAACTGGAAGCGATTATCATGCGTTCTGCCCAGGTGATGGGCGTACGGATAGAACCCGGCGGAGCGGCCGAGCTGGCCAGGCGTTCCCGGGGAACCCCTCGGATTGCCAACCGGCTGTTAAAGCGGGTGCGGGATTTTGCCCAGGTAAAATATGACGGAGTTATCACGGAGGACGTGGCGGTTTACGCCATGGACCTGCTGGACGTGGACCGGTGCGGACTGGACCACAGTGACCGGACGCTTCTGCTCACCATCATTCAGAAGTTTCAGGGAGGACCGGTGGGGCTGGATACCCTGGCCGCCGCTGTAGGGGAAGATGCCGGAACGATTGAGGATGTGTGTGAGCCTTATCTCCTGAAAAACGGCTTTATTCAGAGAACTCCCAAAGGAAGAGTGGCGACGGAACTCACCTACCGCCATCTGGGAATTTCTACTGAAAATATTGAAAAATAGTTGGTTTTTGTCGCAATATAGTTTATAATAGTCTGAGGAAACAGAGGGCGGACAAGGAGGTTCTTTATGGCATCGTCAAAAAATTATACGGAAGTTCTCATAGGGGGAAAGGTGTTCACTCTGAGCGGGTTTGAGAGCGAGGATTATCTTCAGAAAGTATCCACTTATCTGAATCATAAAATTGAAGAATGCACCAGCAGCGAGGGCTACCGGAAGCAGAGCGCCGAAGCGCGCAGTGTTCTTCTTGCCCTGAATATTGCCGATGACTACTTCAAAGCGAAGAAGCAGGGTGGAGCCCTTGAGAGCGATATCGAAGCGAAAGACAAAGAGATGTATGATTTAAAGCATGAACTGATTTCCATTCAGATTAAATATGAGAATGCGGAAAAAGCGCTGGAGAAATGCAAAGAGGAAAATCAGGAACTGCAGATGAAAATCGTTCAACTGGAAACAGAGATGAAAAATCATCGGAAAAAATAGGCTGTCTGCGGACAGCCTATTTTATGATGTGGGAAAAGGAAAGGTTTTATGGAAAGAGAGACAGAGATTCTGGCCCCGGCCGGCTCCCTGGAGTGCCTTCAGGCCGCAGTGGCGGCAGGAGCCGACGCAGTATACCTGGGAGGAAGTGCTTTTGGGGCCCGGGCCTATGCGGACAATCTGGATGAAAAGACGCTGCTGGAAGCCATTGACTATGTACATCTTCACGGCAGAAAAATCTATCTGACGGTCAATACCCTGCTGAAGGAAAAAGAACTGGAGGGACAGCTGTACTCCTGGCTGCTCCCTTATTATAAACAGGGGCTGGACGCTGTCATTGTTCAGGACACGGGAGTGCTCCGGTTTATCCGGGAGCATTTCCCCGGACTGGCCCTGCATGCCAGCACCCAGATGAGCGTGTGCGGTACGGACGGAGCCCTGCTTCTGAAAAAGGAAGGGGCGGTCCGTGTGGTAACCGCACGGGAACTCTCTCTGGAAGAAGTGGAAACTGTTGCCAGGGAGACGGGAATGGAAGTGGAAAGTTTTGTTCACGGGGCACTCTGCTACTGTTATTCCGGGCAGTGTCTCTTCAGCAGCTTTCTGGGAGGAAGAAGCGGAAACAGAGGGCAGTGCGCCCAGCCCTGCCGTCTCGCCTACCGGGCGGAAGGGCAGAAGCATCCCTCCCGTCTCCTGAGCCTGAAAGACATGTGCACGGTAGAAATACTGCCGGAGCTTATCGAGGCGGGTATCTGCTCTTTTAAGATTGAAGGACGGATGAAAAAGCCGGAATATGTGGCGGGCGTCACTTCCGTTTATCGGAAATATACGGACCGGTATCTGGAAATGAGGCAGGCGAAAGGAGCGGTCTGGGCAAAAGAGCATTTCCAGGTGGAAGAAGCGGACCGCCGGATTCTGCTGGATTTATATAACCGGGGTGGATTTCATACCGGGTACTATCATACCCGGAACGGCCGGGAAATGATGTCCCTGGAGCGGGCCGGTCATGCCGGCGTCCCCGCGGTCCGGATTCAGGAGAAAAAAGGAAGAATTCTTAAAGGCACCGCCCTGACGGACTTAAATCCCGGCGACGTGCTGGAACTTCCCCGGCGCAGGGGCAAGGAAAAGCCGGATACCTGCACCTGCAGGACAGCGTGCCGGAAGAGAAAGAAGACAGAAATTCCGGTACACCCGGATACCCCTTTCCGGGCAGGGATGATTCTGAACCGTACCCGGAACGAACAGCTGATACAGTCCCTTCGGGAAACCTGGTGCGGACAGAAAATAAAAGAAAAAATTAAGGGAAAGTTCATACTTCAGAAAGGAAAGTCTGCTAAACTGGTAGTACAGTGTTCCGGAATCCGGGCGAAGGCTGCCGGAGACGTACCGCAGCCTTCCCTCAGCCGCCCGCTGGATAAAAAGACCGTGGCGGAGCAGACGGAAAAGACCGGGAACACTCCTTTTGTGTTCGAAGAACTGGATGTGGAACTGGAGGAAGGACTGTTTCTTCCCGTTCAGAGTATTAAAACCCTGCGGCGGAAGGCACTGGAAGAACTGGAAAAAAAGATTCTGGCTCCTTACAGAAGAGAAGAAGCCCTGCCCGGGAGCAGGGAAGAGAGAACGGCTGTCACCCGGGAAAATGAAGCCCTCGGCAGCCCTGCACTCTGTGCGGAGGTCCACAGCCGGGAGCAGCTGCTGGCCCTGGCAGACTGTCCGGGAATCCGCCGGATTTATGTGGACAGCATGTTTTTTTCCCGGACCGGGGGCGGGCGGGAATACCGGGAAATCATTTCGGAGATTCAGGAACAGGGAAAAGAAGCCTGGCTCATACTGCCCTGGGTGTTCCGGGAGGCGACCCGATGCCGTTACGAAGACAGAAAAGAGCAGCTCCTGCAAAGCGGCTGGGACGGCTTCCTGGTAAGAAACCTGGAGAGCTTTGCTTTTCTGAAGCGGGCGGGCTGGCAGGGACCGGTCCGGACGGACTTTGGACTTTACCAGTTCAACCGGGAGGCAAAAAGGTTCTGGGAAGAGCAGGGAGCGGACGGGTTTACCGCCCCGCTGGAGCTGAACCGGCAGGAACTGGAAACCCTTGGACTGGAAAGAGGAGAGCTGGTGGCGTACGGATATCTGCCGCTGATGATTTCCGCAGGCTGCGTCCGGAAGACCCTGGGGAACTGCAAAAAAGAATCCGGTTATACGACGATAACCGACAGATACCGCAAGGAGTTTGTAGTACAAAATAACTGTGAAGAATGCTATAATATTCTTTATAATGCAGACCCGCTTTATCTGGGAGACCAGATGGAAGAGATAAAGGCTCTGGGACCGGAATCCCTGCGGCTTCTGTTTACCGTGGAAAACGGGGAGGAATGCAGGAGGACGGCAGAGCGGTATCTGCGCGCCCTGGCGGGAGAGGAAGAACCCTGGCCGGGCGGGGCCTATACCCGGGGACACTTTAAACGAGGAATAAAGTAGGTGAAAAATTGGTTAATATTGTTGTTGAGCTGTCGAAATATCTGATGATTATTATGATGGCGGTATATGCATATGAATGTTTTGCCGTGTTTAATTACCGGGAGGACGCCCGGCGGCAGCGGATGTTCCGGAGACAGAACATCCTGATGTTTGCGATACATTTTATCGCGTTTCTGGTGATGTACCTGCAGACAGAAGAAATCCGGATGCTGGGATTTTACGCCATGCAGGTGGTACTGTTTCTGGCGATTATTCTTTTGTATACACGGATTTATCCGAAGGTATCCCGGCTGGTCGTGAACAATATGTGCATGCTTCTGGCCGTGGGATTCATTATGATAACGAGAATATCCTATGATTCGGCGGTAAAGCAGTTTCTGATAGTAGCCGGAGCTTCGGCCCTGGGACTTCTGGTTCCCATTATTATCCGGAAGTGGAAGGCGCTTTCCCAGTGGAGAGTGTTTTACGGAGTGGCCGGCGTGATTTCCCTGGCACTGGTTATTGTAGTGGGACGTGTCAGCGGAGGCGCCATGCTGGGATTTGACATCGCCGGCATCAGCGTACAGCCGTCGGAGCTGGTAAAGCTGATATTCGTGTTTTTCGTGGCGGCCAGCCTGAAAACAGACACCAGCTTCCGAAACGTGGTGATAACCACGGCAGTGGCGGCGGCTCATGTGCTGATTCTGGTTGTCTCCCGGGACCTGGGAGCCGCGCTTATTATCTTTGTGGTATATCTTGTGATGCTGTATGTGGCTACCAGACAGCCGCTTTATGCCCTGGCCGGGCTGGCGGCAGGAAGTGTGGCCTCGGTGGCGGCTTATTATCTGTTTTCCCATGTCCGGGTCCGGGTGATTGTATGGAGAGACCCGTTTGCGGCTTATGAGGAAGGCGGATATCAGGTGGCGCAGGCGCTGATGGCCATTGGAACCGGCGGCTGGTTTGGAATGGGACTGTTTCAGGGGGCGGCGGACCAGATTCCGGTGGCGGAGTCGGATTTTATTTTCGCTGCCATGGCAGAAGAGATGGGAATTATCTTCTCTCTCTGCGTGATTCTGGTCTGCCTCAGCGTATATGTGATGTTTCTGAATATCGCCATGCAGCTTCGAAACCAGTTTTACAAGCTGGTGGCGCTGGGACTGGGAACCTGTTATATGGTGCAGTCTTTTCTGAATATCGGAGGGGTAATCAAATTTATCCCCTCGACAGGAGTAACGCTTCCTCTTGTAAGCTACGGAGGAAGTTCCCTTTTGAGTACTATCATTATGTTTGGCATTATTCAGGGACTGTATTTATTAAGAGAAGACGAGGAAGATGACATTGAAAGAAAGAAAGCAGAGCAGTTACGAGATGGACGAGCTGGACAGAGAGCTCATGAACCTTCCGGACGAAAGCAGGCAGGGCCGGTCCGGGGAGTCGCGGCGGCGTCCGCCACAAAACTCCCGGCCTCAAAAAGCACAGGGCGGAAGCGGACGAAAACCGCAGGAAAAAAAGCCGCGGCCCAGAAAAGACGGGAAAAAAAGACGGGAAGTAAATAAAGAATTCGCGCGGGTCACCTATCTGTTTATCACGCTGTTTCTGGTAATGGCTGGTTATCTGATTTATTTTAATGTCGTGGAGAGCCGGGACGTTGTCAACAGCCCTTACAATATCCGGCAGGACCTGATGGCGGAGCGCGTAACCCGCGGCGAGATTCTGGACGCCAACGGGGAAGTGCTGGCGCAGACAGTTACGGCGGAAGACGGGACAGAGACCCGGGATTATCCTTACGGGGAAGTATTTGCTCATGCGGTCGGCTATGCGGAACAGGGAAAATCCGGACTGGAATCCACGCAGAATTTTAACCTGCTGTCCTCCAATGCGTTTTTCCTGGAACAAATCGTAAATGAATTCCGGGGAGAAAAAAACATGGGTGACAGTGTGGTTACCACCCTGGACGCAAATCTTCAGCAGGCCGCATACAATGCCCTGGGAGATAATAAGGGTGCAGTGGTGGTGATGGAGCCGGATACCGGAAAGATACTGGCCATGGTGTCCAAACCTTCCTTTAATCCGGGAACGGTGACGGCGGACTGGGAGGCACTGAACAGCGATGAAGACAGCGCACTTTTGAACCGCGCCACGCTGGGGCAGTATACACCGGGGTCCACGTTCAAACTGATTACGACCCTGGAATATATGCGGGAGAATCCGGACTATTCCAGTTACAGCTATCTGTGCGAGGGCTCGATTTCCGTGGACGGAACTACCATTCACTGCTACGACAGCGAAGTACACGGGCAGGAGACGCTGGCGGATTCCGTGGCCAACTCCTGCAATGCGTCTTTTTCCAATATCGGGCTTTCCCTGGACAGGGACAGCTGGAAGGAGACGGCAGAGGATTTGCTGTTTAACAGAGATCTGCCCTGCGATTTTTCGTTCCGGCAGAGCAGTTTTAACCTGACAGATGAAGACACGACGGCAGAGACCATGATGACGGCCATGGGCCAGGGAACGACCCAGGTAAGTCCGTACCATATGGCGCTGATAACATCTGCCATCGCCAACGGCGGACGGCTGATGCGGCCTTACATGGTATCGGAAATTACGAACTATACCGGAGCTTCCGTGAGAAGATACATGCCGGAGCAGTATGCGGAACTGATGACCTCCCAGGAGGCGGCACAGCTGACGGAATACATGACTGACGTAGTAAACTACGGAACCGGCGCGGCCCTTTCCGGGCGTTCCTACACCGTGGCCGGAAAGACCGGAACGGCGGAGGTCAGCGTGGATAAGCAGACCGTACATTCCTGGTTTGTGGGATTTGCCAGTGTGGAAGACCCGGAGATTGTGGTCAGTGTGGTAATTGAAGACGCGGACACCACCAGCATTACCGGCGTCAGTGTGGCAGGACAGATTTTTGACGCCTTTTACAGTTAAAGGCTGTATCAGGAGGAAGGACAATGGAATTTTACCGGGATTTATATGTGACGGAAAGTATAAAACCCAGAAAAGAGAAGATACTGTTAAAACTGAAACAGAAAAAATATCCGCCGGGAATTTTTCTGCTGACGGTTCCGTCAGGTGGGGACGGCCAGCTGGAGTTTTTCAGCAGCGCCCTGCTCCGGCAGGAACTGCTGAAGGATGAAAATCTGTTTGTGGTAGGGATTGCCGCAGGGTATGACGACGCGGTCTATCTGGTGGAGGAAATCACGGCGGAAGTATACGGGCAGACCGGAGGAGGCGACCTGCGCGCCTGGCTGGAGAGAGTGGCATCCGACGCCGGGCCGGGCAGAGGCGGCTCAGAGACAGCCGGAGGGCTGGGGAGAGACACATGGTAGTACATATACTGTTACTGATTCTGAAAACAGCCGGAATCGTCCTGCTGATTCTGCTGGGACTGGTTCTGCTTCTGGCGGCGCTGACCCTGGGCACTGCCCTGAAATACCAGGCGGAAGCCGAGGGCGCCAATACCCTGGACAGCATCCGGGCCCAGGGAAAGTTCTCCTGGTTTTTCCACCTGGTTTCCGGATACGGGACGTACCGGAACGGCACGCTGGAATGGAAACTCCGTATCGCCTGGAAGACCTGGGAGAGCACCGGCGCGGAAGAGCCACCGGAGGAAGAACCACCGGAGGAAGAACCACCGGAGGAAGAACCGGAGCCCCTCCCGGAGAGGGAAGAAACGCCGGAGCCGGAGGAAGAGAAGGTATTGCCGAAGGAAGAGAAGGCGCAGCCGGAGGAAGTGAAGGCGCTGCCGGAGCCGGAAGAAGAACCGGCACAGCCGGAGGAAGAGAGAGAGCTTCCCAAGCCGGAAGAGGAAAAAACAGAAAACGCACCCGAAAGGGAAAAAAGCATCCGGCGGGAGAAGAAACATTTTCTGAGGGCTGCTCTGGAAAAGGGAAAACAGTTTTACCAGGCGGTTCTGAATTTTTTCCGCAATATCAAATATACTTTTCAGAGAATCTGTGATAAAATAAAGGCGTTATTGAAAAAGAAAGAAAAGATTCAGCGTTTTATAGAAAATGAAACTCACAGGCAGGCTTTTGAAAAGCTGAAAAAGGAAGCGGGCTGGCTGTGGCGGCGTATCCGTCCGCGCAGACTGGACATCCGGCTTCATTTTGGCCTGGACGAGCCTTATCATACTGGAAAGGCGCTGGCCGTGCTGGCGGTGCTGTATCCTTTCCTGGAAGGCGGACTTGACGTCACCCCTGATTTTGAGCAGAAGGTGCTGGAGGGCAGATTCTTTATGCAGGGGAAAATGAGAGCTGTGCACTTCCTCATACCGGCCTGGAGGCTGTTCCGGGACCGGCAGGTGCGCATCACTTACCGGAGAATGAAACAGATGTGGCAGAGCATGTCATAGAGGAGTCAGGAGGAAAAAAATATG
>DSTFC04002__coassemble_711_pt1 | contig 36095 bp, 40 predicted proteins | sample DSTFC04002__metabat2_high_PE_021 | metagenome-assembled genome bin DSTFC04002
CTGCTGCCCATCGTTTATGAGGTCATTGAGAAAAGTGTCCCGGAGCCCTACCTGCCTGACGCGTTCCAGTCAGCTTCGCAGTCCGCGCGGACTCCCTTCTGTAACAGTAACTGCTGTGATTCTGTGCTTTGCTGATATGTGCATTTCTCCTCATCATCCCGTCTCCCCTTTCCAGACGCCGTTCGAATCTCTGTTCTCGAACAACTGTTCTGAATTTAATATACACCCCGAACAACTGTTTGTCAATAAAAATCGAACATATTTTCTAAACATTTGTTTGCTTTTTCCAGGTGGGTATGGTATGATGAAAACAGTAAATTACGGAAGGAGTTTCCTAAAGATGAGTAAAGGAAAAATGAGTGCCAAGCAGGAAGAGATTCTGGAGTACATCAAGTCCCAGATACTGAAGCGGGGATTCCCGCCGTCTGTCCGGGAAATCTGTGACGCAGTAAATCTCAAATCCACTTCTTCTGTTCATTCCCATCTGGAGACACTGGAGAAGAACGGATATATCCACAGGGACCCCACAAAGCCGCGGGCCATTGAGATTCTGGATGACAGCTTTAACCTGACCCGCAGGGAGATGGTTCAGGTACCGGTTCTGGGAAGGGTTGCGGCAGGTGAGCCCATTCTGGCCCAGGAGAATATTGAGGACTACTACCCGATTCCTGCCGAAGTTCTTCCGAACAGTCAGATTTTCATGCTGGAGGTTAAGGGAGAAAGTATGGTAAATGCCGGAATCCTGGACGGAGATTATGTGGTAGTGGAACAGCGCCCCGATGCTTCCAACGGGGATATGGTTGTGGCCCTGATTGAGGACGGCGCCACGGTAAAGACTTTTTATAAGGAGGACGGTCATATCCGTCTGCAGCCGGAAAATGACTTTATGGAGCCCTTTATTCTGCCTGATGTGGAAATTCTGGGAAAAGTCATTGCGGTGATGCGATTCTTCCGGTAAACTTCTTCCCTGATGAATAGAGACGATAAGTAAAAGTGGAAACCCCGCGGGAATAAACTCCCGGGATTTCCACTTTTTGCTTTTTGTGTGTTTTCTGATATTTTTACAAATCACTGACGGCAATTTTCCGCCCGTCACTCCAGATTCGTTCCAGGTCATAAAACAGACGGTTTTCTTTGTCAAATACATGGACAATGATATCAGAGAAATCCAGAAGCACCCAGCTTCCCAGTCCGTAGCCTTCCCGCTGACGAACGGAATAGCCGGCTTTTTCCATCTCTTCCACCACGTTGTCTACCAGGGCCCGTACCTGGTTTTCGCTGTTTCCGTTTGCAATAATAAAATAGTCGGCCAGCACGGATACCTGGGAGATATCAATGACCTGAATATCCTCGCCCTTTTTATCTTCCAGGGCCTTACAGGCTGTTTTTGCCATTAGGCGGGACTGTTCCAGTTCGCTCATACCGCTCTTCTCTCCTTTCTTTATAATACTGATAGGTTTTTTCTGTTACAGGGTCCAGAGCTGCCTTTTTCCGTTCCAGATACAGAAGCGTATCCTGCAGAATGCGGAACAGGCATTCATCCAGATTGACAAAGGCCAGCGCCCGTACTTCCGGAAGGTTCGGGGCTTCGCACCGTCCCGGTTCAATAAAGTCCGCCACGTAAAGGATTTTGTCCAGAAGGCTCATGTTCGGCTTTCCGGTTGTATGGCAGGCAATCGCCCGCAGGATGGCCTTGTCCTTTACATGATATTTCTGCCAGGCAAAGAAGGCGCCCAGCTTTGCGTGCAGAAGCCCGGGATTGGCTCTCTCCGCCTCGGAAACCTCCAGATGGTATTTCTTGCAGAGGCGCAGCTTTTCTTCGCTGGAAAGGCCTTTTGCGCAGTCGTGAAGCAGTCCTGCTGTCAGGGCGGCGTCCATATCGGCTCCGTAGCGCATGGCCAGACAGGCACAGGTGTGCATGACGCCAATGGTATGGTCGTACCGTTCCTTGTCCAGATAGCGTTTCACTTTTTTCTTCATCTTCAGCAACTGCTCTGTCATGGTTATTCCCCCCTGTAAAGATGATGTTTCTGAATATAATCTGCCACTTTCTGCGGGACCTGACCGGCGGCCAGATTCCCGTTTCGGATGCCTTCCCGGATTTCATGTGAGGAAACGGGAAGCACCGGCGTCTGGAGCAGACGGATATCTCCGTGGTATTTCCGGTTCAGACGGGAAATCTGCCGGTTCATGGACTCCGGTGTGTTTTTATCATCCCGGTATGCTGCCAGGATACTCACCTCGGAAATCAGCCGCTCCGGGTGGCGCCAGGTCTCGATGGAAAACAGGGAATCTGCACCCAGAATAAAATAAAATTTCCGGTCCGGATACCTTTCTTTGAGATAACGCATGGTTTCCCAGGAATAGGAAGGCTCCTTCCGCTCTGCCTCGCAGGTGCAGAGCCGGAAATAAGGGATATCCTCAATAGCCAGCCGGGTCATTTCCAGCCGGTGTTCCATGTCCTCCAGTACTTCCCTGCTCTGTTTGTGGGGCGGATTGCCATTTGGCATAAACCAGACCTCGTCCAGGAAAAACTGCCGGTAGGCATATTCTCCCAGCATCAGATGTCCATTGTGAAACGGGTTAAAGGTTCCGCCCATAATTCCTGTTTTCATATTCTGAACCTGCCTTTTCAGGGAAGAACGATTTTTTTCTTATCGTCCTTTCCTTCTTTATAAAGTACGATTTTTTTTCCGATAATCTGTACCACCTGGGAGCGGGTGCGCTCTGCCAGGGTGTCTGCCATTTCACCGATATCAAAGGTACAGTTCTGGAGCACATGAATCTTAATCAGTTCACGGGCCGCCAGCGCCTCGCTGACCGAAGCGGTCACTTCCGGAGTGACGCCGGATTTCCCTATCTGAAGGATGGGATTCATGGTCATGGCCAGACTTTTCAGGTAAGCTCTCTGCTTTGAAGTCATGTTTATTCTCCTCTTTTATTTTTCCGTGTAAAACCGGCCAAAATGCAGGCTATTTGTAATAGTCGAACTGCAGGCCGTACATTTTTACAGTGTCGCCCTCTTCAATGCCGGCGTCTTCCAGGTCCTGCAGGATTCCGGACTCTTTGAGAAACTTCTGGAAGAAGGCAAAGCCTTTCTCGGAATCCAGGTTTGTATAGCCCAGCATTTTCTCAATTTTCGGTCCTTCCACGACATACATGCCGTCCTGAATTTCCACCGAATACGGAAGATTTTCATGGATAATCTCCTCTTCCGGGAAGAATTCCTGTTCGAAGACGATGGGCCTTTCATTGATTTCCTGAAGCCTCCGGCTTACATAGTATAATAATTCGCGAATTCCCTCGCCGGTCGCGCCGGAAATGGGAAATACCGGGATGTCCAGGGGCTCAAACTCCGCTTTCAGCCGGGCAACCGGGTCCTCTTCCCCGGAAATCAGGTCCGTCTTGTTGGCGGCAATCACCTGGGGACGGGACGCAATCTCCGGATTATAAGCCTTCAGTTCTTCGTTGATTTTGTAAATATCTTCCACCGGGTCTCTTCCCTCGGTTCCCGCCGCGTCTACCACATGAATCATCAGCCGGGTCCGTTCAATATGACGGAGGAACTGGTAGCCCAGGCCGCTTCCCTGGGAAGCTCCCTCTATCAGCCCCGGAATGTCCGCCATGACAAATCCGGGCGCTCCGTCCAGGTCTACCACACCCAGATTCGGACTGATGGTTGTAAAGTGGTAGTTGCCGATTTTTGGCTCCGCATTGCTGACACGGGAAAGCAGGGTGGATTTTCCTACATTGGGATATCCAATCAGCCCTACATCGGCAATGACTTTCAGCTCCAGGATAACTTCCAGCTCTTTGGCCGGCTGTCCCGGCTGGGCGTATTTGGGAACCTGCATGGTGGCGGTGGCAAAATGCTGATTGCCAAGGCCGCCCTTCCCGCCGGAAAGAATCACCTGACGCCGGTTATCCCCGGACATGTCCGCAATAACTTTCCCGCTCTGTGCCTCCCGGATAACCGTGCCCTCCGGCACCTTCAGCACCAGGTCTTTTCCGTCTTTTCCGTGACAGCGGCGCTTTCCGCCCGGTTCCCCGTCTCCTGCCGCGTACTTTCTTTTGTGGCGGTAATCGGTCAGTGTGTTGAGGCCTTCATCCACCTCAAAAATCAAATCGCCGCCCCGGCCGCCGTCACCACCATCGGGACCGCCGTTGGGAACGTACAGTTCCCGCCGGAAGCTGCGGTGGCCGTCTCCGCCTTTGCCGGAACGGATGTATATCTTAGCTCTGTCTGCAAACATCTTGTCCCTCCTGAAAAAAAGAGACAGGGAACCGCGTCTCCTGCCTCTTGTAATGCGCTCTTATTCAGCCGCCGGATAGATAGAAACCTGTTTTCTGTCTCTTCCTTTTCTTTCAAATCTTACAACACCGTCAGCCAGTGCAAATAATGTGTCGTCGCCGCCGCGTCCCACATTTACACCCGGATGAATCTTTGTGCCGCGCTGTCTGTAAAGAATGTTGCCGGCCTTCACAAACTGTCCGTCTGCTCTTTTTGCACCAAGTCTCTTGGATTCAGAGTCGCGTCCGTTCTTTGTAGAACCTACACCTTTTTTATGGGCAAAAAACTGAAGATTTAATTTCATCATGTTCCTTACACCTCCTCGAAAGCTAATTCCATATACTGTCTGTAGTTCTCATCTTCTGCAATTTCCTGCAGACCGAGAATCATGGATTTCAGAAGAAGTTCTGCCTCTTCTGAGGGATTTCCCTTAATCTGGAAATCAATCAGTCCGTCGGATTCGTCGGATACCAGGGAAGTCTTGTCCGGCGCGTAAGCCTCGATGGAATTCACGGTGTTTATCGTGAGAACCGAAACAGCCGCGCAGACGATGTCCTGCCCTGCCTCGCTGAGTCCTGCATGGCCCAGCGCCCGGAATCCGGTGTACTGCTCTTTGGAATCTTTATAAATAGTTACTCGTATCATTTACTGACGGCACCCCTAAGCATTGATTTTTTCAATCTTAACAGCGGTGTACTGCTGTCTGTGGCCGTTCTTTTTGTGGTAACCGGTTTTTCTCTTGTACTTGTATACGATAACCTTTTTCGCTTTGCCGTTTTCTACAACGGAAGCTTCCACGGTTGCACCTTCCACGGTCGGTGTTCCGATTTTCAGGCCGTTATCGCTGACTGCGAGAACCTGGTCAAAGGTATAAGTCTCTCCGGCTTCCACACCAAGTTTCTCTACTTTAATGATATCGCCTTCGGATACTTTGTACTGTTTACCACCTGTTGCTATAATCGCGTACATATGGCACCTCCTGTAATCATTACTCGCCAATTGTGGTGTCCCCTGGGGGAACTTAAAACCTCATTGTGCGGCATACTGGATTATTATAGCCCAGCATGCCGCACAAAGTCAATACATATTTGGAAAAAATTTATGCCTCTTTCCGTTCCGAAAGCTTTTCTGCCATCTCCTGAATTTTTTCGTAACAGAAACCAATGATATCCTTTCTCGTAATGATTCCGATAAAGTTTCCCTGGTCGTCTACTACGGGAATAAAATTCTGCTCCATGGCCCGGCCGATTAAATCTTCGATATTTGCGTCGGCTCGTACTGGCCGGTAGTCCATCCGGCGCTCTATCCGTGTAACCGGTACGGTCTCCGCCTCCTTCAGATTAAGGAGGTCCAGTCCCTTCAGTCCCCAGAGGAGGTCGCCTTCCGTAATGGTTCCCGCATACTTGCCGTCTTTTGTAATCACCGGCACGGAGGAATACTTGTGGTATTCCATTATCTCCATGGCCTGCCGCAGCGTATGATAATCATATATGTAGGCAACTTCGCTTTTGGGTTTCAGGAAAAATAATATGTTCATAGTTTCCTTCTCTCCTGCCTGTCCCGCGGACATTTTTTTGAACGAAACCAGTATATCATATTTCCATGGAGATTCACAGTTTAAAGCTGGATGTTTACAAAAATATCATAAATGGCACGTATAGCAGCCTCAAAATCCCGGTCGTGAACGCCGATGATAATATTCAGCTCACTGGAACCCTGGTCAATCATTTTCACGTTGATGTGGGCGTGGGCAAGAGCGGAAAAGATGCGTCCCGCCGTGCCCCGGGTCTGCTTCATTCCCCGGCCTACCACGGCGATCAGGGCCAGGTCGGATTCCAGCACAATCTCGTCCGGCTCCACGGCGCGGTGAATGCCGGCAATCACCTGCTGTTCGTGCTCTTCAAACGCATCCTGCTGTACAAAAATGGTCATGGTATCAATTCCGGAAGGCATGTGTTCAAAGGAAATGCCGTGTTTTTCAAACACTTCCAGAACTTTTCTGCCGAAACCGATTTCTGAATTCATCATGGCTTTTTCAATGGTCAGGGCGGCAAATCCTTTTTTTCCTGCAATTCCGGTAATGGTGTACTTAGGTTTCCGGCAGGTGGCCTCTACAATCAGGGTGCCCGGGGCGTCCGGGAAGTTTGTGTTCCGGATGTTGACCGGAATTCCTTCCTTGCGCACCGGGAAAATGGCGTCCTCATGAAGGACGGAGGCGCCCATATAGGCCAGCTCCCGCAGTTCCCGGTAGGTAATGGTCTCAATCACTTCCGGATTGTGGATAATCCGGGGGTCGGCTATCAGAAAGCCGGAGACGTCCGTCCAGTTTTCATATACGTCGGCATGAATCGCCCTGGCCACCAGGGAACCGGTGATATCGGATCCGCCTCTGGAGAAGGTCTGCACCCTTCCGTCCGGACGTGCGCCGTAAAAACCGGGAATGACGGCACAGTCCATGGCCTCCAGCCGTTCCTGCAGTTTCCGGTTTGTTTCTTCACTTAAAAAATTTCCTGCTTCATCAAAAGAAATGACATCCGCTGCATCTACAAAAGGAAAGCCCAGAAAAGCAGACATGATTTTCCCATTCAGATATTCCCCGCGGGAAGCGGCATAGTCTTTCCCGGCTCCGGCGGAAAAATTCTTTTCAATCTGTTCAAATTCCTCTGCAAAATCCAGTGTAACGGAAAGCCCGCGGGCAATTTCTTCGTACCGGCTCCGGATATCGCCCAGGGCAGAAGCAAAATCCTCCCCCTGTTCGGCCAGTTCATAACAGTGATACAGCATGTCGGTTACCTTGGTATCCGCCACATGACGTTTTCCCGGGGCGGAAGGGACGACATACCGTCTGGATTCTTCTGCACGGATGATATCTCCCGCCTTTTTAAACTGACCGGCGTCCGCCAGAGAACTTCCTCCAAATTTTACAACCTTTTTCATCTTACGTTCCTCCATCTCTTTCATCACAAAACAGGTTACCGGATAACGTCGGCATAGGTGGCGGATGCCGCCTTCTTAAGTCCCTCCGGAGCCAGCCTGAGCTGGGTGCCTACCCGGCCTCCGCTGACGTAGAATTCATCCAGGTCTCTGGCGGATTCATCAATCACCGTGGGAAACTGCTTTTTCATTCCCACAGCCGTACAGCCTCCCCGGACGTAGCCGGTGACGGCGGTCAGCTGCTTTAAGGGAAGCAGTTCCAGGGATTTCTCTCCTACGGCCCGGGCTGCTTTTTTCAGGTCAATCTCCTGCTCCACGGGGATGACAAAGACATAGTGGTCTCCGCTTTTCCCGGTGGTAACGATGGTCTTGTACACCAGTTCGTGGGGCAGTCCCAGCTTGTCTGCTGTTTCCAGGCCATCGGTAAAACCGTCGCAGTCATAATTCTGGAATTCATACGGGATGTTCATCCGTTCCAGCATGCGCATCGCGTTGGTTTTCACTTCTTTTTTACTCATGTTTCTGCAAACCGCCTTTCTGTCGGATACTTTCTCTCAGCGTGCCCCGGATTTTCTGCCGGGTCACTTCCACAAGCTGCAGGGGCGTCATGTCGATTACCTGACCGGCGGGGCGCGCCAGGGAGAGCTCCCGCTGAAAGGAATCCAGAAGCTGTTTTTGTTCGTCCCTGTCATCTAAGTTGATAAAATCTGTCATAATAATGCCGGAAAGATTGCGCAGCCGGACCTGGCGGGCGATTTCTTTTGCCGCTTCCAGATTTATCTCCAGGACAGAACGGCTCTTCCGGGTAGATTTTCCGGAATTTACGTCTATCACGGTCATGGCTTCGGTGGGCTGGATGAGAAGCCACCCGCCGGATTTCAGCCAGACCTTCTCTCCCAGCGCCTCATCCAGCACGGTTTCCAGACTGTAACACTTCGCAAGAGGCAGCCGCTCGTCCCGGTATTTCCGCAATAGGGAAAGCTCCTGAGGGAAACGGTCCAGAAGCGCCTCTTCCACTTCGTTTCGGAGTGATTCCTCGCAGACAATTTCCGTCAGCCCTTCCCGGTAACCGGATATCAGGGATACCCAGGGCGCAGGTCCGCGGTACAGGCAGGAAAAGCAGGTGCGGGTCTGACCGGCTTTCACAACCCGGCGGTAACCGGCCAGGAGCCTGTCAAGCTCCGCCTCAAGCTCTGCCTCAGTAGCGTGGGCTGCGCTGGTGCGCAAAACGACGCCCCACTCCGGTTCCCCGTCCTGCCGGTTCCGGTAGCCTTCCAGCCAGTCCAGCAGCCTCTGCCGCCCGGACCGGTTCAGTTTTTTGGAAACACCGGTCCGGGTATTTCCGGAAGTCAAAACAGCATACTCGCCGGCAAATTCCAGACAGCCTGTGGCGATAGGCTGTTTCCTGGCGTTTCCTTCTTTTTTTATCTGGATAATCAGTTCATCGCCCGGCACCAGTTCCGGGCGGCCGCTTTTTCTGGTAAAGAAAGGGCGGGTATTCTCTGAGGTATTGTAGTAGCACTGGACGCCCTCCGCGATACGAAGAAAGGCCATGTGCATGCCGGGGATTACTTTTTCTACCTTGCCGGTATAGATGTTTCCGGCCCGGATTTCTTCTTCCGAATCTGCCGGCACCAGATCCATGATTTTCCCATTTTCCCAGAGAGCCGCCAGAAACTGCTCCCTGCACCGGCACAGAATCAGTTTGCGCTCCATATCAGGATTCCTCCCCGGTCAGGGCATCCAGAGGCGCAAGCTCTCCATCTGCTGTCCGTGCAAAGGTTTCCTTCCTGTGGTACGTAAAGGAAAATTCCGTCACCGGAATCCCGGCCCAGCTGCAGAAGGCTCCGGTCACAAGCTCCGGCTTCAGATTCTCCCGGCTTCCTGCGGCCAGAAGCATGGAAATGGCCTCTCCTTCCGGCTCCAGCTGATAGATAAGGGGCCGGATATTGACCTCCCGGCTGCTACGCTTCGTCTCCTTGGTAATGAGAATCTCTTCCTGCTGAAAGAAAGAAGAAAGCAGGCTCTTCCAGTTTTCCGGAAGAAGCCCGGGGGCAGGAAAAGCCGTCCAGGAGGCGGCCTCCACCAGGGTCATGGCCTTATTCTTTTTATCGCCCGGAACCGGAAAGAACCGGAGCACTTTTACCCCTTCCACCATTTCCCGGTTCAGACGTTCCAGCGCTTCCGCCTCTTCCATCTCTTCCGTAAGCTCCAGGTCAAAATATTCTCCGTCGCTGGTCAGTCCCACCCCCAGTGGGCTGGCGAAGGACATAACCATGTGGGGGCTGTAGCCCTCTGTGTATTTTACCGGGATTTCCGCCCGGCGCAGAGCCTTCTGGAAAAAACGCATCATATCCAGATGGCCGATAAACTTCATCATGCCGTATTTGCAGAATTTAATTCTGACCTTCAAAACAGACACCTCCCCCATAGCGGGCAGAACCACAGCCGGAACACTGCTCCCGGCAGTTGGGCGTCACTTCGCCCTGCATGGCTTTCTCCCACTCCTTTCGCAAAAACTTCCGGCTGACGCCGCAGTCGATAAAATCCCATGGGAAGAGCTCGTCTTCCTGCCGGGGACGCAGATTGTAAAATTCCGGAGAGATACCGGTATTCTCAAAAGCCTTCATCCAGGTCTCATAGGAAAAATTCTCGTCCCAGGAGTCGTACATACAGCCGAGCCGGTATGCTTCCAGGAGAACCGCTCCCATTTTCCGGTCCCCTCTGGCAAAGGTACCCTCCAGCACGGTCAGTTCCGCCGTATGCCAGTGATAGCGGAGACTCTTCCGGTTTAACTGGTTCCGCATGGCCTCCTGGACTACCTGGGCTTTTTTCACATATTCTTCCGCCGTATACATGGTCGCCCACTGAAAAGGAGTAAAGGGCTTGGGCACAAAGAAAGAAGTGCTGGATGTAATCTGACATTTTCCCTGCCGGTTTTCTTTGGGAATTTCATAGTACTTTCTGGCTACCTTGTCCGCCAGAACGGCAATGCCTTCCATATCTTCTTTCGTCTCGCCCGGGAGTCCCAGCATAAAATAAAGCTTCACCTTCTGCCAGCCTCCGGCAAAAGCCTGGGCCGCGCCTTCCAGAATCGCTTCTTCGGTCAGCCCTTTGTTAATAACGTCCCGCATCCGCTGGGTTCCCGCTTCCGGGGCAAAGGTCAGACTGCTCTTTTTCACGTCCTGCACCCGCTTCATCACATCAAGGGAAAACGCGTCAATCCGCAGGGAAGGCAGGGAGATATTGACGCCCTGACTCTGGAATTCCTCCATCAGGAATTCCACCAGTTCTTTCAGTTCCAGGTAATCACTGGAGCTTAAAGAACTGAGGGTGATTTCCTCATGACCGGTATTTTTCAGAATGGCCCGGGCCGTTTCCTTCAGCATAGACAGATTCCGGGGCCTGGAAGGCCGGTAAATCATGCCTGCCTGGCAGAACCGGCAGCCGCGGATGCAGCCCCGCTGGATTTCCAGCACCGCCCGGTCCTGGGTCACCTTGATAAAAGGAACGACGGGCTTAAGCGGATAGGAAGCGGTGCTCATGTCCCTCACAACCTGCCGGCGGATTCTGGATTTTGCATGAGGATTTACCGGCTCAAAGGAGGCCAGGGTGCCGTCTTCCCGGTAAGTAACCTCATAGAAAGAGGGGACGTAGATTCCCTCGATTTCCGCCGCCATTTCCAGAAAAGCCTTCCGGCCCAGACCGCTCTGCTTCCATTCCCGGTAGGCGTCCAGAAGCTGGTAGTAGACGGTTTCGCCGTCGCCGATATAAAACAGGTCAAAAAACTCTGCCAGCGGCTCCGGATTCACGGCGCAGGGGCCGCCGCCGATGACAAAGGGGTCGTCCATGGTCCGTTCCCCGGCAGAAAGAGGGATACCGGATAAATCCAGCACCTGGAGAATATTGGTATAGCACATCTCAAACTGTAAGGTAATGCCCAGAAAATCGAAATCCTTCACCGGTTCCTGGGATTCCAGGGCAAACAGCGGAATCTGCCGTTTTCGCATGACGGCGTCCAGGTCTGTCCAGGGGGAAAAGACCCGTTCGCACCAGGTGTCCTCCCTGCGGTTAAACATATCGTAAAGAATCTGAAGGCCAAGGTGGGACATGCCAATCTCATAGACGTCCGGGAAGCACATGGCAAACCGGATATCCACCTGGTTTTTGTCCTTCATAACAGAGTTTACTTCGCCGCCGGTATAACGGGCAGGCTTTTCCACTTTTAATAAAATATCATCACTTAATGCCAGCTTTCTCACGCTTCTGCATTCCTTTCTCTGGTTTAGCCATATCGCATTTTCATGGATAAACGAATATAGAATAGATTTTACTAAATGAAAAATAATATGTCAAACGGGTTTGCACATTCCCGTAAAAATTGCATTGGCTGCAGGCCAAAAACGGGAAGCGCCCGGATTCCCTTTTCTTCCCAGAGATTCCGGACGCTTCCTTATCTATCTGTATGTTCCTGAAACAGTTACTGAAAATGGCAGGCCACTTTATGGCCCGGTTCCACTTCCCGAAATTCGGGCTGCTCTTTCTCACATTTTTCTGTGGCATAGGGACAGCGGCTTCGGAAGGCGCATCCCTGAAAATCATCTGTACGTACCGGCTGTTCTCCTTCCAGTGCCTGGAAGCCCTCTTTTTTAATATAGGGGTCCGGGACTGCGGAAAAAAGTGTTTTGGTATAGGGATGCAGCGGAGAGGCAAATAACGTCTCCGTGTCCGTTTCCTCCACCAGCGTTCCCAGATACATTACGCCAATCCTGTCCGAGATGAACCGAATCACGCCAATGTCATGAGAAATAAACAAAAGGCTCAGGTGGAGTTCCTTTTTTAATTTCACCAGCATATTTAATATCTGGGCCTGGATGGATACGTCCAGAGCAGATACCGGTTCATCGCAGATGACCAGTCCGGGTCCGGTAATCAGTGCACTTGCAATGCCCAGTCTCTGGACCTGTCCGCCGGATAATTCGTGAGGAAAGCGGAAATAGTGTTCTTCGGACAATCCTACCCTCTGCAGGGTGTCCAGCACTTTTTCCCGGCGTCTGGCGCCGTCTTTCATGCCATGGACGGCAAGAATTTCATCCAGGATATCCCCGACGCGGCTTCTTGGATTCAGGGAAGAGAGGGAATTCTGAAATACCATCTGCAGTTTGTCACGAAGCGGACGGAACTCTTTGTCTGTCAGCCCACAGATATCTTTTCCGTCATAGAAGACGGAACCGCTGTCGGCTTTTGTGAGACCGACGATAATCCGTCCCGTTGTGGACTTTCCACATCCCGACTCTCCCACCAGTCCATAGGTTTCTCCCTCATCTATATAGAGGGACAGATTATCTACGGCGCACATATGTTTTTTCGGGCCAAAGAAGCTGTTTGCGCCCCCTTTCAGCGGGAAGGTTTTCTTTAACCCGTTGATTTCCAGCAGATGTCCACTCATGCTTCCACCTCCCTTTCTTCTGTCTGTCCGTTACACTTCCAGCATTTGACAAAATGTCCTTCGCTGACCTTAACAACCGGTGGCGGCACCTGACGGCATTTGTCATCTGCCAGAGCGCACCGGGTGCAAAAGTGGCATCCTTCCGGAGTATCAGAAAGGGAAGGAACCGAGCCCTGGATGGTAGGCAGTTCTTTGCCGCGGTCTACCCGCAGATGGGGGATACAGGCAAGAAGGCCTCTGGTATACGGATGTACCGGATTTTTAAAAAGCTCTTCTGTTCTGGCGTCTTCCACGACCTGCCCCAGATACATCACCCGGATACTGTGGCAAAGCCGTGATACGGCTCCCATATCGTGAGTGATAAACAGCACGGACATGCCAAGTTTCTCATTCAGTTCTTTTATCAGGTGCAGAATCTGCTCCTGGATGGTCACATCCAGCGCGGTGGTGGGTTCGTCGGCAATTAAAAGCTTCGGTTCGCATGCAAGCGCCATGGCAATCATCACCCTCTGCTGCATTCCTCCGGACAGCTCAAAGGGGTATTTTTTCATGCAGTCCTCCGGGTCGGGAATTCCTGTCAGTTTCAGCATCTGGATGCTTCTTTCGCGTGCTTCTGCTCTTGACATTTTTTTATGAAGAAGCAGTACTTCTGACAGCTGGTTCCCCACCATGTGTACGGGGCTGAGGGAATTGAGGGGGTCCTGGAAGATAATGGAGATTTTATTTCCACGGATATCCCTCATTTTGCTCAGAGGTTTTTTCAGCAAATCTTCTTCCTCAAACAGGATTTCTCCTTCGTATTTTACTGCCGAATCGTGGTCCCGCAGGCGCAGAACGGACTGGGACATCACGCTTTTTCCGGAACCCGATTCCCCTACCACGCCGATGATTTCTCCCGGCATGATTTTCAGATTTACCCCATCCACTGCGGACAGCCATTTTTTATGAACCGGGAAAAGGACCCGCAGATTCTTTATTTCAAGCATGGGAGCGTTCTCTACGGTTTTATGAATAGCCATTATTTACTTCTGCCTCCTTTCACTTTCGGATCCAGGAAATCGCGCAGCCCGTCTCCCAGAAGATTCAGACTGAGGACGCAGAGGACAACGGCTGCTCCGGGACAAATCATAGTCCATGGCGCCCTGGAAAATACCATTTTGCTTGCCTCCAGCATATTTCCCCAGCTTGCCGCAGGAGCCGGAATGCCCGCTCCCAGAAAGCTTAAGGAAGCCTCTGAAATAATTGCCTGGGCAAAGATAAAGGAAGCCTGCACGGTCAGAGGCGAGATGACCCCCGGCAGAATCAGTCTCCACAGAATGCGGAAGTTGCTGAATCCCTGTACTTTTGCCGCCTCCACATACCCCTGCTCTTTGATAACCATGGCGCTTGCCCGGACAGTTCGGGCCACGCTGGGAGTATACACGACGGTAAGGGCAATGATAACATTCCAGCTGGAAGTCCCCAGTGCAGAAATAAGGGCAATGGCAAGAAGGATTCCCGGAATGGCGATGAGACCGTCACATATTCGCATTAAAATCTGGTCCAGTACTTTAAAATAGCTGGCATAGATACCGATTACAATTCCCAGGGCGCAGGAAAATACGGCGACACAGCCTCCCACCCAAAGGGAAACTCTTGCTCCGTACATAACGCGCACAAAAAGGTCCCGTCCGAATTCGTCTGTTCCCAGCAGATATTCGCCGCCGGGAGGCTGAAGCCGGTTTGTGACTTCCATGGAATTAGGATCTGTCGGATGAAAAGCGGGAACAAATATTGCCAGAAGTAATATAATGAGAAATCCGCAGAAACCAATTATCAGGGCCGGACTTGCCAGAAGCCGCTCTTTCTGCAGTTCCCGCTGCTCCCGGTAAATGGATTCGCTTGCTTTTGAAATATCTTTACGTGTAAAAACCATATTCTGCCCTCCTATTTCCGTCCCGGCTGAAGCCGCGGGTCTACAAATCCATAAAATATGTCTATCACCAGGTTCACCAGGACATACAAAAGTGTGACAAACAGAACGACGCCCTGGATGACAAAAACATCCCGCCTGTTAATGGATGTAAGAGTCAGCATGCCAAGTCCCGGAATATTAAACAGCGTCTCCGTTACGATAGTTCCCGTAATCAGACTGCCGAAAGACTGCCCAATCGCAGTCAGAATGATAGGAGCGCCGTTTTTCAGTCCGTACTTTAGTACGACGACATTCTCTTTTAATCCTTTGGCCCTGGCAGTCTGGATATAGCTTTTATATAAGACTTCAAGCAGGGAAGAGCGCGTCATACGGGTGATGTAGGCCGCCTGCACAATCCCCAGCGACAAAGCCGGCAGAAACAGATACCGCAGGTGCTCTCCCAGTCCTTCTGCCAGACTGGCATATCCCGCTACGGGGAACCACTGCAGATATACGCCAAAAAAGAGCATCAGAAACATACTCAGGAGAAAGCCGGGCAGGGCGGCTCCCAGGAGGGACGCGGTCACACAGGTAATGTCCACGGCGGTTCCTCTCCGGTATGCGGCAAAGATTCCAAGCGGTATGGATAATACAAGGGCAATAAGCTGCGCAAGGATGGCCAGACTCAGCGTGGGCGGGAAGTATTCTGCGATTGCACTTGTCACAGACTGATGGAGAAAAAACGAGGTGCCCCAGTCTCCGCTGAGCACGCCGGTAAACCAGTCCGCATACTGTACCAGGAAAGGTCTGTCAAATCCCAGTTCCGCATTTAACGCGTCAATCTGTTCCGGCGTGGCTTCCAGCCCCAGAAGTGCCGTGGCAGGTCCTCCGGGTATCATATAGACAACCAGAAAGATGACGCAGGAGACAACAAACAAAACCGGTATCAGTGATAAAATCCTCTTAAAAATATAAGACAACATCTGAAATAAACTCCTTTCTTACTCTAAAAGGATTGCATACAATAACAGCGGACTGCTTACGCACTCCGCTGTTTCACATTCATGTTCTGCGAAAAGAACCAGATATCCTGTTTCCTGCTATTCGGATGCAGTAACATTCCAGTAAAGCGGGAAACGAAGATATTCATATCCCTGCACGCCAGAATCCATGGCAATGACGCCGGTATAGTGGCCGAGTACCGTAGCTGCTCCGTATTCATAAAGGAAGGTCTGCAAATCGGCCCAGGCCTGGGAAGCCTCTTCTTCCGAAGCCGCGGAACGGATTGCCTGCACGCCTTCTGCCACTTCCGGAGCGTTCAGGCCTGCCCAGCCACTGTCCAGTACAGACAGCTGAATCGGAAGCATGTTATAGGAGTTGCTGGTAATAAACATATCAAACTGTGCCGGGTCGGAACGGTGCTCCATAAAAGTACTGAAATCGTACGTCTCTACCTCGGCATTGATACCTGCTTCGCTCAGATTCTCCTGAACAACCAGCGTCGCATTATACATTTCCGGGTAATCCTGGGTCGTAACAAGAACAACGGGTTCATTATTGTATCCGGCTTCTTCCAGAAGCTCCTGTGCCTTTTCTGCGTCCTGCTGGTTGTAATACTCGCTTCCTGCGTCAGTTCCCCACTGAGCGTCTGTAGAGTCCATCCAGCCGGCATTGATTTCGTACAGATCCGGATTGCCATATGCGCCCAGCATAATGTCGTCACAGTTTAAAGCAGCCAGAATTGCCTGGCGGAAGGTCTGATTCGCCATAATGCCTTCTGTTGTGTTTAAAAACAGATTTAAGGTACCGCCCCGGTCTACATTAAGAGTCAGGTTTGTGTCGCCGGACAGTTCCTCGTAATTATCCAGCGGAATTTCTTCGGAAATGTCATATTCCCCGCTCTGCACGCCGGCAATACGCGTGGAAGCATCGGTTACCACATCAAAGTAAAGGGTCGGGGTTGCGGCAGACTTTTCACCGGTAAGTCCGCTGCCCTCTCCCTCGGCAGGCTGATAATCTTCAAAGGCTTCCAGCATTACATACTGGTCCTGTTTCCACTCGGACACCCGATAAGGGCCGGTGCCGATATATTCGCTGATTCCCTCGTCGGTTGCGGATTCCACCACTTCCGCCGGATAGATGGCAGCCGCCTGAATCGGGCTTGCCAGAATCATGATAATATCAGAAGACGGCTGGTTCACATTAAGATTTACGGTGTAATCATCCACCTTTTCAAAGGTAGAGCCGCCAATCAGCGTATTGGCTTTGGCAGACACTTCCATCCAGCGGTTCATGGATGCCACAACATCGTCTGCGGTCATTTCTTCTCCATTGTGGAATTTCACGCCCTGGCGCAGTGTAATCGTATAGACCATCCCGTCATCACTTACTTCGTATGATTCTGCCAGAACCGGCATGGGTTCATAATTTTCATTCATGGCAAACAGCGATTCATACACATGCGCTCCGATGCCGCCTACAATGTTCGAGTTGATGGACTGCGGGTCCAAAGACGGGGGGTTCGCAGAAATTGCGATATGAAGTTCTTCTTTTGTCGCCCCACCTTCGCTCTCCCCTGCCGTACCGGTATCAGAAGAGTCTGAACTGCCTCCTCCGCATCCGGCCAGCAAAAGCGTGGCGCTCATCGCAAGCGCCACAATACATGACAGAGTTTTGTTTTTCTTTTTCATACTTTTCCTCCTTTGATATGGCGAAACTTTTGTTTCCTCCTACAATAAATGTAACGAACCACATCAGGAAAAGCAAATTGATATTACTCATGTCTTGATTTATATTATCTATAAATGTATCCGGCAGATACCCGTTCCTTATGCGCAGCTTTCCGAGCACTGCTTCGTAATGATTTTTCCTTCTGCCTCCGGGTCATCCATAATAATCTCACCTACGGAAGGTACCGTGATAACTCCGGAACGGGGATTTTTAATACTGAGTACCGGTGTAGTGACAGAGGCTTCTACTTCGGATTTCTCAAAGCAGAGGTCCGTATCCTCCATTTCACAGTCGATAAGTTTCAGTCCCTTGCAGTAACAGAAGGGCTGGGTCCCGATAATCTTACAGTTGACAAGCGTCAGATTCTCAGAATACCAGGCCAGATATTCTCCCTTTATCACACTGTTTCTGACCGTAACGTTTCTGGAATGCCAGAAGGCGTCCCTGGTATCAAACCGGCAGTTTTCAAACGTGGCATTCTCAATGTACTGGAAGGAATATTTTCCCTTAAAAGTCACATTGGAAAACGCGATATCCCGGGAGCGCATAAAGAAATACTCGCTCTCTGCTGTACTGTCCTCCATCCGGATACCGGAGACGGACCAGCCGAACTCCGGAGAGAGGATGTCACAGCGCCGGATATCCACATCCTGGCATTCCCGAAGGGCCTTGATGCCGTGCATTTTCGTATCTTCTATCTGAATATGGCTGGAATACCAGAGCGCAGCCCTGCAAAGTTCTGTCATTTCGCTGTCTTTGATGGTCAGGTTCTGGTCATGCCAGAAGGGATAGCGCAGATTGAAAAAGCAGCGGTCCGCCAGAATGTTTCTGCTTTCCTTAAATGCGCTCTCTCCGTCCGCGGGGCCGTCAAAACGGCAGTCTGTTACGGTGACATCTCTGCTTCCGTACAGAGCCCGCTCTTCGTCAAAAGTCTGATGTTCAATCTTTTTCATGTTCGCCACCTCTTCTACTGCATTGCTTTCTGAAAAAATTCTGTAATTTTGTCAAAAGGTATGATGTCTGTCCGGTCATACAAATCTGTGTGCACGGCGTCCGGGATAATCATCAGTTCTTTATTGTCCGCATAGGGACTGTCTTTTACCATATCCGCATAGGAGTCCCTGCTGAAATAACAGGAATGGGCTTTTTCTCCATGAATGAGAAGCACTGCGCTCCGGATTTCCCGGCTGTACTGCAGAATGGGCTGGTTCAGGAAGGACATACATCCGGTGACATTCCAGCCTCCGTTGGAATTCAGGGAGCGGGAATGGTAGCCCCGTACGGTCTTATAATAGTCGTGATAATCTTTTACGAAAAAGGGCGCGTCCTCCGGAAGCGGGTCCACGACGCCGCCGCCCAGGGCATAAGTACCGTTTTTATAGTCTTCGGTTCTATGGCTGTTTAGCGCCTGCTTTTTCTGATATCTTGCTTCCTCGGAGTCTTCGGAATCGAAATATCCTCTGGCGTTGACCCGGGCCATGTCATACATGGTAGAGGTCACGGTTGCCCGGATTCGGGTGTCCAGCGCGGCCGCATTCAGCGCCATGCCGCCCCAGCCGCAGATACCGATAATTCCGATTCTGTCCGGGTCTGCATTTTCCTGCACTGACAGAAAATCTACCGCGGCCTGGAAATCATCTGTATTGATGTCCGGAGATGCCATGTACCGGGGCGTTCCGCCGCTTTCTCCGGTAAAAGAGGGGTCGAAGGCAATGGTCAGAAAGCCCCGCTCCGCCATGGTCTGTGCATAGAGTCCTGCCGCCTGCTCTTTTACGGCGCCAAAAGGTCCGCAGACAGCAAGCGCCGCCAGTTTTCCTTCCTGGTTTTTCGGCTCATACAAATCGGCGGCCAGTTCAATGCCGTAGCGGTTATGAAAGGTAACTTTCCGGTGGTTTACTTTCTCACTTCTGGGAAATGTTTTGTCCCATGTACTGGTTAATGTTAAGGTTTCCTTCATGATATCATCCTTCCTTTCCTTTTCAAAATTCCGGTTTTATTCGCTGTCTTCCTTCTGCATGGTAAATACCATGTAGTCCAGACAGTCTATCTTATACTGGTCCCTGTGCAGGGCATCCAGAAGAACGGCCCTGTGCTGTTCCAGGAGCCGGTACTGCTCCCGGCGCTTCTGCTGTTCTTCCAGTTCCAGGAACCGGACAATCTGGGCCTGGCAGCAGCCGGCATCGGACAGATTCTGTTCTATTCGGAAAACCCGGCGTTCATTTTCGGTATTCATCCGGCATCCCTCCTATTAATCTTATTCTAATGTCATGCCTGCGGGAATGCAAATACCTTGTTTTTATTTCATGAAATGCTTTACAGGCATTTTCTAAAATCCGGCTTAAGTATTAGACACATTTTTATTTCGGGATTATAATTACCATGTAACATGTACAGAACGCTTTGAATATTTCGGTTCAGGGAGGATGAGAATTATGGCTCTTTTACAAGTAAATATGTTTTCACAGACATTAAAACGTACGGTTCCGCTGCAGGTGGTTCTTCCTTCGGATAAGGTTCTTTCTTACGGCAGAACCCAGAAAGAAAGTGGACCTTATAAGACTTTGTATCTTCTGCATGGACTTCTCGGAAACCATATGGACTGGGTGTCAAATACAAATATCCAGCGCCTTGCTGAGGATAGAAATCTTGCAGTGGTTATGCCTGCCGGAGAGAACAGCTTCTATATCGACCAGCCGATACCAAACAATGATTTTGGCGAGTACACTGGCAGAGAACTTGTGGAACTTACAAGACGAATGTTCCCGCTCTCACACAGGCGGGAGGACACTTTTATCGCCGGCCTGTCAATGGGCGGATTCGGTGCAATCCGCAATGGACTGAAATACTATGATACATTTGGATATATTGCCGTGCTGTCTGGTGCAGTACAGATATTTGAACTGCCACTGGATTCTCCGGGACGGTCTCTCTTTCAGGAAGATACATGCTTTGGAAATCTTGTGGATGCGTCTCTGTCTGACAAAAATCCCCGGGTTGCGTTTCAAAATCTGGCGCTGAAAAGGGAATCCAGTCCTTCGTTAAGTTTTCCGGAAATTTATATGGCATGCGGCTCCGAAGATGAACTGTGTCTTGTCAATCGCAGTCTTGCCGATTTCCTTAAAAAAGGAGGCGCGCATGTAACCTATGAAGAAGCTCCGGGCGGCCATAACTGGACGTTCTGGCGGTCTCAGATTGTAAAAGTTCTCAACTGGCTTCCTCTGGATGAAAATATTGCCGGAATAAGCAGTGGAAATGTGCGATAGTTTTCTGCTGACGATTTGTTATAATAAATAAAAGAGTAGAAAAATCGGGAGGAATGACAGAATGGAGATTCGTGTACTTCGCTATTTTCTGGCCGTGGCCAGAGAGGGAAATATTACCGGCGCCGCCGCCAGCCTGCATCTGACACAGCCGACCCTTTCCCGGCAGATTCGGGATCTGGAAGAGGAACTGGGACAGAAACTGCTGATTCGGAAAAGCCACAAGGTTATGCTGACTCCGGAGGGAATGCTGCTCAGAAAACGGGCAGAAGAGATTCTTGCGATGGTAGACCGGACGGAGGCCGAATTTGCTTCCATGGAAAGCACGGTCAGCGGCGACGTCTATATCGGAGGCGGAGAGACGCGGGCCATCCGTCAGATTGCGGAAATCATAAAAGAGATAAGGGAAACTTATCCGGGGATTCATTTTCAGCTTCACAGCGGAAATGCAGAGGATGTGACAGAACGGCTGGACAAGGGACTTCTGGATTTTGGAATCATTATCCAGCCGGCGGATATTACAAAATACGATTATCTGAATCTTACGGCAAAGGATGTCTGGGGTGTGGTTATGAGAAAGGACAGCCCTCTGGCCGTGGAGAAAGAAATCCGAAAAGAACATCTCCGGGATGTTCCGCTTATCTGTTCCAGGCAGGTGGTATCCCCGGGAGCACGGGGAAATGAATTTGCAGACTGGTTTGGAGAGGAATTTCACCGGCTGAATATTGTGGCTACTTATAACCTGCTTTTTAATGCGGCGATTCTGGTAGAGGCGGGGGACGGGTATGCCCTGACGCTGGACGGGCTTCTGAATGTTTCGGAGCACAGCAGCCTTACCTTCCGCCCTCTGTGGCCCAGGCTGGAATCCGGTCTGAGTGTCATCTGGAAAAAATACCAGGTCTTCTCTCCTGCCGCGGAACTGTTTCTGGAAAAACTGCAGGAAAAATACAGTAACATCATGCCTGTATTATCAGCAGACTGACCCCGTAAAGAACCAGCAGGTGCACCGGATAAAAGAGATACCAGACAGGCCGGGGGATTCGCTTCTCTCCGGCCCTTCCGTTATACCTTGCCACAAAGAAAAAGGCCAGGGCCGCCGTCAGTTCGTAAATCGTGGCCAGAACTCCGGCGGTACACTGTTTTCGGCGGTCTCCCTGGAACCAGTAAAGAAGGCAGATAAGCAGAATACCCATAAAACTGTAATCCAGACGGAGAACCCAGGATACTGCCATGGCTGCCAGGGCAAGGAGAACCTGTCCCCACCGCGGAACCTTTTCCATCAGCATCAGAAGGCCCAGGCCGAACGCCAGAAGCAGGCAGGTATTCTGCCGGGAAAAATCCAGTCCGCCGGATACTGCCAGGTCAAAAGGAATCTCGGAAACGAGGCCCAGCAGAAACAGCCGCGTCAGATAGCGGGTGCGGCTTCTGGTATAGATAAATCCCTGCAGCAGAAGAAAGGCAAAAAGGGGAAAGGCCAGGCGTCCGGTAAGGCGGCATACCGTATCTACGATTTTCCAGTTTTCCACGGAAATAAGGGGCGTGCGCTCAATGCACACCGCCCCGATATGGTCCGTCACCATGGCCAGCATGGCGATTCTTTTTAAGTCTTCCGATGAAAATGTACGTTGAGAAGAATACACTTCCTTTGTCTCCTTTTCTACTGCGGCATTATCTGGTCCATGAGGCTCTGGGAGTCCTCCTCGGAAAGAGAAAGGGAAAATCCATCAGAGCTGACGACATGGACGGTAGCCGTGTAAGCGTCGCCCCAGACCGGATTCTTCGCATAATTCTGAAAGGTTTCCACAAACAGGGCGCGGAGAGCCGCCTCATCCTGAACAGAGCCGTTCTCAATGGCGGAATTCACATCTTCCAGCGCCTGCCGGAAAGAAAGGCAGGCGGTTCCCGTTACCTGAAGACTGTAGTTTCCGTCGTCATCCTTTACCGGAAGACCAACCGTATAATCCGCTGATTTTGCGATTTCCTTCATGGCAGTGATAAGCTGCTCTTTTTCTGCATCGCTGAAGCCGGCGCTGTCCATCTCACTGTCCCAGAAAGAATTTTCATAATCCTGACTGGCCTGCTCTTCCGTCATGCCGGTCTGCTTCGTATATTCGTCAAATTCGCCCTTGTATGCGGCGTCCAGGCAGGACACGACATAGTCCCGGATATCAAAGAGCTCCGCCACAGAATTGTAAGTGGCAAGCCTGTCCGTTACAGCGGTCTCCAGAAGGTTCATAAACCCACTGTCATCCACCGTGTAGCTGTCAGCCTCCTCATCCCAGGTGACATTTACCCGGAGGGTTACGTCGGAGGCATAGACGGGCTGTGCGAGCTGGTCCTGGTCCAGGACAAGAAGTTCCTTTACCTCTGTCGCCAGGTTGTCCGACTGCATGTTTTTTACATATTCGGAATTGATAGTCTCCACTGTGGCGCCCAGATCCAGCACACTGACGTCCAGTGTAATCTCCCAGGTACCGGAGTCTTCCCGGGTACCGGTAATCTCATATTTTATCTGTCCGTAGGCTTCCCGGAGAAAAGAAGTATAGGCGTCTACCAGCTCGTCCGGAAAATCATCAATCCCGTCTGTCTCCAGCTGTTCTTCCAGAAGGCGGGAACAGTAATCAGACTGGGATGAGGTTACCAGGTCCAGCTGGCTTTTCAGAAAATCTTCCGGACTCTCTCTTCTCTGACAGCCGAAAAGGCTGATGCTGCAAAGAATCATGCAGATAAAAGCGACAAGTCCGCGACCCATATTCTGTTTCATGTTTTAACCTGCTTTCCTGTGGAATTCCACGCATTTCTTCTCACAATCATACCATTATTTCCCCTCTAAAACAAGTCCGGAAACTGTGAAAAATCTATGCCTGCTTCAATACTGGCCGTGATTTCGCTGGCCGGTATGTTCCATATCCGGATTTCCTGGCTGCTGGCCGAAACAAACAGGACGAACAGAAGCAGGGCGGCAAAAAGACGGATTCCAAAGGTGCCATGCGCTTCCTCCCCGGCTTCGGGCTGGATACTTTTCCAGGCAGACCGGTATCTCGGGTGGATGGCCGGCGGAGTCTGGCTGTCGCTGTACCGCTTTCTTGTTTCCCGTAAAAGCTGTTCCCGTCGTTTTTCTGATTCATTCATGCGATGATTCCCCTTTCCAGTATCTTCTGTGATACTTTGCGTATCAATCGGATAGGGGAAGATTCCTTCCCCTATCCGATTACCGCGATACCTCGCTCATCTCGTGGCATTGCCACTCGATGACCGTTGACCGTCGGATGCCCGCTCGTACAAGCACGGCGGTCGCCCTCCGGGCGTATCGCGCAAAAGCCCCGGCATATCCTGTTATCAGATATATGCCGGGGCATCCCGTTTTATGTCTGTTCTGTTTTTCTTTCGTCCTGTTTTGGGGTTATCTGCTGGCAAGCTCCCGGATAATGTCTTCCCAGGACAGTCCCTTCTCCACCATCAGCACCATGGCGTGATAGAGGAAATCCGACAGCTCGTATTTTACCTCTTCGGGATTGGGGTTCTTTGCGGCGATAACCACTTCCGTGGCCTCTTCTCCGATTTTTTTCAGAATCTTGTCAATGCCCTTGTCAAAGAGGTAATTGGTATAGGAACCTTCCTTTGGATGCTCCCGCCTGTCCACAATCGTGCGGTACACGGACTGGAACACCTGAAGGGGATTGGTTTCGTCGTAATCTTTTCCGGCAATGGGCTGGAAAAAGCAGGTGGGGTGTCCGGTATGGCATGCCGGTCCTATCTGCTCCACCTTTGCCAGAAGGGTATCCTTGTCGCAGTCGATGGTCAGGGATTTGACATACTGGAAATGTCCGGACGTCTCTCCCTTTGTCCAGAGACACTCTCTGCTTCTGCTGTAATAAGTCATCCGGCCTGTCTTAATGGTCTTGTCAAATGCTTCCTTGTTCATATAGGCCAGCATCAGGACCTCAGCTGTTTTGTAGTTCTGAACCACCACGGGAATCAGCCCGTCCCGGTTCGTTTTGAATTCGGAGAACTCCATAATGCTCTCAAAAGAAGTCATACGGATACCTTCTTTTGCGCAGTCCTCCTTGTACGCAGCAAAATCCATGCCTCTCTGGCTGATATAGCGGCCGGAAAGCCCTTTTACGCCGGGGCATTTCAGAATCTTAAAAAGTTCCGGTTCCTCCAGCGTATCGGTCACTACCACGCAGGGGATATCCGTGACATTCATAACGGAGTTCAGATCCAGCCGGTGCATGAAGATAATCTCACTGCTGTAGTTCTGAATCAGGTGCTGGTGCTTGAAAAGCGCGTCGAAGTCATTCAGGGACACAGCGATTTTTTCCTGCCCGAACCGCTTCGCGGCCTCTTCTATCATCTGATAAGAGTCCGGTTTGGAAAAATTCAGCATGGCCCGTTTGGCCCCTGCGTACAGTATTTTTTTCACATCTTCCTGCCTGCGGATATTTCCGCCGGCAACCATGGGTATCCGGATGACCCGGTTGATTTTCCGAAGAAGGCCGATGGACTCTTCGTGTTCTTCGTCGGAGCTGGAAAGGTCAAATACAAGAAGTTCGTCTGCCCCGTTATCGCTGTATTCTTTTGCCAGCGCCACCACATCTTCGGAAAGGATTTCATCATTATCAAACCATTTTACTGCTTTTCCCTTATGGATAAAAATACAGGGAATCAATCTTTTATAACTCATGTCGTACCTTCTCCTTTACAGACTTCCTTTTGTAGACCAGACTTCGGAAAGCCCCGGCTCCCTGGACACTGCCATCCGCAGGGCTCTTCCAAAGCCTTTAAACATTGCTTCGGTCATATGGTGGCTGTTGCCGCCGTCCAGAACCTTCAGATGCAGGTTCATCATGGAGCTGTAGGATACGGCGTAGAAAAACTCCCGTATCATTTCCGTGTCCATCTGCCCTGTGCGCTCTGTCGGAAAGTCACCCTGAAAATTCAGGTAGGGTCTCCCGGATAAATCAATGGCACAAAGTACCAGCGTCTCATCCATGGGGAGGAGGAAATGTCCGAAACGGCAGATTCCCTTCTTCTCGCCCAGGGCTTCCCGGATGGCCTGCCCCAGTACGATTCCGGTATCCTCCACCGTGTGATGGCAGTCCACTTCCAGGTCTCCTTCGGCACGTACCGTCAGGTCAAACAGGCCGTGTCTGGCAAAGCCGGAAAGCATATGGTCAAAAAAGGCAATTCCGGTAGAAATATCCGTCTTACCTGAACCGTCCAGATTCAGCGTGACGGAAATCCGTGTTTCACTGGTGTTTCGCTGAATGGATGCTGTTCTTGCTTCCATAGGATTACTGCGCCTCCTCTTCTTCAAAGCGGACATGGATAGAATTGGCGTGAGCGGTAAGCTGTTCCGCCTTTGCAAAGGTCTCCACGTCCTGATGTACCTTCTGCAGTGCTTCTCTTGAATACGATATCACACTGGATTTTTTGATAAAATCATCCACGGAAAGGGGGGAGAAAAACCGTGCCGTTCCGTTGGTGGGAAGAATGTGATTCGGTCCGGCAAAATAGTCGCCCAGCGGTTCTCCGGCGTAGGGGCCCACAAAGATGGCCCCGGCATTGCGGATTTTGGTCATCACTTCAAAGGGCTGGGCAGTCTGGATTTCCAGATGCTCGGACGCTATCTCGTTTGCTGCTTCAATGGCTTCCTCCATGGAGTCTGCCAGCAGAATATATCCGTAATTTTCCAGGGATTTCCGGATAATGTCCGCCCTGGAAAGGGTTTTCAGGAATTCATCTGTCTGACGGGATACTTCTTCCGCCAGGGCCGGGCTGGTGGTAACCAGAATGGCGGAGGCCAGTTCGTCATGTTCGGCCTGGGACAAAAGGTCTGCGGCCACATAGCGGGGACTGGCCGTTTCGTCTGCCAGCACCAGGATTTCGCTGGGACCGGCAATGGAATCGATACTCACATACCCGTATACCGCCTTTTTGGCCAGGGCCACATAAATGTTTCCGGGGCCCACGATTTTATCTACCCTGGGAACGGATTCGGTTCCAAAGGCAAGCGCTCCCACGGCCTGGGCACCTCCCACTTTATAAATCCGGTCCACGCCCGCTACTTTTGCGGCAGCCAGCGTAACCGGGCTGACACGTCCGTCTTTTCCGGGCGGGGTTACCATAATGATTTCATCCACGCCCGCCACTCTGGCCGGAATGACATTCATCAGTACCGAGGAAGGATAGGCGGCCTTCCCGCCGGGCACGTAGACGCCGACTCTCTTTAAGGGAGTTACTTTCTGGCCCAGAATGATTCCTTCCGGGCTGCTGTCAAACCAGCTGTTCCGCTTCTGCTTTTCGTGATAAACCCGGATATTTTCCATGGATTTTCTCATCACGTCCAGAAGCGAAGGGTCCATACTTTCATAGGCTTCCTGAATCTCTTCTTCCGTCACCTGGATGGTGGCGCCGTCCAGCCTGACGCCGTCAAATTTTTCGGTATAATCAAAGAGAGCACGGTCTCCTTCCGTCTGGATTTTATCCAGAATTTCCCGGACGCCGGCTTCATAGGCTCCGTAATTTCCCGGATTGCGTTTCAGCAGGTTTCCAAGCAGGTCCTGCTTTGTCTCCGGTGTCAGCTTCTGTATCTTCATCATGGCGTCAGTCCTCCTTTTTCAGTATGCTGCGCAGATTTACCAGCAGTTCTTTAATGCGGCGGCTTTCCAGCCGCATGCTGACCGGGTTTACAATCACTCTTGCAGAAAGGGGGCAGACTTCTTCCAGTACCTGAAGTCCGTTTTCCCGCAGAGTGGAGCCGGTCTCCACAATGTCCACAATGACTTCGGACAGCCCGACAATGGGGGCAAGCTCGATAGAGCCGTTAAGCTTAATAATCTCCACCGTCTGATGCCGGGAATTATAAAAATAGTCCTTGGCAATGCGGGGATACTTGGTGGCCACCCGTATCCGCTCCCGGTGCTCCAGATGACGGGCTGCCTCCCGGGGACCGCACACGCACATCCGGCATCTGCCGAATCCCAGATCCAGCACTTCGTGCACCTTTCGTCCTTCTTCCAGAATAACGTCCTTTCCTGCCACGCCGATGTCGGCCGCGCCGTACTCCACGTAGGTAGGCACGTCAGGACCTTTGGCCAGGAAAAATTTCAGCCGGTGCTCCTCATTGACAAAAATCAGTTTTCTGGAATCTTTATCTTTCATCTCTTCGCAGGTAATGCCAAGGCGCTCCAGAAGCTCCAGTGTCTGCTTTGCCAGGCGGCCTTTGCACAGTGCGAAAGTTAAGTATCTGTCATCACTCATGTCTATTCCCTGCTCTTTACTATTTTCTGTTCTCCGGTTACCAGGTTCATCATCCGTATCTGACTGGTATTCTGCAGATACAGAAGGCTTCCGGCCTGATTCCGTTTCCCGTAGGAAGCGTAATATTCCAGGGAATGGGAATCCTCTTTTTTCATCATTTCCGTATTCTTGTTTTTGCTGCGGAATTCCGCGGCAAGAAGAATGGCGTCCCGTTCCCGTTCCTCATCGTAGAGAAGAAGGGTTCCGGTGCGTGGGCGGGAAACCTCAATATGCTGCCTCCCCAGCGCGCTCATCAGCTCGTCCAGCACGATGGCGAATCCGATGGAAGCCGCTTCTTTTCCGAATTTTTCAATCAGATGGTCGTACCGGCCGCCCTTCACGATTGCGTCCCCGGTACCGAATGTATAGGCCCGGAAAATAATGCCGGTATAGTAGCCGTAAAGGCCGCTCATGCTTAAGTCGAAGGAGATATACTCCTCCACATGGTAGGCGCAGAGAATCTGGTAAATGCGTTCCAGACGCTTCAGCGCTTTCAGCGCCTTGGAGTTGGGCGCCACCCGCTTGGCCTCATCCAGGATTTCCACTCCGCCCACAAATCCGGACAGCGCGGCAAATCCCTCCCGGGCGCTGCGTTTTACCTCGGCCTCTTCCAGGAGCTCATCCACGCCGAAATAGTTCCGGTTGTTCAGAAGTTCCCGCAGACGTTCCTCGGTGTCTTCATCCACCTGGGCGTCTTCTATCATACTCTGGAAAAAGTCCACATTTCCCACGTTTATCTGGAATTCCTTCAGTCCGCTCTCCAGCAGACATTCCACTACCAGGGCCAGCATCTCCGCGTCTGCTTCCGGGGAATCAATGCCCAGAAGTTCTGCTCCGAGCTGTGTGTGCTCCCGCAGCCTTCCCTGGTAGCTGGAAAAATTGACAAAGGTATTTCCCACATAGCACAGCCGGGAGGGAATCCCTTCGTCCCCCAGCAGGGTGGCAGCCACTCTTGCAATCTGCGGCGTAATATCGGGTCTCAGCACCAGGGTATTGCCTTCCCGGTCAAAGAATTTGTAGAGTTCCCTGGAGGGAATCGTTCCGATTTCCTTCCGGAACACGTCAAAAAATTCAAACGTCGGCGTCTGGATATCGTGGTATCCATACAGGTGAAGCACCCGGTGAAGCCGGTTTTGAAGAGCCAGCTTTACGGCGCATTCCTCATTATAAATGTCCCGGACTCCTTCCGGTGTATGTAACAGATGTTTCATAAATATAACCCCTTTTTCGCTGCTTGTTTTCTCCGCTTTAGTACGCTGCCATGCTAAAAGCAATCTCGTATATTATAAGCACTCTCCCGTGAAAAGTCAAGATACATCTCCTTCATCCCGGTTCTCCTCCGGCCGGAGGTCCAGATCCTTCTGCAGCATTTCCAGATACGGAACAAAGACTCCGTTTTTCAGCTCCATGAAAAATCCGGGCGTAAGTTCCTCAAAGCGGACGCTTTTCCGCCCGCCGGACGCTCTTCTTTCCCAGAATTTCCAAAGCTCGGAAAACCGCATATAGTAGAGACAGTTCCGGACGGTATAGTAAATCAGCAGAAAGGACACGCCTCCCTGTTTTTCAAACTGTCCCATAAAATTCATCTGGTGCTCATGAATGTTGTGAAGGGGAAAGGTATCTGTTCTGCATTCTTTTGCGTCGAAGCAGACGGGAATCCCCTGCACGGCCCCGATATAATCCACGGTGCTTCGCTGTTCAAAATAAGCCAGTGTAATCTGCCGGTGCTCCTTGTCCATTTTTACCGGAGTGATGGGGGTGGGAATCTTCTGTATCAGAGCCAGCCCCTGCGCCTGATAGCGCTCATTTGTCCGGTTCACATATTCCTCCAGCGTAGAGCCTCTCAGGCCTCTGGAATTCCAGGTTGCCACAAGAATCCCTCCTCCCTGAGTATCCGCCGAAAGAGCGCCGGCGGGTCCGCTATCTGACAGCTTCCGGATAGACCGGAAAGGGCTCCGGCACACAGCGGGAATTCCATCTGCCAGGCGTGAAGAAGCTGATGCTTCAGCCCGTAATCCTCCCGCAGGCGCCGGTTCAGACGCGGGCTGCCGTATTTTCCGTCTCCCGCCACGGGATGTCCGGCCCAGGCAAGCTGGGCCCGAATCTGATGGGAGCGTCCGGTTATCAGATGGACCTTTAAAAGCGTCAGGCCGTTCCGGTATTCCAGCGGGGTCCATGCGGTTTCTGTCTCCACCGCGTCCGAAGGACACCGTACGTCTCGGCTGTCATAAATCTTTACCTGGTTGTTTCCGCTGTCCTTTGCCAGGTATCCGTGGACATGGTCCGCCTTCACCTGCCCCGCGGCCAGGGTCAGATAGTATTTTTTCATGGTCCTCTCCCGCAGGAGGCTGTTCATTTCCCGCAGGCCTGCCAGGGTTTTCCCGGCAGTGACCAGTCCGCTTGTGTTCCGGTCCAGCCGGTTGCACACGGAGGGACGGAACAGATTCAGCTCCTCTCCGGTCAGTTCTCTCTTATCCAGCGCGTGATAAAGAAGCCAGTCATTTAAAGAGGTGTCTTCTTTCCGGGCCTTCTGGGTAAGCATACCCGCCGGCTTGTTAAAGAGAAGAACCTCCCTGTCTTCGTAGACAATTTCCGGCATCGCTCCGGCAGGCTTTCGGAGTGCCTCTTCTGCCGGCCTTTTGTCGCCCTGGAACCGGGCGATGGTCTCCGGGGAGAGAAAAAGGGTGATGGTATCCCCCTCTTTCAGCCTCTCATTTCCCGCTGCCTTTTTCCCGTTGAGCGTGATATTCTTTTTCCGCAGCATGCGGTAAAAAAAGCTCTTTGGCGCCTGTTCCAGATATCTGGCCAGAATCCGGTCCAGACGCTGTCCCTCCTGATTCTTCTGAACCGTGATAGTTTCCATACCGTATGTTATCCTCCTGCCTTACAGGGAGATGTTCAGGATAATCTCCTTAATCTTCTCTTCCTGCTTTTTTGCCGGGCGCTGTTCTACCGCGGCAATGCTGTTCATGCCTTCCGCACGGCTCAGAAAAGCCACGTAATCATGAAACAGCTTTACTGTGATTTTCTCCAGTTTGTTCTGCTTCAGAATCGATTTGATATGCCGGGCCGCATAGGCCGTATCCACCTTTTTGCTGCGCACATAGCCACAGACCGTATTGCCGGAGATAGCCAGTGCCTCAATGGGCATGGCGCGCCGTTCACTGGTAACCACCAGGTCGTAAAGCATGGTCAGGTCTTCGGTGTGTCCGCTGATTTCCAGTTCTGTGGCCTCATCAATCGACTGATGGGGCAGAAGCATAATCAGTGCTACTAAAAGCCGGCAGGCCGGCAGACAAATCAGTACCGCCACTACGGTGAATACGTTCAGTCTGGTGTGATACATCATCCAGCCGGCGGCCACAATGGCAGCCACCACCAGAAAAGCCAGAGCCGTCAGTACCGCCGTTTTTTTCTTCTTCGCGCGGAGATATCCCGCTTCGCCTTTTTGTATTTTCATCTTCTGTATATCCCCTTACTTTTTTCCCATGATTTCCATTGCTTTCCGCACAACCGTATACGGAAGGAGTTTTGCGGCCGCCTGGGCTCCCTTCATGGGCAGACCGTAAACGGACACTTCTTTTTTGTTTCGGGCGTCCAGAAGCGCCTGGCGGACGACCGGAGCCGCCTCGCAGAGCACCGCTTCTTTCATCCGGCTTCCGGATGTTCCGGAAACCTGGAAAAACTCTGTATTTACCGGGCCCGGGCAGACTGCGGTAACGGTAATGCCCCGTTTCGCCACCTCTCCCTGCAGTCCCCGGGAAAAGCTCAGTACATAGGCCTTGGTGGCCGCGTAAACTGCGAATCCGCTCTGGGGACAGAAGGCTGCTCCGCTGGCAATGTTCAGAATGCGGCTGCCCTTTGACAGGTAGGGAAGGCATACACAGGTCATCTCCGTAAGTCCCCGGCAGTTTAAGTCAATCATTCGGAGCTGGAGCTTTGCATCCTCTCTGGCGATTTCCTCTACGGTACCGATTTTTCCAAAACCGGCTGCGTTTACCAGCATACGGATATCCGGGCGCTGGTTTTCCAGCCGGTTCTGTACCTGGCGGTAAACCAGATAGTCTTCCATGTCTCCGGCGAAAACACGAACCGGGGTTTTCAGAATTTTTTTCAGTTCCTCCAGCCTTTCGGCTCTTCTGGCAACAACCCAGATTTCGTCCAGACTCTTGTAAAAACGTTCCGCCTGTATGGCAAATTCTCTTCCCAGTCCGGAAGAGGCGCCGGTAATTACAGCAATTCTCACAGTCTGTCACCTCATTTCTTCTTTTTATGAATATGTCGTATTGTTTTCGTTTTCTTTCTCGTCTTCGGCCGTTCCTGCTCTTTCTTCTGTTCCTTTTTATCCGGACGGATGAGACATTTGTCCCCGTACCCAATCAGGTCGGTCCTTCCCGCCTTTTTCAGGGCTTCTTCCACCAGGGCCCGGTTTTCCGGCCGCCGGTACTGCATCAGAGCCCTCTGCATGGCCTTCTCATGGGGATTTTTTGGAACATATACCGGCTGCATGGTGCGGGGGTCTGCCCCGGTATAATACATACAGGTGGAAATTGTGGATGGCGTCGGATAAAAATCCTGCACCTGTTCCGGCATATACCCCAGGTCCCTCAGATATTCGGCCAGACGGACCGCCTCCTTCAGGCCGCACCCCGGATGGGAGGACATCAGGTAAGGAACCAGATACTGTTTTTTCCCAAGCTGCAGGTTCATCTGCCGGTATTTTTCCGCAAACGTCTCATATACCGAATGGGGAGGCTTTCCCATCATGGAAAGCACCGGGTCGGCCACGTGTTCAGGCGCCACCTTCAGCTGCCCGCTGACGTGATACTGGCACAGTTCCCGCAGAAAGTCCTCTCCCTGCCGGTCTGCCAGAATGTAATCAAACCGGAGCCCGGAGCGGATAAATACTTTCTTTACCCCGGGAATGGCCCGCAGCTTTCTCAGCAGTTCCAGATAGTCCTTATGGCTGGCTTCCAGATTCGGGCAGGGCTTCGGAAACAGGCACTGGCGGTCCGGGCAGGCGCCCCGGGTCAGCTGCTTTTTACAGGCCGGAGCCCGGAAATCTGCCGTGGGGCCGCCCACATCGTGAATATATCCCTTAAAATCAGGTTCCTTCCGGAAATCTTCCGCCTCTTTTACCAGGGACGCATGGCTTCTGGTCTGAATAATCCGGCCCTGATGAAAAGTCAGGGCACAGAAGCTGCATCCGCCAAAGCAGCCCCGGTTGCTGATGAGACTGAATTTCACCTCCGAGATGGCCGGCACGCCCCCGTCTTTCTCATAAGAGGGATGGTACGTCCGCATGTAAGGCAGGCTGTAAACATCATCCATCTCCGTCCGGGTAAGGGGTGCTGCCGGTGGATTCTGAACCACGTACAAGTGGTCGGAGTAGGGCTCCACCAGGCGCTTCCCGCTGTAAGGGTCTGTGTTTTTGTACTGCGTATAAAAGCTTCTGGCATAGAGAAGCCTGTCCTTTTTCATATCCTCATAGTGTTCCAGCATGACGGTGTCATAGACGCCGGATAAATCCCGGACTTTACAGACCGTTCCGGGGATATACGTGATGTCCCGGATATCCAGACCGGCGTCCAGCGCCTCGGCAATCTCCAGAATGGAGTGCTCTCCCATCCCGTAGGAAATCAGATCTGCCCCGGAATCCAGAAGCACGGAGCGTTTCAGCTTATCGGACCAGTAGTCGTAATGGGCAAGCCGGCGCAGGCTGGCTTCGATGCCACCCAGAATGACCGGCGTGTGCTTATAGGTCTGCCGAATCAGGTTTCCGTAAACCGTCACAGCATAATCCGGGCGCATGCCTGCTTTCCCTCCGGGCGTGTAGGCGTCCTGACGGCGCCGCTTTCTGGCCACCGTGTAATGGTTCACCATGGAGTCCATGTTTCCGGCGGAAACGAGAAAAGCCAGCCGGGGTTCTCCGAACACGGCAATGCTTTCCGGGTCTCTCCAGTCCGGCTGGGAAATGATGCAGACCCGGTAGCCCCGGGACTCCAGAAGCCTTGTTATGATGGCCGCGCCGAAGGAGGGGTGGTCCACATAGGCGTCACCGGTAATATAGACAAAATCCGGCCGTTCCCAGCCCCGTTCTTTCATTTCTTCTCTTGTAACCGGCAAAAATCCCTGTCTCACGAAAGCACCTCATAATCCTGTTCCAGAATATCCTGGTACGTATGAATGTAAAAATCAGCCAGTTCCCGTTTCCTGGACTCCTGGGGTCTGGAAAACCAGTCGTCCACGGCACAGACACGCATACCGGCATTTTTTCCGGCCAGTATGCCCTTGGGGATATCCTCGAATACCAGACACCGGTCGGGAGACACCTCCAGTTTCCGCGCCACGTCCAGATAGACGTCCGGCGCAGGCTTCCCGATATGCACCTCACAGCTGGTCGTAATTGTGTCAAAAAGTCCGGAAACGCCCATGGCATCCAGGGTTTTTTGCACAAGCTGACGGTCGTTGCTGGTGGCAATTCCGGTTTTCAGCCCCTGCTTCCTGGCCAGGCGGATAAAGTCCTCCGCCCCGTCTTTCAGTTTTACTTCGGTTGTGTATTTGGAAACGGCCATCTGATACCATTCTTCCTTTATCTCGTCCAGCGTATGTGGAAGCTTCGGAAAAATCCGGAGAAAATATTCCGCCGTCTCTGTATAACTCATTCCCTCCATGGCCTCGTGGAAATCTTCCGGCACATGCAGATGATATTTGTCAATGTATTCCTGGTCAATGGCAGTCCATACCCACATGGAATCTACCAGTGTTCCGTCCAGGTCAAAAATTAAGGCATCGGTTTTTTCAAGCATAACTGTGCTTTCTCCTCCTCTGTCAGTCTCCGGTATTCTCCGGGGGCCAGGCTTTCATCCAGCCGCAGTCCGCCCATGGACAGCCGCTTCAGGCTGCGCACCGGCGCTCCCATGGCCTGGCACATCCGTTTTATCTGATGAAACCGTCCTTCCCGCAGGGTAATACGGATCCGGGAGAGTTCCCCGGCTTCCAGAATTTCCAGCTGCGCAGGGAGCGTCGGCTTCTCATCGCCAATATCCATTCCTTCGGCAAAGGCGTGTCTCCACTCTTCTGTCGCCCTTCCTTCCACAACAGCCTCATACGTCTTGTCCACATGGCGGGAAGGGGAAAGCAGACGGTGCCCCAGCGGGCCGTCGTCTGTCAAAAGCAGAAGGCCGGTAGTATCCCTGTCCAGTCTTCCCACCGGAAACAGGCCCTTTCGCCGGTCTTCCGGAGAAAGGAGCTGCAGGACAGTCTGCTCTCTTCCGTCTTTTGTGGCAGTAATCACACCTGCCGGTTTGTTCATCATATAGTACACGTGAAGCTCATAGGAAACCGCCCGGCCGTCGATGCAGACCTTCTGTACCGTTTCCTCTATTTTCTGCTCCGGCCGGCAGACAGGGACGCCGTCCACCGTTACCAGACCGGACCGTATCTTCTTTTTCAGTTCGCTTCGGGTTCCCTGGCCCATGTCGGCCAGAAATTTGTCCAGTCGCATCATGCCGGCTGATTCCTCCATCCTGGCAGATACTTGTTCTTTAAAGTGCCGCCGGACAGTTTCCCCCATCCGAGAGGATATCCGTCCACACAGACAAGCTGCCAGCCTTTTTTCTCCCCGGACACCATGTCGTCCACTTCCAGCGTCTCCCCCTTCAGGTAACGCCCGACGCGGGCGTCTCCTGCGGAAAAATCCAGAATACGGGCGTATTCCTCCTTCCGAAGAAACATGGCAAAAGCCTGGGAAGGCTCAAACCGTTTCTTTTTCAGTTCTCCAAGGAGCAGTCCGCTTCGCAGGAACCGTACTCCTCTTAAATCCGGAAGTCCTTCCGGCATATAGTAAACCCGTTCCCCGTAGATTCTGAGGCGGCTGCTGTCCGGTTTCCAGGACACGTCTTTCAGAAAGAGGGCCAGCTCTTCCGGAACCGGGTTCTTTTTCTGTCCGGACAGGAAATGTTTTTCTTCCGGCTTCTCCCCTTTCCGGGAAAGAAGGGCCAGAAAATGGCCTTCTCCTTTCATGCAGTGAGGGAAAATACGGACGGTGCGCGCAAGCTCCGGCAGGGCCGGCTGGGCCCATTCCGGCCGGCCGGGCCGAAATCCCCCGTAAGGGGTGATTTCCTCCACGGTAAAATCCGGCCGTTCTTTCAGCAGATACGCAATAATCTGCTCATTTTCCTCCGGTGAAAAGGTACAGGTAGAATAGAGGAGCAGCCCGCCCGGACGGAG
>DSTFC04002__coassemble_715_pt1 | contig 35966 bp, 36 predicted proteins | sample DSTFC04002__metabat2_high_PE_021 | metagenome-assembled genome bin DSTFC04002
TTTCCGCAGGGCAGCGCTTTCCTCCCACTGCGTTTCCTTTCCCGGCACACTCCGGAAAATGCTCCAGGCAAACAGAGGTATCTGCAAAAATCCGGCAAAAAGCGCCATGCCTCCCTGCCAGATATCCCGGTACCCCAGCAGCAGTTTCCCTCCATCGTAAATCATCACTCCGGCAGCCGCTCCAGAGAGAACCACCGCCACAATCCATCGTTTCTTCATTCTTCCTGCCTCCTTAACCCGCCAGTTCCGGCGTATCATCCAGAATCTCTTCCACAAACGTAAAATTCACACCATCACCGGACTGAAACAGTGCTTTTACCAGTTTTCCGTCTCTTGCATAATCTCCATCCGCTCCCTGGCCCACTTCCAGGTAAAGAATTCCGTCTTCCTGATACATCCGCTCCACCGTATCAAACGGATAAAATCCCAGCGCTTCCTCCACGCCCTCTGCCACGGGAACCGTCAGTTCCTGCCAGGAAACGCCGCCGTCCGTGGTTTTCAAAAAAGACGTTCCCTTTGCCAGAAATCCTGTGGAATCCCCGGACCAGAACATCATGTCCAGGTTTGTCCAGACCGTTTCCGGCAGGGTTACCTGCGTCCAGGTCCGGAAATCCTCCGTCACATACATTCCATAATAGTCATTTCCCAGAGAACGGTCAACGGCAAAGCAGGCATAACACCGGTTCTCTGTACGGGAAAGGAAGGAAGAAGCCTTAAAACCGGCCGAAGCAATCCGGCTCTCCTGCCAGGTCTCCCCTTCATCCGTACTGTATATCAGTACCGTTCCATTTCCGTTATATCCGATAAATCCCGTAAACTCCGGGCTCACCACATAACTGCCGTCCTCCAGCAGCTCGTCATACGTTCCGTTTGTCTCCTGGCAGACCGCCTCATAAGCATTCGGCACCACTTTCAGGGTCTCTCCGCCATCGTATGTTACATACAGAGTTTCATCCTCAATATAGTAGGTCATGGGTTCCGCCGTATTCAGCTTATAATGGTCCGTCTGAGGTTCCCTGGCTTCCTCCTGAAACTGGGGCGTCTGAATCTGATACTCTACGGGGCTCATGCATTCCGTGACAGTCCAGACATTCTCCTCTGTTTTTTCCAGATTCAGCACCATCTGCCCCATATAACTGCTGCCGCTCCCCTCCTGAATCAGGGTCAGGTCTTCGGGGACCTGAAACCCCGTGCTCGCCAGGGAAAACGTAAAATCAACCTGTACATAAGGCGTTTCTAAATCGTCCAGCCGCTGAATACTGTAAATCTGCCAGCTGCTAATCCGGTAATCATATGGCACCGTCCAGCCCTCCAGGGAACCGGCATAGTCCTCAAACCACAGCGCTGCCGCCTGCTCCATACTGTCACCGCCGCAGGACACGCTTCCTCCCACAATTTCCGGCGGAACGTATCTGCTCCATACCCATTCCAGGATTCCGCCTGCGATTCCTACGGCCACCGCAAAGCCGACGACTCCTGCCAGAATTTTCCTTACCATATCTGCTCCTTTACCTCGGAAAATGATTTCACCGGGGGCTGTTTTTCCCGGCGGGTTCCGATTTCTTTTTCCATCCAGACCATACTGTACCAGCGGCCGAATTTATACCCGCACCGGTGAAACATTCCAGCCAGCCGGAATCCCATCCGCTCATGAAATCTGGCGCTGGCGCCGGTCAGATACTCGTCTTCCTGCTCCGGCCAGGCAATGCAGGCATAGAGGTTCGTGATATTCTGTGCCCGCAGTATCTGTTCCAGTTTTTCGTACAGCAGGCGGCCTCTCCCCCTGCCTCTCTGGTCCTTTCTCAGATATACCGTCAGTTCGGCAGACCAGCTGTATGCCTCCCTTTCGTGAAAAGGCGAGGCATAGGCATACCCCACTGCCTCCCCTGCTTCCTCCGCCACAAGGTACGGATACCTTTTCATAATATCCTTCATACGTTCCGTAAACTCTGCCACCGTCGGCACAGTATATTCAAAGCTGACCGCCGTTTCCTCCACATAGGGCGCATAGATATCCCGCAGGATTTCCGCATCCGCCAGGGTGGCGGGACGTATCCTCATCTGTGCTTCACTCATGCGAATCCATCCTTTCTTCCCTACATTATATAGAAAAACCAGGACAACTTCAATACACACACCGGCGGGCAGAGGCGACGGGTGCGCACGGGGGTGGAAGGGCTGTGAATAATAACCGGTATTCACAGAAAAAAATGAAAAAATCTTGACAAAGGTTCCCGGGATGTGCTATATTATAACTCGGCTGTTGAAGCTTGTAGGGGATTGGTCAAATGGTATGACAGGAGTCTCCAAAACTCTTAGCGGGAGTTCGATTCTCTCATCCCCTGCTATTAAAGAGCTGGAAATGTTTGAAAAATAAGCGTTTCCAGCTCTTTTGTTTTATCTGGAAAATCAAAAGGTATCAGCAAGGGTATCAAAATACACCATCTGAATTCACATAAAACTTCTCCCTTAGTCAAATCTTAATATTTTCTCATGGAAAACTTAGGAAAACTGTTCCTTTTTTCTGCTATGATAAAATGGATTTTATTTTTGAGGAGTGTTTTTATGTCCGATAATATACTGATTGTAGATGATGAGCCAGAGATTGCAGATTTGGCGGCTCTCTATCTCCGAAATGAAAATTTTACAGTTTTCACCTGCCACACAGCCGCTGATGCCCTGGAGTATGACCGGACAAAGGAGCTGGACCTGGCCCTTCTGGACGTTATGCTTCCGGACATGGACGGCTTCCGTCTCTGCCGGAAAATCCGGGAGTCCCACCAGTATCCGGTCATTATGCTGACTGCAAAAAGCGAAGAAACAGACAAAATCACGGGGCCCACACTGGGTGCGGACGACTATATTACCAAGCCCTTTCTTCCCCTGGAAATGGTCGCCAGAGTCAAGGCCCAGCTTCGCAGATACAAGCGGTACAACAGTCCCGGAAACACCGATTCCACGGACATACTCATTCATTCCGGCCTGGTGATGAATATTAAAACCCATGAGTGCACACTGAACGAGAAGCCTTTATCCCTGACTCCCACTGAGTTTTCTATTTTGCAGATTCTGTGCCAGAACAAAGGAAATGTCGTCAGTTCCGAGGAACTGTTCCATCAGATATGGAAGGATGAATATTACAGCCGGAGCAACAATACAATTACAGTCCATATCCGGCATCTGCGGGAAAAGATGGGAGATTCCTTCGAAGAGCCCAAATACATCAAAACAGTCTGGGGGTGCGGATATAAAATTGAAAAATAAGCTTTCAAAATCCCTGCGTTTTCTGCTCCCCTGTCTGGCCGGAATTCTTCTCCTTTCCGGACTCTTCTACTTTGCAGACTTTATTCTGAACGGCACTTTTGTGGACTGGTTTGAGGGGAATTACATGATTACAGAAAGCCGTTATCTGGAAGAAACCGGCGCCTATACTCTTGTCCGGGAGCCGGACTATCCCCGTATCAAAAATCTGGTCTTCTGCATGGCCATCTTTCTGCTTCTGCTCTTGGGTGCTGTAACTTTTCTCCTCCTGCGGTTTTACTCCCGAAAAAAGGTCCGGCAGTCTGTCAGCCGTATTTCTGGGCTCATAAACCGGTTCATGAAGGAAGAATCCGATTCGTCCGGTATTTTCCCTCCGGAATACGCACAGATATCTGCACAGATGGCCGAAATAAAATCTACCATGTTAAAAAATGAACAGCTTCTGCATGAAGAGGCCGCACGAAAAAACGACCTCATTACCTATCTGGCACATGACCTGAGGACTCCCCTCACTTCCGTCACCGGGTATCTTACTCTTCTGGATGAAGCTCCGGGTATGCCTGAAACACAAAAAGAAAAATATATCCATATTGCCCTGGACAAGGCGCAGCGTCTTGGGACACTTATCAGTGAATTTTTCGAAATTACCAGATATAGCCTGCAGCAGACTGTTCTGGAAAAAGAAACCGTTGACCTTTATTATCTGCTGGTTCAGCTGACCGATGAGTTTTACCCGCTTCTTCAGGAACATGGAAATGATATCTGCCTGGACGTGGCAGAAAATCAGACCGTCTATGGCGATGCGGACAGTCTGGCACGGGTTTTCAGCAATATTCTGAAAAACGCCATTTCCTACAGTTATCCGGATACGGAAATCCGGATTTCCGTTTGCCAGGACGACTCTTCCGTAACCCTTTCTTTTCAGAATAAGGGACCTGTCATTCCGTCCCAGAAGCTGGAACGGATTTTTGAAAAGTTTTTCCGGCTGGACGAATCCCGCGCCTCCCGCACCGGCGGGTTCGGCCTCGGACTTGCCATCGCAAAAGAAATCGTCACACTCCACGGTGGCACCATCACGGCCCAGAGTCACGATGAATGTACAGTCTTCCATGTCATTCTTCCGCTGCGAAACAGTAAAATCTCTATGACTTCTTAGTCTTTCCTTAGGAATATATCAATCTGAAATTAAAGTACAAACAGCTTCTGTCCGGTAAAATCAGTACCGTACAGAAGCTGTTTTTCGTCTTCCTGCAAAGGAAGAGACACTATTTTTCAGAAAGGAAGAAACCTATGTACCAAAGACAGAAGCACCATATTACGTATGCCCGAAAAAGAGAAAACCGCCGGAGGAAAAAACGCCCTGCTTCCGGTCCGGCAGTTTTCCTGCCAGTTCTTTTATCAATCATTGTGGCCGTAACCGTCCTTCTGGGCTCATGGCTCCGGACAGACACCTCTGTCCTGACCGGCCGGGCCGACTCCCTTTTTATGGATTTATACAGTCGCTGCGCCATCCTGACAGCGGCAGATTCCGATAATGGTTCCTGGGAAACCCTGGCCTCTCAAAACAGTGACAGGAAAATGTACCCGGCCTCTCTGACCAAGATTATGACTGCCCTTCTGGCTGTAGAATACACAGACGAATTTTCTCAGACCGTAACGCTCCCCTACCCGGTTTTTCCTTCTCTTTATGAGGCAAACGCTTCCATGGCCGGATTTAAACCCGGGGAAGAAGTTACCCTATGGGATTTACTTTACGGCATTCTTCTTCCTTCCGGCGCCGAATGCTGTCTGACTTTTGCAGAACAGATTGCCGGCTCCGAAGACGCCTTTGTTTCCCTGATGAATGAAAAAGCGGCAGAACTTGGCATGAAGCATACCCACTTCTGCAATTCTACCGGACTCCATGACCCGAACCACTATTCCACGGTAAAGGATATCTCCATTCTCCTGCAGTACGCTCTGGACTGTGAAGAATTTCGCCAGGCCTTTTGCAGCAGCACCTGGACCTCCACTCCCACAGTAGAGCATCCGGAGGGGCTTACCCTTTCCAGTACCCTGTTCCAGAATCTGGACAGTCCCCGGGTTGCCGGTGGGAATATTCTGGGCGGAAAGACCGGCTATACCCCGGAGGCAGGACTCTGCCTGGCCAGCCTGGCCCGGATAAACGGCCGGGAATATATTCTGGTCACAGCCGGAGCAGAGGGCTCCCACCAGACAGCACCCTATCATATACTGGACGCAGTCCGTGTCTATACCAGAACAGGCGAGTCCACTACACCCGGTAATCCTCCCGGATAAACGGCGCTTCCCGTCTCTCCTCCGTAAGAATCGCGTATTTGCGGGGATGCCGGTAGGCATTTCCAAGGGCCTCCGTCTCCCGGTAGCGCCGAAGGCTTTTCACATCCAGCTCTGCCAGGTAAATTCCTTCCTCCGGCCCGGCCTGCAAAACACACATATCCCGGTCTTCTTCCCCGTCCAGAGGCCAGGCCATTCCGTCAAACAGAGTGGAACCGCCGTTGCAGTCCGGCACTCCTTCCGGATAGTTGCAGGTAGCAATGGCCACCATGTTTTCAAAGGCCCTGGCCCTGAGCTGGGAAAACCGGTTTCTTTCCATGGGACAGGCATTGGGCACCAGAAGAAGCTCTGCCCCCTTCAGCATCAGAATCCGGGCGCTTTCCGGAAATTCCCGGTCATAGCATATCATGGCTCCCACGTTTACTTTTCCTATGGCCGTATCCAGGGTGCACACCTCAAACGCTTCTCCCGGCGTCAGGTTCCGCTCCACATCAAAATCGCAGGTGTGGATTTTGGCATAGGTCAGCACATTCTGCCCATGCCGGTCAAACAGAACCAGGGTATTCCGGGGACCTCCGGGATACTGTTCCAGCAGAGTAATTCCGATGGCCATGTCCAGTTCCTTCGCCAGAGCGCCAAATTCCGTGACAAAACTGCTTTCCAGGGCAACTGCCTCTGCTGTCCATTCTTCCACGGGTCTTCCCTGAATCCGGTAGCCGTTGCTCCACATTTCCGGGAACAGTGCGATATCCGCACCCGCTTCCTTTGCTTTTCTGCAGAACTTCATTCCCTTTTCCCGGTTCTCTTCCAGGGTCCGGCCGGGACTTATCTGCAGCAGGGCAATGTGCAGCATACCCTGCTTTTCCGTTTCTTTCTGCTCTTCTATCTGCTTTTTTATCTGCTCTTTTCTCTGATTCATTCTCTTATTCCTCCCGATTCGTTCCCTTTTATCTTAGCACAGACCGGAGAGACGCATAGTCTGTCCTTTCTTTACTTTTTCTTAGTATCTTCTTGACGATTATTTGAGGCTTTTCCATTACAGTAGGTAACGGAAATCGATTTGGAGGTATCTGAAATGAACCATGAAGAAAAGACATCAAAAATAATCGCCGGAATTGCTGGTTCTCTGGCCATTCTGATTATGGCACAGCTTCTTTCCCAGCTTCCGGCGCTTGGGCTTACCCGGCTCTCTCTTCCTGCCTTCCTGGCCAATGCCGTGGCGGGAATCTGTTATGCGGGTATCGCCTTTTTTCTTTTAAAACTGTTTGCAAGACGCATTCTGCACTGTCCCCTTTCCAGCCTGGGCATCCCCCGTTTCTGTATCAGGGGCAGATGGCTGGCAGTGGCCGTTCTCCTTCCTGTAGCAGTAACGGCCTTCTTTTTCCTTCTGCCGGGGACGTTTCTGCCCGCAGATATGACCCTGAACCAGGCGCTGACTTCTCTGTCCGCGGGCGTCTTTTTTACCGGCCTGGCGGCAGGTATCGTGGAAGAACTGGTTTTCCGGGGCGTCATCATGCACCTGCTTGCAGGGAAAACCGGATGGCGCGCCGCCATTTTCTTCCCTTCCCTGCTGTTTGGCCTTGTCCACCTGCCGGGAGCAGGGCTTTCCCTCCGGGACAGCCTCCAGGTTCTGGCGGCCGGCACCCTGGCCGGTATCATGTTCTCCCTGATAGCCCGCGCTTCTTCCGTCTGGAACAGCGCGGCCGTTCATGCACTGTGGAATATCGTCGTTCTTGGCGGATTCCTGCATATCGGGAAAAGCCCGGATTCCTGGTCCCTGGTTTCCTATATCCTGAAAACAGATTCCTTTCTGCTGACCGGCGGAATGTTCGGGCTGGAAGCATCCCTGGCGGCCATCGCAGGCTACCTCGCCGTGAGCCTGCTGGCCTGCCGCAGCCGCACTAGCTCTCCAGACTGGGCCGTACCGCCAGGTCGGACACATCCACGTTATCCGGCTTGGAAACCGCATAAAGCACGGCGTTAGCAATGGCCTCCGGTTCCAGTCCCACATTTTTATAAAATTCCTCTACTTCTGTTTTCGTCTCAGAAGGTGCAATCGTATTCAGAAGCTCTGTCTTTATTGCTCCCGGATAAATGGTGGTCGTCCGGATGCCGGAGCCTTCCAGAATGGATTCACTGCAGAAGGAGTCAGCATGGCTCTTACAAAATGCTTGGTTCCGCAGTATACGGCATTTCCCGGCACGGATTTTGTCCCTGCCATGGAAGAGGTCACAATAATGTGGCCTTTTTTCTGTGCCGTAAATTCCGGCAGTACTGCGGCCATCGCATGCAGCACACCTTTTACGTTGATATCCACCATACTCATCCAGTCCTGAACTTTCAGCTCAGACATATTACTGCCGGGCATAGTTCCTGCATTGGCAAAAAGCACGTCAATCTGTCCGAACTTCTCCTTTGCAAAAGCGGACAGAGCCTGCATGTCTTCCAGACTTGTCACGTCGGCCTTCCTCCAGACCGCCCTGAGCAGGTCCATGAAAAAAATTGAAGAGGAACTGGGCGTTCCTCTGTTTGACCGTTCCAAAAGCAGAATCGCCCTGAATGAAACCGGGAAAGTAGCGGCGAAGTATGCCCTGCGTGTCCTGGAGGCGGAACAGGAAATGCGGGAGCAGACGCTGGCTTTTGAACGAAATCGCCGGACCCTTTCCATCGGGGCCTGCGCCGCGCTTCCGGCCTTTGCCTCCAGTCAGACTGCTCTTCTGGGATATGACAGGGCAACCGGCAGAACCGCTGTCCCTCTTTCCGATACCAGTGCCCGGGCCGACTATTACCTGGTCTGTCTCAGGGAAGAAAAGGAACGCTTCCTTCCCTTTTTTGCAGCTGCTTCTGAACATACACCGTAACTGCGGCAGAAATAAGAAGGGCCAGTACGCTGGAGGCGGGAAAGGCCAGCCAGACACCGTTCAGTCCCCCTGCAGCACCCATTACAGATACGACGGGAAGGAAACAGCCCAGCTGTCCCAGCAGCACCAGACACAGTGCCGTTTTTTTCTTACCGAGCGCCTGAACCCAGGCTGACTGAACCTGCTGTATACTTCCAAAAAACAGACTGGCACCTGTAATCCGAAGCACCGACGCTCCGGATACCATTACTTCCTGGTCTTTTGTAAATATCCGCATAATAAGTGGTGCGGCTGCCAGAAGAAAGCACCAGGCCGCCACCCCATAAAACCCTGCTATTTTCATCCCCTTCCAGAGGATTTCCTGTGTCCGTTTCGTCTTCCCGGCCCCTTTGTTATACCCTGCGGCAGGCTGGATTCCCTGAATCAGTCCCATGACCGGGAATAGGAAAAACGTCTGAATCCTGCTGATGATTCCATAGATACTGATAGCGGTATCTCCTCCAAAATATTTCAGAAACTGATTTACAATGATAATGGAAACACTGTATCCGGAAGTCTGAAGAAACGCCGGGATTCCCGTGAAGAGAATTTCCCCTGCCAGTTTCCAGTCCGGCCGGAAATCCTGTCTTTGGAAGGTCAGGGTACTTTTCCCGGAAAGAAAAAAGAACCAGATGCTCATTCCCATGGACACGGCCTGGCCTAAAACAGTCCCCAGCGCCGCACCAGTGACCCCCATATGCATACCAAAGACAAAAATCACATCCAGTACTGTATTCACACTCATGGGAATTATCCAGATGAGCATGGCATACCGGCTGTCTCCTTCTGCGCGAATCAGGCTGGAAAAACCAGTGCTGGTTACTGCGCCCAGCAAAATAATACGCATATAGCTTCTGGCATAGGGAAGCAGGGTATCTGTCACCCCTGCCGCATACAGAAGAGGCTCCAGAAACAGAAGGCCCAGCACAGTGATAAGAATCGCCACCGTATAAAATATCAGAAAGGTATTCGCCGCCAACCGCATCTGTCCCGGCACCCCGGGAAACAAAAACAGTATCAAATAAATTATAGAGATTATACGCCATGACGCCGGCAACAGAGGGCAGGGTCAGTTTCCATATCAGCCTGGACACCGGCATTTCTTCCATCATTCTGCTTCTGTCTTCCATGTCAGTCCCCTCTTTCCAGAAAGTCCAGACACTTCCGAATCCCGTAAAGGGAACACAGATACTGAAGCCGGCCATACAGAAATCCATACCGGAAAATCTCCGCCGCCATGATAACCAGAATATAGAGCCGGTAAAGCTGAAACCGTACAGCGTCTTCCTCTGTATAAACCTTCTTTTCCGGACTGGCCTTTAAATACCCTTCCAGAAACGCCCTCTCACGCCGGATATCATCTGTAAAAATAAAAGCCGTAGGGAAATCCGCGACCGGGTCGCCCCAGAAAGCTCGCTCCAGATCCAGAATTCCTTCTATCCTGTATTCTCCGTTTTCTTTTTTGACAAACACATTTCCCTCATGGCAGTCATACTCTACCAGGGCGGCTGTCTTCAAATCTTCCAGATATCCGGCATATTTTTTCAGCACCCGTTCAATCCGCTCATAAGGTATCTTCGTTTTCCGGTCACGGCAGTCTTTCAGAAGCTGACCAAACATCTGAAGGAATGCTTCTTTCCACGTGGCGTACTGCTTTTTTCTGTCTGTCGTAAAATATCCGAAATAAGGCCCTTTAATCTGATGCATCTGCGCCAGACAGCCGGCCAGCTCCGCCAGCAGTCTGTCCCTGTTTTCCCTGCTCATTTTTTTGGCCACACTGGACAGCGGCACCCCTTCCATGGCTGTCATAAAAAAATAATTGGCAGGAATATGCTCTTTACTAAAATCATAAGCCAGAACCCGTGGCGCCGGAACCGTGGTCTGTTCCTCCAAAAGGCGAAAGCCCTCCACCTCTGTAGGCATCACATCCTGCTCGTAGGTCAGAAGAGGCGTTCCCGGCTTTACGCCTACCTTCAGTACAACCGTATCCTGTTCCCGAATCCGTTCCATCCGGTAAATGGCGTTGAACATGCCGCCCTTCAGTTCCCTGATGTTTTGTATCTCACAGTCCTTTCCCAGATTTATCCTGGCCAGTTCTATGATTTTGTCCTCTGACAGATGCGTTTTTGTTCTGCTTCTCAATGCCCTCTCTTCCTTTCTGTCTGCTGATTTCACTGCCATTATAGCAGACAGAACCTTCCTGCATACTTTCCTGACCCGGCAGAAATCTTTCCTGAAACGTTCTTCTGTATTCTCCAGGCGTCATGCCAAACTGTCTTGAAAACTGTCTGTAAAGACCGGAAACACTGACATATCCAAGCTGTTCTGCCACTTCTGCCACAGAATTATCTGTATCCAGCAGCATACGGGCCGCTTTTTTTGCCGGCTCTCTGTTGCCAGTTCCCGAAAGTTCCTGCCCGTATTCCCTTTTATCAGCTTTCCCACATAATCGGCACTGTACCCCTCTGCTTTTGCAAACGCTTCCAGGGAGGGCTGCCCGGCAGTCTCCTCCAGCCAGCGGTAAAGCCAGGAGGGAATGGAGCATTTAAGAATAACGTCTTCCGTTCCACATCGTTCCATGCTGTGTACCGCTCCGGGCGGCAGGAGACAGGCCTGATGGGATTCCAGAACCAGAGAACGGAACCTGCCTTCCTCTTTCACCGTCTGCCGGCACCGGCCGCGCAGTACATATATCAGTTCATAAAAGCTGTGCGTGTGCAGATAGGGTACCTGGCTCAATGTATGTTTACTTATCTGAAAGGTATTACAGCTCCGCACTGGAACCGGTCCCTGCTCTCCCAGAGATGTCAGGGAACCTGACCGGAAGATAACTGCCAGATTCCTGCTCCAACCGGAAAGCGCCTCCAGTACCTCTTCACTGTTTGCGAAATCCGCCTGAATCATTTCCCGAATACTGCGGGAAAACTGATAGGCCTTCTTCTCTCTTTGTTCCTGCCCTTCCAGTATACCCATATCTGTTTCTCCATAGTCCTGCCTCCTAAAAATGTCCTTCCCGCACGCGGCAGTCTTTATTATAAATCCTGTGTATTTTTCACCGGAAAAACCCGAAAAAAAGCCGGAACGAAAAACAAATCCCTGGTTTTCCCGCCCTGCTTCCGGTGCTATACTGTTAGTATAAAAAGGAGGAATCAGATATGTCAACACAGAAACCCGTCCCCGGAACAGGGGGCAATCATTACATTCCTTATGAAGAAAGAACCGGAGCAGAATCCGTCGTGTATTTTACCAGAGATTTATCTGCGGAAGGACTTCGGAAGATTTATCAGCGAATCCGTCAGAACCTGACGGGAAAAACCGGCATCAAGCTGCATACCGGCGAACCCCAGGGACCGAATATCATTCCCCGTCCCTGGGTAGAATCCCTGATTCAGACCGATTTACCGGACGCCTCCATTGTAGAGACCAACACGTACTACGACGGCGGACGGTACACCACAGAACAGCACCGGGAAACCCTGAAAGTCAACGGCTGGACCTTCTGTCCGGTAGATATCATGGATGAAGAGGGAACCACCGCTCTTCCTGTTAAGGATGGCAAGTGGTTTACCGAAATGCACATGGGAAGCCATATTCTGAACTATGATTCTCTGTTTGTGCTGACCCACTTTAAAGGACATACCCAGGGCGGTTTCGGCGGTTCTGCCAAAAATATCGGTATCGGCTGTGCGGACGGCCGGATTGGCAAGGCCATGATTCACACCACTCCCGGCTCCAGTGACCAGTGGGATATCGCAAAAGAAGAATTCATGGAACGGATGATGGAATCCGCCAAGGCCGTGGTGGACCATTTTGGCGAACACATCAGCTTTGTCAATGTACTCCGGAATATGTCCGTTTCCTGCGACTGTGAGGGCGTGGCGGCCCAGACCGTAGTAACGCCCAATATCGGTATCCTGGCGTCCCTGGACATTCTGGCCATCGACCAGGCCTCCGTGGACCTGGTATATGCCCTGAAGGAAGAGGACCATCACGACCTGGTAGAACGGATGGAATCCCGCCACGGACTCCGGCAGCTCACATATATGAAAGAACTTCATATGGGAAATGACCGGTATCATCTGATTGATATCGACAACGGAGACAAAGAGATTACGCTCCAGGAAGCGGTAAAAGACGTCGTTCCTTTCACAAAGGAATAACCTCCTGCGGCTCTCCGGTTTTTATCCTTCCAAACCGGAGAGCCCGCCCAGTCGGCTTTTGAAATCTGTATATCCGAATTTCCGAAGACATTTCAACTTTCCACCCTCCTGCAGAACAAAAATACCCGGAAGCGGCATCCCGTTAAAGGTATTGTTTTTGCAGGTGGTATAGATAGCCATGTCTCCAAAAAGAAGCAGTTCTCCCTCCCGAAGGGACCCGCCAAAGCTGTAGTCCCCGATTACATCCCCGGCCAGACAGGTGGGTCCGCCCAGCCGGAAGGTTCTCTTTTTTTCACCGGGATTACCGGCCCCGTAGAGGGGCGGGCGATAAGGCATTTCCAGCACATCCGGCATATGACAGGCGGCGCTGGTATCCAGAATCGCCAGTCGGAATTCTCCATTTTGCAGCACATCCAGCACCCGGCAGGCAAGATAGCCCGCGTTCAGGGCGCAGGCCTCGCCCGGTTCCAGATAGACTGTAACGCCCCAGGTCTCCTGGGCTTTGCGGATACATCTTTCCAGACGGTCCACCTCATAGCCCGGCCGGGTAATATGGTGGCCGCCTCCAAAGTTCAGCCATTTCATCCGGGGCAGGACATCCCCGAATTTCAGTTCCACTGCATGCAGCGTACTCTCCAGGGCGTCTGCGTCCTGCTCGCACAATGTATGAAAATGCAGACCGTCCAGCAGACTGATTAGCTCAGGCGTCATGGTTCTCTCCCACTGGACGCGGGTAACGCCCAGACGGCTTCCCGGCGCACAGGGGTCATAAATTCCATGACCTGACTGTGTAGAATGCTCTGGATTAATACGGATTCCTACGCTTTTTCCTGCCTGTTTTGCCGCCGGTCCGAATTTCTCCAGCTGCCGCGGGGAGTTAAACACAATATGCCCGGCATAGCGAAGCAGTTCTTCAAATTCGTCTTCCCGGTACGCGCCGCAGAATACATGGACCTCTTTTCCCGGCATCTCCTCTGCGCCAAGGCGCGCTTCGTACAGTCCGCTGGCTTCTGTACCGGCCAGCCAGGGGGCCAGGACCGGATAGAGATTATAATTGGAAAAGGCTTTCTGGGCCAGAAGAATCCGGCATCCGGTACGCCGGGACACTCCGGCAAGTATTTCCCCGTTGCGCCGCAGCGCTGCCTCATCCAGGATATAGCAGGGCGTAGGCAGGCCTGCAAACAGTTCTTCCGGACTGCGCCCGTTCAGTCCCGCAAAAGGCGGGCGGGCGTCTTTTCTCATAGCCATCAGTCTACCAGAACCGGGGAATGGTTCTCTCTTCTCGGCAGACCATATTTATCCAGCGCTTCCAGGAATGGATCCGGGTCAAACTCTTCTACCGTATACACGCCGGGCTTATTCCATTTTCCACTAAGCAGCATCAGGGCGCCGCACATGGCGGGCACGCCTGTGGTGTAGCTGACCGCCTGACTTCCCACTTCCCGGAAGCATTCCTGGTGGTCGCAGATGTTATAGATATAATACGTCTTTTCCTGATTGTCCTTCCTGCCGGTAAAAATGCAGCCAATGTTCGTCTTCCCTTTCGTGCGGGCGCCCAGGCCGGCCGGGTCCGGAAGCAGTGCTTTCAGAAATTTCACCGGCACAATCTGGTGCCCTTCAAATTCCACCGGACTGGTGGAGAGCATGCCCACATCTTCCAGGCAGCGCATATGATTCAGATAACTCTGACCAAACGTCATAAAGAACCGGATACGCTTCACCTCCGGAATATTAACCGCCAGACTTTCAATTTCTTCGTGGTGGAGCAGGTACATGTCCTTTTTCCCTACCTGGTCAAACTCATACTCCCTCCGGATACTCATCGCAGGTACTTCTATCCAGCGTCCGGCTTCCCAGTAGCTGCCCGGTGCGGAAACTTCCCGCAGATTGACCTCCGGGTTAAAATTCGTGGCAAAGGCGTATCCATGGTCGCCGCCATTGCAGTCCAGAATGTCTATCGTGTCTATAGAATCAAATTCATGTTTTTTTGCGTAAGCGCAGTATGCCTGGGTAACCCCCGGGTCGAATCCGCATCCTAACAGCGCAGTGAGTCCTGCCTCTTCGAATTTTTTCCGGTATGCCCACTGCCAGCTGTAATCAAAATAAGCAGAAAAACCGGCTTCTTTGCACCGTTTCTCATATATTTCACGCCACCTGGGGTCATCGGTATCCTCCGGCTCATAATTGGCCGTATCCATATAATTTACCCCGCAGGCCAGACAGGCGTCCATAATGGTAAGGTCCTGGTAGGGAAGGGCCAGATTCATAACCAGGTCCGGCTGCCAGGAACGAATCAGGTCGATTACCTGCTCCACCTGGTCTGCATCTACCTGGGCTGTTGTGATTTTTGTAGCTGTCCGGGGGGCAAGCTCCGCCGCCAGCTTCTCACATTTTGAACGGGTACGGCTTGCTATGCAGATTTCTGTAAATACCTCGCTTACCTGGCAGCATTTCTGAATCGCCACGGACGCTACTCCGCCGCAGCCAATAATAAGAACTCTACTCATACTTCTCTCTCCTTTTTTAAACTTTATTCTGGTGCAGGGCCAGAATCAGCTCCCGCAGCACTTTACAGGCAGTCGCAGTGGAAACGCCGCTGGAATCCAGCGCCGGCGCCAGTTCATTTACGTCCGCCCCGATTACATTTGCCGTGCAGACTGTGCGGACAGCTTCCAGCAGCTGACGAAAGCTGACCCCTCCTGCCTCCGGCGTTCCAGTGCCCGGAAATACCGACGGATCCAGGCAGTCTAAATCTATCGTTACATATACCGGAATTCCCTGCTCTCTGAGTGCGGCCACCGTCTCTTCCAGTCCTTCAAACTGAAACAGGTGAAGTTCGGTGTGGGCCTTTGCAAACTGGAATTCCTCTCTGTCGCCGCTGCGGATACAGAACTGATGAATCCGTCCGTCTCCCAGCAGTTCCTGGCAGCGGCGCAGAACGCAGGCGTGGCTGAGTGTACAGCCCAGATACTGCTCCCGCAGGTCCGCATGGGCATCAAAATGGATGATGTGAAGCTCCGGATACTGCTTCACTGCCGCACGCACTGCTCCCAGGGTAACCAGATGTTCTCCGCCCAGAAGAACGGGAAGCTTTCTGTCCTCTAATATTTCCGCCGCCCGGGACTCGATGTCTTTCAGAGCCGCTTCCGGGCTTCCAAAGCACAGTTCCATATCTCCGCTGTCAAATACTGCGCAGTCCGTCAGATCCGCATCCTGATAAGGGCTGTAGGTTTCCAGACCGAAGCTCTCATGCCGCATGGCGGAAGGGCCGAACCGGGCGCCCGGGCGAAAACTGGTCGTGGAATCAAAGGGCGCGCCGTAAAGCACAATTTTTGCGGAAGCATAGTCACTGTCACAGCCGATAAACGTTTCAATATTAGGTTTCAGCATTTTTTTCCTCCACTTCTTCCAGAAACGCCGGCAGCCAGAACGCGCCTACATGCAGCCTGGTAGTATAGTACCGGGTGTGCAGATTCAGCGCCTTCCAGGATGCCGGATGGAAATCATCAATGGGATGATATTTTTTACTGGCAAAGCCAAACAGCCAGTATCCCGCCGCATAGGTGGGGATATGAGCCTGGTACACCCGGCTTATCGGAAACGTGCTGGCAATCCGCTTATGACTCCGCTGCATGGCCCTGGCATCCTCTGCATAAAAAGGACTTCCCTGCTGATTCACCATAATGCCCTCTTCACGGAGCGCATTATAGCAGCTTCCATAAAACTCCCGGGTAAACAGACCTTCCGAAGGGCCGAAGGGGTCGGTGGAATCCACAATAATCAAATCGTACGCTGCTTCACGCCGCCGGATAAACCGCAGGGCATTTTCGAAATGCAGATGGACCCGGCTGTCATCCATCCGGCAGGCATTTCCCGGCAGATAGGTGCGGCAGGCTTCCAGAACCATGGGGTCCATCTCCACCAGGTCAATACACTCCACCCGGTCATACCTGGTAAGCTCCCGCACCACTCCGCCGTCTCCCGCACCAATAACCAGAATATCCCGGATGCCGGAATGTACGGCCATGGGCACATGGGTCATCATTTCATCATAGATAAATTCATCCCGTTCTGTCAGCATTACGTTTCCGTCCAGGGTCAGGACTCGTCCGAATTCCGGGGTTTCAAAAATATCTATCTGCTGGTAGTCACTTTTTTTCGAATACAGATGTCTGGTCATCCGCATGCTGTGTTTCACATCCGGTGTGTGAAATTCGCTAAACCACATCTCCATAGAACCATCCCCTTTCATGCAAGCACATTGATTCGTATCATATCCGGGTCTTCCGGGCCGGTCATGCTGCATCCTTTCTCTCTGGCATACTGAATGTGCTCCAGTATCTCTGCCGTAATCCGCTCTCCCGGAGCCAGAATCGGAATGCCGGGCGGATAGCACATCACAAATTCACTGCACACCCGTCCTTCGCTTTCCGTCAGAAGCAGGCTCTCTTTTTCTGCATAGAACGCTTCCTGGGGACTTGTGACCACCTCCGGCTCAATGTATTCCTGGCTCAGCAGACCGGCCGCGTCCTTCTGATAACGGCGCCGGATTTCCGCCAGGGCGCTGACCAGACGTTCCAGTTCCTGGGGGCGGTCCCCCATGGACAGATAGGCCAGAATATTTCCAATATCCCCGAATTCAATCTGAATATCGTATTCATCCCGCAGGATATCATATACCTCGATTCCTGCCAGACCAATGTCCCGGGTGTGGATACTGAGTTTTGTGGTGTCAAAATCAAACACGGAATTCCCATTCATCAGTTCCCTGCCAAAGGCATAGTAGCCTCCGATGGCATTGATTTCCTGCCGGGCGTAGGAGGCCATATCCGCCACCTGATGAAATACTTCCCTGCCGCGGAGCACCAGGTTCCTCCGGCTGATGTCCAGACTGGACATCAGAAGGTAGCTGCCGGAGGTTGTCTGTGTCAGATTGATAATCTGACGGACATAACCCGCATGAACATTCGGTCCGGTCAGAAGGAGACTGGACTGGGTCAGGCTTCCGCCGCTTTTGTGCATGGACACAGCAGCCATATCCGCCCCGGCCTCCATGGCCGATACGGGAAGTCCGCCGCCAAAATAAAAATGGGTTCCGTGGGCCTCGTCGGCCAGACAGAGCATACCTGCCTTGTGGGCCATTTTTACAATGGCGCGTAAATCACTGCAGATTCCATAGTAGGTAGGATTGTTCACCAGAACCGCCACTGCACCGGGATGTTCTACGATTGCCTTCTCTACCTGCTCCCGGCGCATTCCCAGAGAGATTCCCAGCTCCTGGTTCACCTCCGGATTCACATAAACCGGCACCGCGCCGCACAGAACCAGCGCATTGATTACACTCCGGTGTACATTTCGGGGAAGGATAATCTCATCTCCCCGTTTGCAGGCAGTCAGCACCATGCTCTGCACCGAACTGGTGGTGCCCCCTACCATCAGAAAAGCATGGGCCGCTCCAAAGGCGTCAGCCGCCAGTTCCTCGGCCTCACGGATTACCGATACCGGACTGCACAGATTGTCCAGCGGCTTCATACTATTTACATCCGCCCACATACACTGCTGGCCCAGAAAGGCAGTCAGCTCCGGATTCCCGCGTCCTCTCTTATGTCCCGGCACGTCAAAGGGAACGACCCTCATCCGGCGAAAATTTTCCAGGGCCTCATAGACAGGCGCTCTGGTCTGATTCAGACTGTTCCGACTGGTTTTCAATTCTCTTTTCCTCCTTTTCGGTCACTCCAATCGAAAAAAAAGCAGGCCGTGCTCTGTATGCACAACCTGCGTTCGTTATCCCAAAATTTTCTGTTCTCCGTTCTGCATCGGGCGGACAGAAAACAGCATCCTCACAAGGAGGAGTCCATATCCGTAAACCGCAAAGGCAGCGGAAAACTCACATTTCCAAACTGGACGGGATTCTCAGAGTCTATATAGCAATCACACTTTTACTACTCTTATTGACCGTTTCACAAGTCTGCACACTGGTGCATTTCGGTTATGAAGTAACCAACTTATAAAATTTGAGCTTTTAACTCAATCAATAAGGCTGCACAAAGGCCGCCAATCGGCAGTGGACCCGGCTGTCCGTATGGCCTTGACTCCCTGCAGGAGTGGTCCAAATAATTGCTTTGAAAAGACTCTTGCTAAATCCTTATCCTTCCAAAATCACGGAAATTTTATCATGTCAGTTTTTATTTGTCAAGCTTTCACGGATATCTTTCTCCGCATTTTTTTGCGGTCTGGTAACCGGCCGCTTCCCGCCCGTTATGGCCTGCACCTTCCGCATGGTTCATATCCCTGTTCCAGCAGCTCGTCCCTGCTGCCGGTCACTTCTTTTTTATTTCGTGGTTTTATATCCGCCACGCTTCCGCAGTCCGGCAGATGAAACTTCCCGGTGTTTTTGTTAACAATATAGGTCGTCTCGTCCCCGGAATCTGTCTCTCCGGATGTGACACCGGAAGATGCCCCGTTCTCCTCCACCGTCTCCCGGGCCTCGTGGCTGTCCCCGGTGGCGTAGTCAATCTCAATGCCGGGCTGGACGTTATAGATGTAGACGTTAAAGCAGACGCCTGCCCCGTCATCCTCCACGGATTCCGCCTCCATCTGGACGCCGGAGGCCACCAGATTGTCTCCCTCGAAAACCGGGGTTACCCGGTAGAGCACGTGATTATCCGTTTCTTTTACATACTCCGCCACTTCATTTTCAAAAGGAAGCATTCCCTCGGTATTCATATACCGGGTACCGGTAATCAGATTTTTTTCATTGGCATTTTCTGCCGTAAGCTGGTACCCGATAAGGTGACAGCGGTTATAAAGGTATTTGCCGTCCACCTCGTCATATTTGACCGTATGCCAGCCGGAGGGCTTAATCTGTCCGATGGCTCCCCGTTCTTCTTCCGGCATGGTCTCGGTTCCCACGCAGGCTTCCGCCTCCTGGCACCGGCCCAGGGAATCCAGTTCGCTGTAGCTTTCAAAGGCTTCCGGCTGAAGCTCGCTTTCGGTAAATTCCGGCTGATTCCCGTTCATCTCCACGTAGGTTTCGCCGCTGTACTCCGGCACACCGGCTGTATCTGCAGCCCCTGTGTCCTGCCCTCCGGAAGCGCCCTGTTCCAGGGAGGGAAGGCTTTCTTCCCCGGATTCCGGCAGTGAACCGCAGCCGCTCCAGACGGCGGAAAAGAGAAGCAGCCAGACGACCAGCAGCTTCCCTGCGCGTTTTGTTATTCCTTTTCTGTTTTTCATTCGTCAAACTCCGCTATGACATAGTAGCCTTTTTCGTTATGCCGGATATCCGTCACTGTCCCGGTCCGGGATTTCAGCCGCTCATTGCTGCGGAAATTCCCGCTCATGGCCACTGCCGGCTCAATGGTATAGTAGTAGGAGCTGGGAAGGACCCCTTCAGTCACTTCCACCTGCTGGCCGATTTCCACCAGGCCGCTGCGCTCCATTTTAAATTCCATGGTTCTCATATACATCCTCTCCCTGATTCAGACTGATTTCATCAATCCGGAAAAGTTCCTCATCCGTAAACTTTGTATGATTTATCACCTGTACATTTTCCCGTATCTGCTTCGGGGCGGACGCTCCAATGAGCACGCTGGAAATCTCCCGGTCCTTCAGAACCCAGGCCAGGGTCTGTCCCCGTTCGGCCGCGATTTCTTTTAAGGCCCGGATTTTTTTCAGCAGTCCCTGGGCAGGCGGGCTGTATCTGTCGTATCTGTCCTCTGCTGCCTGATGCACCATTCATGGTTTCTCCCTTCCTTCCGTCCGCTCTCCGGGAATTTATGCCTGACGGATGGCCTCTTTCATGCGTTTTACATATACTGCTACTTCCGGTACACAGTTCTCCCCGTACTGAGCCACAATTTTCACGATAGCGGAACCCGTAATGGCGCCGTCGGAAAGGGTGGCCATTTCTTTTGCCTGTTCCGGCGTGGCGATGCCGAATCCGACCGCGCAGGGAATGTCTGTAACCTCTCTTACTTTTTCTATCATGGAAGAAATATCCGTGGTTATTGCTTTGCGGACTCCTGTCACTCCCAGAGAAGAGACACAGTACAGAAATCCTTCTGCTTCTTTCGCAATCATCTGAATTCTTTCGTGAGAAGTGGGAGCTATCAGGGATACCTGCTCAATCCCGTACTTCCGGCAGGCACTGCGGAATTCTTCCTTTTCCTCGTAGGGAATATCGGGCACGATAATGCCGCAGATTCCGCTCTGTGCACAGCGCTCCATGAACCGTTCCTTTCCGTATACGTATATCGGATTGGCGTAGGTCATAAACACCATGGGCACATGCATTTCGTCCTGCATCTCTTCTATCATAGCAAACAGAGCGTCTGTCGTAAAGCCCGCTTTTAATGCCCGCACGTCTGCTTCCTGGATAACCGGCCCTTCTGCAATCGGGTCGGAAAAGGGGATTCCGATTTCAATTAAGTCCGCTCCTGCCTCCTGCATGGCCAGCAGAAGCTGCCTGGTCACCTCAAGCGACGGGTCGCCTGCGGTGATAAAGGGAATAAATGCTTTCTTTCCGTCAAATGCTTCTCTGATTCTATTCATAGATTTCCACTCCTCTGTATCTGGCGATGGCCGCCACGTCTTTGTCTCCTCTTCCGGATATATTGATGACGATAATTTTATCCTTTCCCATTGTGGGCGCCAGCTTCATGGCATAGGCTACGGCATGGGCGCTTTCCACAGCCGGAATAATGCCCTCCGTCCGGGACAGGTATTCAAAGGCGTTTACCGCCTCTTCGTCCGTAACGGGTACATACTGTGCCCGGCCTTCCTCCGCCAGCATGGCGTGTTCCGGTCCGATGCCCGGATAATCCAGTCCGGCGGAAATGGAGTATACCGGCGCTATCTGGCCGTACTCGTTCTGACAGAACAAGGATTTCATCCCGTGGAAAATGCCTTCCGTTCCATTGGCAATCGTGGCTGCATTTTTGTCGGTATCCACCCCCAGGCCCGCTGCCTCGCAGCCGATAAGCGCCACCTCTTTATAGGGAATAAATTCGTAAAAGGCTCCTATGGCGTTGCTTCCGCCGCCCACGCAGGCAATAACCGCATCGGGAAGCCGTCCTTCCTTTTCCAGTATCTGTTCCCGGATTTCTTTTCCGATGATTTTCTGAAAATCCCGGACAATCGTGGGGAAGGGATGGGGACCCATGACAGACCCCAGCACATAGAGGGTATCGTCCATCCGGCTGGCCCACTCCCGCATGGTCTCATTGACGGCGTCCTTCAGGGTCATGGTGCCGGAGGTAACCGGGTGTACCTTTGCGCCCAGAAGTTCCATCCGGTATACATTCAGGGCCTGCCGGTCCGTGTCTTCTTTTCCCATAAAAATTTCACATTCCATTCCCATCAGTGCCGCCGCCGTGGCAGTGGCCACGCCGTGCTGTCCGGCCCCCGTCTCGGCAATCACGCGGTTCTTTCCCATTTTCTTTGCCAGGAGCACCTGCCCCAGCACGTTATTGATTTTGTGGGCCCCGGTGTGGTTTAAATCTTCCCGTTTCAGATAGATTTTTGCCCCGCCCAGGTCCGCACTCATTTTCTTTGCCTCGTATAAAAGGGAGGGCCGTCCTGCGTAGTTTTTCAGCAGGTCATCCAGTTCCGCAACAAATTCCGGGTCGTTTTTATAGTGTTCATAAGCGGCTTCCAGTTCGTTTACCGCATTCATCAGGGTCTCCGGCACATACTGTCCGCCGTAATTCCCGAATTTTCCTTTACTCATAGTCATTTCCTTTCTTCCGCAGCAGGGTTCTGCGGCATCCCACTGTCTTTTTTTCTGTATCTCACAGGTTCCTGGCATGTTCCAGAAACTCCCTTATCTTCGCTTCGTCCTTCCAGCCTTCCGTCTCCACGGCGCTGCTGACGTCCACCGCCCAGGGACGGCACCGGCGGATATTTTCCGCCACGTTGTCCGCCGTCAGTCCTCCTGCCAGGAAAAAGGGTTTCGAGAGAGCAGGAACCAGGTCTTTGTCAAACTGCTTTCCACTTCCCCCGTACTGACCTTCACTCCAGGAATCCAGAAGCAGGTAATCGCAGGGCAGCGCCTCTGCCTCCTCTACCTGCCGCCGGTTCCTTACCCGGACAGCACGGATAACCGGGACGCCGGGGAGAAGGTCACGAAGGGCTTCCATATAGCCCCGGTTCTCGTCTCCGTGGAGCTGAATCATCTGAATGATTCCCTCTTCACAGAGCTCCCGGATTTCCTCCAGGGATGCATTCACAAACACTCCCACCGCCAGAATCCGGTCATCCATCTGCTCCCGAAGCTGTTTTGCCGTTTCTTTCATCACTTTCCGTTTGCTTTTTGCGAAGACAAAACCTGCGAAATCCGGCAGATACCGGTTCACATACCGGACATCCTCTTCCCGTCTCAGCCCGCAGATTTTTACCTTCGTCATCTTGTTTCCCCTTTCCCCAGGGGAACCCCGTTCAGGCGGGTCAGCATGGCCTTCTTATCCGGACTTCTCATCAGGGTCTCTCCAATCAGAACACCGTTTACTCCCGCATCCCGGAGCCTCTGAATATCCTCCGGGGTCTGAATGCCGCTTTCCGCCACAAAAAGCGTGTCCGCGGGAGCCAGGCTGCGAAGCCGGAGACTGTTTCCCACGTCTACCGTGAAATCCTTCAGATTCCGGTTGTTGACCCCGATAACACGGGCTCCCGCCGCAATGGCCGACTCCATCTCCCGTTCATCATGTACCTCTGTCAGGGCGGAAAGGCCCAGTCTGTCGCAGAGCTTCCGATACCGGGAAAGAGTCTCATTATCCAGCAGGGCCACAATCAGAAGCACCACCGATGCCCCCAGCACCTTCGCCTCATATATCATATAATCGTCCACGGTAAAATCCTTCCGCAAAACCGGAATGGAGACTTCCCGTACAATATTTACCAGGTACCTGCTGCTGCCCTGAAACCAGTAGGGCTCTGTCAGGCAGGAGATGGCGCCGGCGCCGGCCTGCTCGTACTCTCTGGCAATATCCAGATAGGGGAACTCCTCCGCAATCACGCCTTTGGAGGGCGAGGCTTTTTTCACCTCACAGATGTAGTGAATGCCGGGGCTCTCCAGCATACGCTCGAAGGGAAATCCCGTGTCCGCATGCAGCGCTTCTGCCTGGGCCCTCATCCGTTCCGGAGAAACCCGCTTCTTCTGCTCCTCCACCCGGATTCTGGTCTTTGCCGCGATTTCCTCCAGTATCATACTGCCGCTTCCTCCTTTACATCCAGGGTCGCCTTCCGGAACTCCTGGAATTTCTCCATGGCCTTTCCAGAATCAATCAGTTCTGCCGCCATCTTCACTCCGTCTGCCAGGGAAATACCGTCAATGCCCAGATAAAGGCTCATGCCCGCGTTCATCAGAACCACGTCTCTTTTTGCCCCCTGCTCTTTTCCGCTTAAAATATCCAGGGTGATCTGTGCATTTTCTTCCGGGGTTCCTCCCACCAGTTCGGACAACGGGCAGCGTTTCAGGCCGAACTGCTCCGGCGTGATGGTATAGGAGGTGATTTCTCCGAACCGGATTTCGTGGACTTCGGTCTCGCCGGTCAGGGTGATTTCATCCAGGCCGTCCTCCCCGCATACGGCCACGCCCCGGGTAACTCCCAGATTGGCCAGTACCCGTGCCAGCGGGCCTGCCAGCTTTTTGTCATAAACGCCCAGAAGCTGCATGGTTGCCGCCGCCGGATTGGAAAGGGGACCCAGGATGTTAAATACAGTCCGCACACCCAGCTCCTTTCTGACCGGCGCAGCGTACTTCATGGAAGAATGATAAACCGGAGCGAAGAGAAAGCAGATTCCCGTTTTGTTGAGAACCTCTTCATTCTGCTTTGCGTCCAGGCTGACATTCACGCCCAGTTTTTCCAGCACATCTGCTGCCCCGCTTTTACTGGATACGCTGCGGTTTCCGTGCTTCGCCACGGGTACGCCCCCTGCTGCCACTACAAAGGAAGAGGTGGTGGAAATGTTAAAGGTCCCCACTTCGTCCCCGCCGGTTCCCACGATATCGATGACTTCTCTCTGGGGCTGAATTTTAATGCCCTTCTCTCTCATAACGGTAGCGAAAGCGGTAATCTCGTCGATAGTCTCCCCCCGCATGCTGAGGGCCATCAGGAATCCGCCCATCTGGCTGTTTGTGGCAGTGCCGTCCATCATTTCCTCCATGACCTGTTTTGCCTCGTCATAAGTTAAATCCTCTTTGTGTGAAAGTTTTGCGATTGCTTCTTTAATCATGTGAATCTGTCTCCTGTTTTTTTATTTTTTAAATGTTTCTATCTTCTTTTTATGGTTTCAGTGCCAGAAAATTTTTCAGAATCTCTGCACCCTGCGGCGTCAGAATGGATTCCGGATGAAACTGGACGCCGTATACCGGATAGTCCCGGTGCTTCACCCCCATTATCTCTCCGTCCTCTGCCCGGGCGGTGACGATGAGCTCCTCCGGAAGGGTCTCCGGAAGCAGGGCCAGGGAATGGTACCGGGCGCCCTCTATGGTTTCCGGAAGCCCGGCAAAAAGAGGACAGCCGGTATCCAGATGTATCCGGCTTTTCTTTCCATGCATCAGCTCCCGGGCATGGCCTATGGTTCCGCCGAAGGCCTCGCAGATGGCCTGGTGCCCCAGGCAGACCCCCAGTATGGGGAACGCTCTCCCAGGACTCCGGGCGGCCTCCACGCAGATACCGGCGTCTTTCGGATATCCCGGTCCCGGCGAAAGAATCAGATGGGAAGGCTTCCTGTTCCGGATATCCTCCACGGTCAGTTCATCGTTTCTCACCACCTGGATGTCTCCGGCCAGGCTTCCGGCAAGCTGGACCAGGTTGTAGGAAAAGCTGTCATAGTTGTCTATCAGCAGTACCATTATTCCAGCACCTCCTTTGCACATTCAATGGCGTGTATCACGGCCGCCGCCTTGCCGGCGGATTCTTCGTATTCCCGTTCCGGCACGCTGTCCGCCACAATCCCTCCGCCGGCCTGCACCGTCACCTGGCCGTCCTTTTTCACGGCCATGCGGATGGCAATGCAGGTGTCCAAATTGCCGGTAAAATCCAGATACCCCAGGGCGCCTCCGTAGATGCCTCTCTCCTGAGGCTCCATCTCTTCGATAATCTGGCATGCCCGGATTTTCGGCGCACCGGAAAGGGTTCCCGCGGGAAGCACCGCCTCTATGGCGCTTAACTGGTCGCAGTCCTTCCTGATTTTTCCCTCTACCTGGGAGCAGATGTGCATAATCCGGGAGTACCGGTGTATCATCATATATTCCGTCACTTCAACGCTTCCAAATTCTGAGATTTTTCCCAGATCATTCCGCCCCAGGTCTACCAGCATGTTGTGCTCGGAAAGCTCTTTTTCGTCCGCCAGCAGTTCCCGTTCCAGAGCCCGGTCTTCTTCCTCTGTCTTTCCCCGGGGCCGGGAGCCGGCTACCGGGAAGGTGGTCAGCACCCCGTCCTGAAGCCGCACCAGAGTTTCCGGGGAAGTACTCATAATCTCTTCCCCGTCTATGGCCAGAAACACCATGTAAGGGGAAGGGTTGGTTGTCCGCAGCACCCGGTAGGGATTTATCAGGCTTCCCCCGTAAGGACTGGTAAACTGCCGGGAAATCACAGCCTGGAAAATATCCCCTTCCCGGATGTATTCCTTCGTCTTTTCCACCACCCGGCAGTATTCTTCTTTGCTCATGCTGCTGGTAAAATGAACCTTTCCCTCCGGTACCGGAATCTCCGGCGCCTCGGAACTTTTAATTAACCCGCAGAGCTTTTCCGCTTCCGCCATGGCCTTCCCGTAATTTTCCATCACTTTATCAGTTTTCATATTGACAATAATACTGATTTTCTGCTTCAGATGGTCATAGGCAATCACCCGGTCAAAGAGCAGGAGGTCGTAATCGTTATACGTGCCTTTCTTGATGTGAAGCACCGGCTCCGCATATTCCAGCACGGAGTAGGCGAAGTATCCCACAAAGCCGCCGGTAAAAGGCGGAAGACCCGGCAGGGAAGGGGCCCGGTACTGTTTCATCAGTTCCCGGATAACATCCAGAGGCTTCCTGGTCTCTATCGTCCGGACTCCTTCTTCTGTCTCCACTGTTACGGTCCCGCAGCGGCAGAAAACCCGCATCACCGGGTCAAATCCCAGGAAGGAATAGCGGCCCCATTTTTCGCCGCCCTCGATACTTTCCAGCAGGAAATATCTCCTGCTCACAGCTGCGATTTTCCGCAGCAGGGTAATCGGCGTAATGACGTCGGCATAGATTTCCCTGCACACCGGAATGATGTCATAGTCAGGTGCAAGTTTCATAATTTCGTCGCAGTCCGGATACATAACCAGAACCTCCTTCTTGAAAATAATAGAATAATATAAAAAAAGCTTCTGTCTCTTCTTTCGAAGGGACAAAAGCTTAATATACTTCTGCGGTACCACCCTGATTGCCGTATAAAACGACCGCTCATTCTGCGTACTGACATACGCATCTCCTTGGTAACGGGCGAGAATCCCGTCAGCGCCTACTCCTGACCATGCAGTTTCAGGCTGCCCTCACAGGTCCATTCAGTAAAAACTCTTACTGCCGCAATCACACCGCCTGCGGCTCTCTGGGAATAAATATTCTTACCTACTCCTCCTGCTCACTGGTTTACAACTTTAACATAATACAGTATATGGACGTAGAAAAAATTTGTCAACCTTTTTTTCAAATTTCCGTTCTATACCAGCGGAACTTTTCCGGCGGTTTCTCCGTTAATCACATAGTAGGCAGCATTTTCCTCGGGTTTAAGATAAATGCTGACCTTCTTCATGGTGTCCGCCTTTCTTCCCATTTCCTTTGTCCAGATATCCCGTACTTTTTCTGCAATGTCTCTGGTACTGCATTCATTTCCTGCAAACTGCAGATACATTTCCATCTCCGGTTTTGTCTCCGGCCCGTCCTGCAGGACGCCTGCACGGGTCTCAATGGCCTTGGTGGTGTCTTTCGTCGTGCCAAGGGTTTTCTGTGCCTGTTTTGTATGATTTCTTCTTGCCATAATCTGCTACCTCCTGAAACTGATTTTTCCTGCTCCACGGCAGGACGTATGCGGGCCGCCCGGCATGTCCATCCGGCTGCTCCTTCATACACTACGATATTATAGCTCTTTTTTTTAAAAAGGTCAAAAAATGTTCCCGGACTCATATTTTTTTCTCTTTCCCGTATATTTTAACAAAGCTGCCCTTTCAGGAGGCGTCATGAAACAGTACCCGGGATTCCGCAAAATTCTTCTTACTTTTTTTCTTCTTGCAGTCTCCTATTCCCTGGGAACCACGGCCGCCATGCTGCAGCAGCGCTGGTCCCTGCAGAAGGCCTCCGGCACAGCCGCCGCCAGTGCAGACTGGGGTCTCAGCTTTCAGCAGGAGGGAGAGACGCCCATCGGAAATGCCACTGCTGAAGAGCTGGCCCGTTACGATGCCTGGTATGCCGTGGAGACAGACGACCCGGTTATTTACCTGACCTTTGACGCGGGCTATGAAAACGGAAATACCGCTCCCATTCTGGAAGCCCTGAAAAAACACCAGGTATCCGCAACCTTTTTTGTGACCGGTGCTTTTCTGGAAAGCTGTCCGGAACTGATTCTTCAGATGAAGGAAGAAGGGCATACCGTGGGCAACCACACCTGGAATCATAAAAACATGTCCGAAATATCTACCCTGGAGACTTTTTCCGAAGAACTGCTTTCCCTGGAGGAGGGCTACCGGGAAATCACCGGAGAGGAGATGCCGAAATTCTACCGGCCTCCCCAGGGAATCTACAGCAAAGAAAATTTGAAAATGGCCCAGGAACTGGGATATCAGACCTTCTTCTGGAGCCTGGCCTACGTAGACTGGTATGAGGATAATCAGCCCTCGAAGGAGGAAGCCTTTGACAAACTGCTTGGGCGGATTCATCCCGGGGCCATCGTTCTTCTGCACAGCACCTCTTCCACCAACGCGCAGATTCTGGATGAACTGCTGACCAGATGGGAGGAGATGGGATATACGTTCGGTTCTCTGACGGACCTCTAATCCGCTTCCTTCCATTGACTCCCGGAACCGGACACCGTATAATAAATCCGGGAGGATGAAAACCATGTCTTTTGAAAAGGTAAAACACTATTTTGAAAAAGAGGGCCTGGGGGAACGGGTCCTGGAATTTGCGCAGTCCAGCGCCACTGTGGAGGAAGCCGCGCAGGCGGCAGGCTGTGAGGAGGCCAGGATTGCCAAGACACTGTCGTTCCTGCTGGGCGAGGAAACGCTGCTGATTGTTACTGCAGGGGACCGGAAAATCGATAATAAGAAATTCAAGGCTTTCTTTCATCAGAAAGCCCGGATGATTCCCAGGGACCTGGTAGAAGAACGCACTGGCCATCAGCCCGGCGGCGTCTGTCCCTTTGCCACTGCCCCCGGCGTCACTGTCTATCTGGATGAATCCCTGAAACGGTTTGACACCGTCTATCCGGCTGCCGGAAGCGGCAACAGTGCCGTGCGCCTGACTCCCGAAGAGCTGGAACGGTATTCGCATTCCTGCGGATGGATTGATGTGTGCAAAGAATAAAGTGGGACGATAAAAGTCCCGGATCCGGAATTTTCCCCGGTCCGGGACTTTTTTCTAGCCCTGCAGTTCCAGAAGCTTTGTTTTCAAATCGTTTTCCAGCCGATGCATTTCCTGCTCCGCGGCCTGCCGTTTTTCCCGGCCCTCTCTCTGTATCTGCATGACCTCATCCAGGGTGGCGATGAGGGATTCGTTGGTCGCTTTCAGTGTTTCCATGTCCACAATTCCCCGCTCGGATTCCCGGGCAGTCTCTGCCGTGGCCATCTTCAGCTTTTCTGCATTTTTCCGCAGCAGCTCATTGGTCATATCGCTGACCTCCCGCTGGGCGCGGGCGGCCTGGGCGGAATGCTCCACCCCGAGAGCCAGTACCATCTGACTCTTCCAGAGGGGCACTGTATTGACAATGGTGGACTGAATCTTTTCAATCATCTGCGTATCATTGTTCTGCACCAGACGAATCTGGGGAGCCGTCTGAATCGAAATCATCCGGGTCAGCTCCAGGTCATGGATTTTCTTTTCAAACCGCTGACACAGGGAATCCAGGTCTTTTGCCGCCTGGACGTCCTCGGCGCGTCCGCTCAGACGGGCCTTTTCGCTCAGCTGGGGAAATTCTTTTTCCCGGACTTCCGACAGTTTTTTCTTTCCTGCAGCGATATACATGGTCAGTTCTTTAAAGTATTCCAGGTTCTGGGCATACATTTTGTCCAGAAGGGCAGAGTCTTTCATCAGCTGTACCTGATAGCCTTCCAGAGTTTTGCAGATTTTGTTTACGTTTTCCTCCGCTTTACTGTATTTGGCTTTCATGGCTTCCAGCTTATTTGTGGTCTTTTTAAAAAAGCCGAAAAATCCCTTGTCCTCTTCTTCGTCAAAATTTTTCAGCTCTGTCACTACGCCGGACAGCAGCTCTCCCACTTCTCCCAGGTCTTTTGTTCGCACGTTTTCCAGCGCTTTCTCGGAAAAATCCGCCATTTTTTTCTGGGTTCCGCTTCCATACTGGAGCACAGCCCCGGAATCATACAGGTTAATCTGGGAGGAGAACTGCTCCACCTGTTTCCATTCTTCCGGCGTCAGGTCCGGCTCCTTTTCCGCTCTGTCATACGGGTTCATCTCTGTGGTATTCTCTGTCATGCCTGCCATTTCCGGCATCATTTTTAACTCTTCTCCCATCACGCTTATCCTCTCTTCTTAAAATCCTCTTCTGTCAGCCCTTCCTGGGCCAGCATTGCCTCCAGTACCGATATATCTGAGGACACATCCCAGGCCACATCCTGGAACAGACTGTCCAGCAGTTTCTCAAACGCTCCGTTCAGGGTATCCAGTGTCTTTTCAATCTCCTGCTTTGACTGCCGGATATTCTCTCCTTCTACCGGCTGTCCTTCCAGGGACTCATAGGCCTCCAGCAGCTTTACCGTGGTAGGGAGGTAGTATTCCATCAGCCTGCGGATATCCCCTACTGTGGAAGGCTCCTCTTCCACTCTCCGGAAAATCCGCTCCGTCAGCTCCTCTATCCGGGAAATTTTGCGGGAAATCTCCTCGCCGGGAATGGCGTCGTTGCAGGCCCGTATCTGAGCCAGATATTCCCGGCCTTTCTGAATCACTTTTTCCGCTTCGGTCATATTCTTTTGCTTTTCCTCTTCGGCCCCTGCCCGAAGCCGCTGTTCCTGCTCCGCCTGCTTCATCTCCTCCCGCTGACGCTGAAGGGCCAGATATTCCTGCCAGGCCTCACTGGTCACCATCAGGCAGGTCTCCTGGCTGTCCAGGTGCCCTTCCCGGAACCACCCTTTTGCAATCATCTTCCGCAGGTCCCTGCGGACTTTCCGGGCGCTGAGTCCGGAGTACTGGGCCAGCTCCGAAATATTGCAGTAGTACCTTCCGTTCAGTATCTCAATGTAGCGGGTAAACCGCTTCACCATCCCGGAGATCCCTGTTCCGGAGCGAATCAGCACAATCCCGGCCAGCGCCAGAGGCAGTGCAAAACCGGCCGCAATCTGAAGAACCAGATTCAGGCCGCCGCTTAGTGCCCACACCAGCAGGACCGCAATCCCCATCAGCACCGAGGGAACCGCAAGAATTCCTCCGGCCACGGTCATCAGAACGCCCAGCGCCTTCTGTCCCGTCTTCTTCTGAAACAGTTCTTCCTTTCTGCGTACGGACGTACTTCCCGGCCGGGACTCCTGCCACATGGACGCCGTTCGCTCCCGTACCGTTTCCGCCCCTTTTATGACTCCCTGACGAATCCCGTCCACCGCTTCATTTACCGTACTGCTCACCGTCTGGTTCAGTCTGTCAAAGTTTCCGGATTCCACAGCTCCCTGCACAATATCCTGAATATTTTTTCCCCATTTTTCCCAGTCCTGATTCATGCTCTTCCTCCCGGTCTGCCTGTTCTTCTGCTCTTTTTTGCCCTAAATCAGCCCGTAATGCTCCAGGGCCTTCCAGAGGCCGTCCTCCTCCACGGTGTCCGTCACATATTCCGTAAAAGGCTCCAGTACGGCATCGTGCTTCCCCATGGCCACAGCATGGTCCGCATACTGGAACATGGCAAGGTCGTTGCTGCTGTCCCCGAATACAAAAGCCTGGTCCTTTTCCATACCCAGCCGGTCCAGCATCATGGCTATCGCCGTGGCCTTGGAAAATCCCTTCGGAGCGCATTCATAAGTGCCGCCTCCCCGGTCGATGATTTCCATGTCCGCTTCCAGGGATGAGAGGTAGTCCTCCCGTCTGCTGTGTGCATCGGTATACACGAACATCTTGTCAAACGCGCAGTCGCCCTGCTCGATATAGCGTTCCAGCCCCAGTCCCCGGCCCGCCATGTATCTCCTGGTGTTTTCCAGGCCGTCAAACCGGGACACCCGGGCGGAAAAAAACACATCTTCCATGCCTTCATAGATAACATCCACCAGGCATTTATCCGCCTGACGGACAATCTCCCTGCGCCGGACGTCCGTCAGATGATATTCAAAAAAAATCTCCTCCCGGTATTCCAGACAGATGCCGCATCCGCACAAAAGCCCGTCAAAAGGCAGGCGCCGGATATCCCGGGGGACACTGCACCTCGTCCTTCCGGTGTTGATAAAAAGAAGGTGCCCCTTTTCCCGGGCAAGATGCAGGGCCCGGACTGCACTTTCCGGCACCTCCTTCGTTATCTCGCTTAAAACTGTTCCATCTATGTCAAAAAACAGTGCTTTTCCCATGCTGTATCCTCCTGCTGTTAGTTTCGGACAGAAATACTCGTGATTTATTATATCGGGCTTTTCTCTGTTCGTCAATGTCGGCAGGCTTTTGCATAAGAGGAACTGCCCCCGGTTCTGTTCCGCCGCTCAGAACAGCTTTTTCTCCAGGAATTCTGCCGTTTCTTTCACCGTGCTCTCCAGGAAGGGGCTGGAAAGGCCGGCCAGGGACAGTGTCTCAAAGTATCCGTGGCTTCCTCCCAGACGACAGAGCTTTACATAGTCCGCCCAGGCCTTCTCCCGGTTCTCTCCCATCTTCCGGTAGAACTCAAAGGCCCCTGTCTGGGCCAGGGCATAGTCCACATAATAAAAGGGATTGACAAAAATATGAAGTTTCTGCATCCAGAATCCTCCGTTTCCCAGGAATTCGTTTCCGTCATAATCCCGCCAGGGCAGATAGGTCTGTTCCAGTTCTTTCCAGGCTTTTCTCCTTCCCCGGGCATCCAGGTTTTCTTCAAAAACCCGGTGCTGAAATTCGTCCACAGCCACCATGTAGGGAACCGCTTCCAGCGTCTGGGCCAGATGACTCTTCCGGTACTGGTCTGCCTTTTCCCCGAAAAACTTCTCCATCCACGGGTACGTGAAAAATTCCATGGACATGGAATGAATCTCGTCTATCTCGCTGGTGGACCATACCATGGAAGCAAGGGGATATATCCGCCCTGCCGTGTAAGCCTCAAAGGCATGTCCCGCCTCATGGGTCAGCACATCCACGTCCCCGCTGGTTCCATTGAAATTTGCGAAAATAAAGGGTGCATTCTCCTCCTGAAGAAAATCGCAGTATCCGCCCGGCTGTTTTCCTACCCGTCCGTCCAGGTCAAACAGTTCATGCTCTGTCATAAAGTCGAAAAATTCACCGGTTTCCGGTGACAGCTCCCGGTACATCTCCCCTGCCCGGGCCACCATCTGCTCCCGGTTTCCCTGGGGAACCGCATTTCCCTTCGGACTGGTCAGTCCCTCGTCATACCAGGACAGTTTTTCCAGTCCAAGGCGGGCGGTCTGCTCCTGAAACAGGCGTTCACAAAGGGGAACCAGATACTTTTTTACCTGATTCCGGAACTGTTTCACATCCTCCGGGGTATAGTCGTATCTCTCCATCCGGGCGTAAACCAGGGAAATATAACTGTCAAAGCCCAGTTTTTCTGCCTGCCGCTTCCGGACCTCTACCATCCTGTCGTAGATTTCATCCAGCTTTCCGGAAACACTTTCATACAGACCTGCCCAGGCCCGGAACGCCTTCTGCCTTGTCGGGCGGCTGGTACTCTGCATATGCTTCATCAGACCGGAAAAGTTGCAGTCTTCTCCTTCAAACTCCGTATGGCAGGCGGAAATAACCCGGTTGTACTCCTGAATCAGTTCCGCCTCCCGCACCGTATCCTCCACCACTTCCGGGCTGGAAAGGCGCTGGGCGGATTCCAGATTTTTCACATAAAGCGGGCCAAACTCCTTCTCTACCTCCTCCAGAAACGGGGAATCCAGAAGGGCCTTTCCCGCTTCTTTTCTGTAAAGTTCCAGCTCTTTCTGCTGCCGGTTCAGAACCGCCACCTCTTCATCATAGAAACGGTCGGTGGTATCCATGCTGTTTCGAATGCAGGCCAGGCTGTACATTGTCCGCACATGCCGGGAGGCCTTCTCCTGCTCCAGAATGGCGTTTCTCAGCTCCGTCCAGGTTTCTGCCTGTCCGATTTTCTTTCTGTATGCTTCCAGACGGCCCTTTTCCTTCTCCAGGTCCGGCCGTTCATAAACCAGTTCTTTAAATGTTTTCATGCTCTTTTTCCTCCTTCAGACCGGAAAATTCATGGAAATACCGCTCTCTTTCTTCCGGAGTCAGTCTGACCAGTTCTCCGAATCTGTCAATACTGAGATACCCGGCTGAAAACAGCAGTTCCGTAAAGTCCTTTTTGGAAAATCCATATTCCTCTTCCCACTGGCAGATTTTTTTCATCCCGTAGGAATAGCAGGTAAAATATCCCGGACTGTTCAGATGGGCCTGCACCTGTTTCCGGGCCGTCCCCCATTCAAATCCCAGTTCTTCCTCGTATTTTTTCACTGCCTCCTCTACTGTATTCCCATAATAAAACAGCATCAAATCCACTGTAATCCGCACAGACGCATGATGCCGCCGGTAGGCGATAAACAGCGGATAAAACGGGTCTTCTTCATAAAGGAACTCGAAAGCCCGCTCCGTCCGCAGGCAGGTCCCTTCCAGCAGGGGCACCAGCTTGGCCCCGATTTTCACGGTCTCCGGCGTTTCGTCCAGCTCTGCCCGCACATACTGTACGTGATGTCCCGGATAGGCCTCATGCATGGCATTCATCCGTATCCATCCATCTGTCACATTTTTATAGTTGTACTGATTCAGAAACATCTGTCCTTCCAGAGGTCTGACTGAAAAGTCTCCGCCCTCGTATCCTCCCCAGGGATAGGAATCCCTGCAGGATTCCGGCACCTCCACACAGCGGCAGCTTTCGTCCTCCGGCAGGCGGACATACTCATGGGCCAGGGCTCTGGTCCGCTTCAGATACCCTTCTGCCCGCGCAAACATTTCTTCCGGGCTGTCGCAGGGTCCTTCATATTTATAGAGAAGTTCGTTTACTTCCTGCATGGTAGACGGAACTTCTTCCGGAAGATTTTGTGTCTTCACCAGACTGGCCGCAAGAGAGAACACTTCCGCACGGGTCTTATCCGTTTCTTCCCTGTGCCAGGCCAGAAGCTCGTCCAGAGAAACTCCCAGCCGCTTTTTCAACAGTGTTCTGTACTCCTCTTCTTCCATCCTGACTGTATAATTCAGATTCTCCATCTCCTGCTCCGGCTCTTTTCCCGTATTTCCCAGAACCAGCTCCTCTGCCATTTCTGAGAGAATCCCGCAGAACCACTTCAGCTTTTCTGCGACTTTCTGTCTCTGGGTCTCGTCAAATCCCGGAAAATACCGGTCCCGTCTCTCTCCCAGCTTCTCCAGGTCCTTCCGGGTTCCTTCCAGCGCCCTGGCCGTTTCATACTGCTCTTTCCCACTGTGGCGTTTCTGTATCAGACGGAGAAAGGTATCCTTTTCCCGTCCGGGCTCCTCCAGACACCGCAGAACCTCCCTGCACTGCTCCTCCTGCGGTTTCCGGCTCAGCCGGGATATACTTTCTATCTGAAAGAAACTGTTCAGATAGGGTTTCTCCGGATGTTTTCCTGCTTCTTCCAGTTCAAATCCCTGGGAATCCAGAAAATCCTCAAAATGGTGCTTCACCAGGGAAAATACCGCATCCGGTTCTTCCAGAGCGTCCGTTCTTTTTCGCAGATTTTCCCACTCTCTGTGCATGGTCTTCATTCCCGCTTCGTCCGGAATAAAAAGCGGCTCCTTTCCGCCGGTCAGTTTTCTGGCAAATGCAGCGCAGTCCCGGTCCAGCTCCCGGTATGTCTGTGTCAGTTCATTTCCTGTCAAGTTTAAGTCCTCCCTTCTGCAGTTTGTCTCTGGTTCCAGTATAACCCTTCTCCCGGTGTCTGTAAATTCCTTCCGGAAAAGTAAAATGACGATCGAGTAGGAGGTAGGCAATTATTCCGCCTACCGACCTCTCACACCACCGTG